>JAEEGG010006539.1_pt1 | contig 27307 bp, 15 predicted proteins | sample 9134161 | NCBI WGS metagenome assembly JAEEGG01 (sample SAMN16246543, study PRJNA631951) | gut metagenome | biome: gut microbiome; feature: rumen; material: CR-attached | host: Bos | place: Iran: Karaj | collected 2018-10 | reverse complement strand
GCTTCGAAGGAGCCGCCATAGATAAACTCGGTCTCAGCCATATCGTCGCTGTCTTCTGCATGTCCTCTGTAAACACCTGCCACCGAACCTTTCAGATTGACATGACAGCTATATTTTGGGTTGTAGGTGTATTCCAGTTTCCCTGTCGTTGTATTATAGGTACCCTGACCAATAGCTCCGTTCTCACCACCACCGAAGACTTGGAAGACATAACCATTATTCATGTTGATGGTTGTGCTTCCCCAAATCTCAGATGAAGCACCATAACCACCACCAAATACGTTGAGGGCCTTACCCAATACATCCATACCCTGCTCGTCAAGGATAACACCTGAACGACACGCGGTGATATTATATTTCTCGTTACCATAAAGGATAGCCTCACCTTCGTTCTCCTCTATCTGATCGAATATGGCATATTGACCCTTACGGTCAACAATGGAGGCGTTGATGTTAATAACAACATTGCCATTCACATGACCAGAATTGTAACAACCGCCATAGATATTGCCACCCTTCAAACGGCGGTCCAAATCTTCTTCGGTGCTCTCGCGCGGTGATGCAGTAGATGAGTCAAAGTTATCATTCTCACCTGTTGATGATTTGATGGTGTTCCATCTCAAACCCAGGGATTTGTCATTCTCATCAATCCAGCGCTTGGGCTGAATCTTCAAACCACCAAAGTTCAGTTCGAGTTTGTCGCCTATCGTACCTTCAGGAGAACCTGTTGGTACTGCTTCAAAATCGCCCAACAAACCGCCAAAATATTTAGCATTAAATCCTGTCACGGCATACACATTGGCGTTATTACAGCCACCCACCACCTTGTCGTAGATAATTACCTTGTCGTTGAAATTGACAGTCGTCTTACCCTCAGTAATCATACTACCTACATTACCACCGCAGTAAAACGAACCAAACTGAGTAGAATAAGGAATGTAATCAACACCGTCACCATTTTGTTTGCTCTCAAAGACAACGGCAGATTTCACCTTCATGGCACAACCCTCCATGTATTTGGCAAAGACAGCTTCGTCCTCCAAGTTCATCGAGTTGAACTTGGTACCATCAGCGCCATCGATATCAGCTCTTTTCATGGTGCGCAGCACACCCTCGTTTTTACCACCTACAGCCTCATTGTATTTTATCATGTTCTCGCCGTTATTGCCGAGGAACACGTTGTCGATGGTCACATAAGAGCCAATCTTAATGTGTGTTTGGTCGCCAGAACTTGAACCAGCAATATTCTCTCGCAGTGAAGCACTGTTACCACCTACATAGAGAGCACCTTCTACGATGGTAGGCTTCTCTGCTGTACCTCTGACGAGGATAGATACCTTTTCTGCGTTAGGACGGAAGAGATTGAGGGCCTCTGCTGACTGCATGCCCGTAAATGTGTCGCTTGTTAAACCTAATATTTTCTTGGGGTCATAATAGAAGTCACTCCAACGTGGGTCATCCTTCAGTTTTGGGTTATCTGTGTAGGCATACGAGCCATTACCGCCACCATATACATCGCCATAAATACGGGTCAGAATACCCACAGTATTGCCACCATAGACGTTACCTGAGATGTCGTTACCTCCATAAACGTTGTTGACGTGACCGGCCGTCACTCTGACACGAGCAGCGTAGCCAGCAGGAATGTTATTAGGATTATCTGCAGGATCCAATGCTACTTTGTCATAAGGCACTGGTGTAGCATCGTTGTTGTTGTACAAAGGCTTCACATCGGCCTTGCGACAACCGCCATAGACATTATCGACCACCATTCCAGTACCTGTAAGTTGTAGCAGCAGTCCTTCAGGACTGGTCATGCGTCCCTCGTTACCGCCTCCATACAGCATTCGCACCCTACCTTTTTGCAGATTCCATCGGGGACGGATGGCCATATCAGCCTTATTGTTACCACCGAACATACGACCTATCTGGTATTCAGCACTGCTAGGATAAGAGAAAGTTGTATTGATGTCCATCTTGTTCTCGAAGCGGTCGTTGGTCAACAGCTCACCATTTGTATCAGCATTAGGATTGGTGGCATCTATGATACTGTTCACCACTGCACTGGGGTTATCCATACTGATAACAGTGCGCTCGGTTATTGTAGCATTGTTACCACCACCATAGGCATAGACGATAGAACCACCATGAATGTCAACGAAGGTCTTACCAATATTAGGAACCGTGAGTTCTGTGCTACTGGTAGCTACTTCTACATTATTCTCTTTAGCATAATAGACGGAACGTTCAGTACTGTAGCCATATTCATATTCACCATCACCACCACCAAAGAGTTGACCAATATATATCTTCTGAGCGCCCTCAGCCTCAGTGGTGACAGCATTGGGTCCTTCTCCTGTTGTTACGGTCTTGGTGGTGATGAGTACAAGGGCATTCCAAGTCTTGTCAACACCATTGGTAGTAGCATGATCTTTTATAACATCTGGTAGCTCATCGTTTGACGTGCCGATGGTACCCGCGATATCGTTACCACCATAAAGACGATTAATAACAATATAGTTAGAAGCATGGGCACCGTCAATGTTCACGAAAGCCCTACCCTCGACATTCGCCATACGGGCACCACCAAAGACTCTGTCCAGATCGCCAGCACGCACAGTAACAGTGGTATTACCGCCGGTATTTCCGGCATTACCACCTCCATAGACATGTCCGCCTATGACAATTTGGGCATTGACCATTGACCATTGACCATTGACTATTGTCAATAGTAGGATCAGCAAGCTTATTATGGTATGTTTCCTATTCAATGCAAATATCATATTTTAATTGACCGTAATGGTCGGATTATCCAAATCGGGGTCTGACAACACGTAGAGATAGGTGGGACTTACTTTCAAAGTCAGTGTGACGCAATCCCCCCTGTTAGCTGCCATATTGGGTAGTTTATTTGAGGCAGTGCGTTCACCTATCCTGTTGTCATTTTTATCGTACACGTCGTAAGTCGTCACCAGCGTTAGGTCACCACTCAGTGTCGGGTCACCACTCAGTGTCGGTACGAAGCAGCACATCGCCTCCAAGGGACAAGGAGTGGTGATGTTGTCAGCATTCAATTCTACCCCCTCTGTGCTTTCAAAGAAGGTGACAATCCGCTCTGTTCCTGACATTTCTGACAAACTGCTGTAAGTCACAGACTGAACAGGATCATTGTTTTCTGTATTGGAAGCAAGTGTTACTACGGCCTGAGCGGTAGATTTCGTGCTCTTTAACTCCAGTTTTCTGATTTTGATAGTTCTCAGTTGGGTGTACTCACCATCAATCGTCATCTGTAGCTTAATACCTGCATAGAGGTGATCCATCAGCAGGTTGATGAAATTATGATCTTGGACTGCTCCTGCGAAGGAGAACTTGCCGAGTTTGATGTCTTTTGTGCCATTAGCTTCTGTCATATGTTGTACACCTACCGCGAAGCAGATGTCCTGACTGCTTACAGTGGGCAGTTGCGTAAAGGTCATGGTAACCCCTGCTGCAGATTCTTCAGAAATGGCTGCCGTTACTGCATCTGCAGGGGCATAGGCGTATAACCTGTAGCTTTGTCCGGAGGTCACTTCTATGTTGGAATGCCATCTATGGTCATTCTGTCTGTAATGGAACTGTTTATGCTGAGTGTCTGACCCTACCAGGAACATGCCGATAGAAGCATATTCCTCTTCTATGGTTAGCGCACGATTGGCTCGTGTGAAGGACACCAGGGTAAAGTTGCTCTCTGAATCCTGCACATCAGACTGCGGTTCTTCCATACGGTCTAAGGAGGAACTGCAGGCTGTCAGTATCAGCAGCATTATTATATATGTAAGTAACTTCTTCACCTGTATCTTCTTTATTTACCAGTTATATACTTCGTGATTGTCATTTTTGTTGACCCAAGGTGTCACGTCAACTGTGACCACCTGCAATCCAGAGAGTCCTTCGTAGTAGGCATAGACGATCCATGAGTGATTTCGGAGGAAGTCGCCCAGCTCCTTCATCTTGAAGTTAGCAGTCTGGGCATCTGTGATGCCCTCTACGGTATAGGTGATGGTACCCTCTACCAACTTTCCTGATTCACGGAGGTAATAGGGACCAGCCTGCGACAGTTCCGCACCTACCATCAAATTTTCATAGTCCTGAGCTGTCTGGCCATTGTAGGCGTATTGGTCAGGATTCACTTTCTTCTGCACCGTGATGGCATTTGCCAAGATGGGTGTATCATTTGTATCGTAAGTCAACAACTGGTTTTGCGAGAACAGATACTCTTCATTAGGAATGAGTGATCCTTTCAACGTGATACCTGTAATCGTTAATTCGGGAGCGTTCTGCACATTAGCAAAGAAGAAACGCAGTTTCGACACAGCACGTGTCAGGGGAACAGTAGCAATATTGCTTGTAGTACCGATACGCAGTACAGGAGCATCGCCAATAACAGGTTGATTCGTCAGCACGCCAGCCATTGGCAGTCCGTCATTGGGAACAGTCGTGGTTAGGCTTCCGATCGTTACTCCATAATGGGCAACGGTAATCTTTGCCTGTTCTATCAGTGCCTCACGAGTGGTGTTCTCATTCAGTGTGGCAGTGATGCCACAGTTATTTGCAGTTACATTAGCCAGTACGTAGACGTCTACATTAGGTTTGTTCTGCGCAAACTCATCGCTGACGGGAATCTGGTAAACTGCACCTTGACCATCATTCAGTGAGGCGGTCTCAGTGGTACTGAGGTATCCTACCTTATTGCCACTGGCATCGAAAATCCACAATTGTACGCTGTTTACTTTGTTCTCAGTCTCCAAAGCGCTGACAGAACCAACACTTGAACGGGTGATGATTGGCCGGTCGGGTGAATACACATAGATGGTCAGCATGGTAGGTTTAGCTTCCTCTCTGTCACTGGAGGAGCTGCAGGCTGTCAACAGCATCAGTAAGATACTGCTCCATAACCATCCGATATGTATTCTTATATTCTTCATATTGATTTTTTACTTCTTACAATATCACTGTTGTTGGGGTGGATAGTATCCAGTCGGTGGTGACTTCGACACCAATCTCCAGGCGTGGAGCCAACAGGTCGGGCATACAAGAGTAGGCATTGGCCAGTGAAGTGACCTTCATGCTCACCTTCGTCGTGTAGTCTTGTGTAAATACACGTCCGGCATAGTTCCCCTCACCCTTGCCGGCAGGGTCCACCTCTGCGATGAGATAGAACTTCGTACCAGGATAGATGATGCCATCCTTGCCAGTAAACTGATATTCGGTGTTGTTCTTGAATTCCAGCACAATGGGTACTTTTTCACCATCGTACGACTGCAGCACCAATGTGTTAACCGTCCATTTGCCATCCGAGCCAGCAGTACCCACTTCGCGATCATAAATGAAACGTGCATCCAGATCGCTCTGGGGCCCTTTGGGCTTAAAGTCAAAGCCCACAGTATGCTGTCCGCCAATAATGACGCCTGTCAACGTCTGTTCTTCGTTAGAACCATGCAGATTCTGTCCCTTGGCATCTTCCAGACTCGACGCAATCTCTGTCAGTGTCATCTGCAGGCGTCCCACTCCATATTGCAGAGGATTATCTACAGCAACCGACTGGGTGCTGCGCATCACAGAGTTGCCGTCGGTATAAAGAGTCGTTAGTATTTCATTCCACGTCTTTCCTACGTAACTCTCTTTAGAAACCTCGCTGCGTGAAGTATGAATAGGACTGTCGACAAAGTACCACAGTTCTGCAGGGTAGGTATAGCGGGTGATACCGTTGATATTGTCGATGGTGGTCGTCTGTGTACGTACGGTAAAGGCCGTATTGTTCCATTTCAAGGCTGCTGCTCCGTCGGGCAGTCCGATAGATGCAGGATAGGTGTTGGATGCAATACTGTTATTATCGTCAATTCTGTCAACAATTGCCTGGCTCAGCGCATCTGTATTGCCTACCAGAATATCTCTAAGTGCCTTGGCATACGCCTTCACATTGGCAGCAGAACCCGCCATCTGCCCAGTCGTCTGGGCATCTGCTTGGATAAACTGTAAATAGAGGGCTTTTAGCTCACTATTGTCCGTTGTGCTCCAATTTGGGGTATTGGCAATATATGTCAAATAGTCGGCCAGAGCTTGAGCGTCTTCATGAACGTCAAAGGTATTACGAATCTGCGACAGGCTGAACGATATGTCAGCAGGTGACATACGGTCAACGAGTGTTGTTTCTAACTTTCCATTCTGATAAGACTCCGTTTTACCGGTAATATCAGCAGCTTGACCGTAAACCAGCATTCGGTTAGTGCCGGACATGAGGTTACAGGGAAGATAATAGTAATTCTGGCCGATGACTCTGGAGTCTTCATTGCCCGAGACTTCTGAGAGTAGAGGGGCATCGCCGGTTGTTACCGCTCCTCCGCTTGTAGAAAATGGAATAGCCAGCAGTCCTTTGAGGCCTCTGAAGGATTGTCCTTCATCCTGTACCACATTGCTGGACTGACGTGTAAGGTGTTCCGTCTTGCCCACACTGAGCAGCAGACCAGTAGCCTTATTGCCACTTTCCTGGGGCACATCATCCCCTGTCGTACATGAAAACAACACCATGTACAGCAATGGACAATATATGATATTTCTTACGTTCACCTTATTATATTATATACATTATTTATATATTACATTTCCCACTCATAATCTCCGCCTTCGTTCCAGTCCATCGTTACGCTAACTCCTATTGTCGTGTCGTAAGGTCTAACGGCACCTTCGCTATCGAGTGAACCTTTGATGATTTTCAAATCGCCCGCCTTCAGTGGCTCTTCAATGTCCAAGATGGTCTCTGTTACCTTACCGTCAGGCTTGGTGAGATATACCTTAAACTGCCAGAGAGAAGGATTGGTCTCTGCACGTCGTCTTGCTGACGAAGGGGCGGCATCGCGTGAAGGGAAGTTCACAGAGCAGAAGCACAGCAGGTCGTTATCTGTGGCTACAGGTCGTGCCTCAATCAGCGTAGAGGTATTCTCATAGACATAGGTACTGTCGCTGATGAGGAAGTTGTTGGCAAAGCCTGTGGCAAACACCTTCAGGTCGGTATAGCTCTGTCCTTTGGGGTCGAGCACTAGCGTAGCGGAACAATTGGCCATATACAGGTGTACGTTGAATGTCTGGTCAACGCCTTCCAGTACTTCCATGGGTTGGCGAGCGGTAAAGATACCTGTGGCGTGCGACGGAAGGATTCCATCACTGTTGGCTATTGCCTGTTGTAGCATCGATGTCATGCTTTGCTGGTCGTTGACGAGGTCCACCACAGCATTATTGGCGATATTCGCCACTGCCAGGTGCATGTATTTGTGCATGGGCAGGGTGAGGGTGTAGCTCGATTGGTTGGCATCCATGATGTGCTGGTCGTGCTGCAGACGATCCTTCTTTCCTTCCGTATCGTAGAATGAGAGATCTACGTCGTGGGCATAGTCGCTGAAGATATCTTTCAGATGCGTCTGTAGGGCGTTAGCCACTTTGAGCTCGGTCATGGTGGTGAGCTGTGTCTTCAGTTCAGTGGTCATATTGGTCACCAGTTTCAACTGGTATCCCATCTGATACTGGGTATCATCGCTAGGACAATTCGACAGATCATCATCAATGACAGAGCATCCTGCCATCAGCCAAACGGCTGACAGCAAGAAACATATCATGAAAGAATTTCTTCTGGCCTTCACAGTTTTGCGTGTTAAATGTTAGGGGTTAGTTGGGGTAGTAATTTCTCCACCACCAATAATAATATCGCCGAAGTCGATACCTGTCGACCAAGTCATATCTACTGAGAGACCTAGTGTCAGGGCGCTATAGCGCAGGTCTGGAACGGTCAAGTAGGCATGCTGCAGAGAGTATTCACTTATCTTGAAGTTGACAGAAGTCATATAGTCCTGAATGAATACACGAGGTACCTTGTTGGTTGTGCCGTCAGTATTGTATGGAGGCAGTGGGTGATCTGAGTCAGCCCATGTAGGACCCGTAATTCCCGTCGTCTTGTTAGGGTCAAGCTCACCAATCAGGTAGAATGTTCCCCCCTTGCGTATGAGGCCATGTTCACCATAGAAGTCCTGGTCAGTATTGTTAACCAATTCCAAAGCAACATATACCTTATCTTGGGGTTGGCTATTGGCGGCAGCTGTGGCATTGAAGTTGTCAAACACCAGTGTATAGTTTGGTGCGGATTTATCACTTTCAGGAATACTTGTACTAGTGATGACATTGTCATAGATGTAGCCTAAGGGGTTCGTTTCGGGAGCAGTAACAGTCTTTGGCAGGTAGTTCCAACCCACCTTCTTTGACTGTCCACCAATGAGAATACCATTCAGCAGGAAACTTGTTGCACTAACAGTAATTGTATTATTGGGCTCGTCTGTGGCCGAGATAGTATTATCCTTGTAATACTGGATATTGTGGTTGTTGTCATAAAGGGTTGACGCACCATATTGTACTGTTGTCTTCAGCAGTGAGGTGCCATAGTTGATGTTGTTCTTCATAGCAACAGCCTGTGTGGAGGAAGTTACATGCGTGCCGTTCCAACTTGAGCTCCAGCTAGCGTCATTTTTCCATGTAGCCACGCCATTAGGATAATCAGCAGGTCTAACCTGAGCGCTTGAAGTGCGGACAGGGCTGTTGCCAAAATAGCAAAGCTCTGCAGGATAATAGTAGCTGGTGACATTGAATCCACCGCCACCCACTGCACTGGTGTTGTAGTCCTGCTGATAGTAGAACTGTTGTTTTGTGCTATCAAACTTATAGTGAGCTGAACCTGCAGGCACATGATACAACTCTTCTGGGAATTGGTTCAGATTTAAGCTATTTATGCTAGAAAAATCACTTTTTGCTGGTTTTGCATCTGCAGTAGTAGGCCAAGCAGTGTCTGCTATAAAGGCATCTATGATATTATCAGTAGCAGTCTTAATGCTGACATTTGTTACTTCTGCGCCAGAGGCAGGAACAGTACCGTTGAAATATTTTTCTATACGGTTATGGATGTGAATAGCAAGTGCTTTAGCAACAGCCTCTTCTTTGCAGAATGGAGTGGCATAACGTACCTCGTTGATGACAGACCACATAGCCTGAATGGTATATATGATGTTATGTGCACAGCCTCCACGAAGTTCACCTTCAGCATCACGAATGTTCGTCATCTCCTTATAGACATCAGCCAACTTTTTTTCCAAAGCATAGAGTTCGTGACTAGGAGTAGCCGGACTCATACCTGAGATATTTGCGTAGGATGCCCAATAAATGCCATCAGGGTAATCAAATGAATTTCCTTCAAAGGTGACAGCGGTTTTATGTTCACCATTAAGATTGGAGTTCATGATGCAGGTAAGAATTCCAGCCAGCAAGGTTTCAATCTTCTGGAAATTTTCAAGATTGCCATTGATGCGTGAACCCAACTCAATGTTGGTTGCACTCATGTCAAGACCTGTAGCAGCAGGGTTAGCAATGGTGAAATCATCCAGATGACCATACGCTTCGTAGTCTGCTGGAGAGGACTGGATGGCTTTTCCATAGAAAATCATTGAATTGGTGTTCAGAGGCAACGAAGTTTCAATGACGCGGTGTGTATTAGTTTCGTCAATGCTTCCTGCTGACATAATGCTTTGCAAGTCGTAACGCTTGTCTGCGTTAGTCGCAGCTGAAATGTGCTTGTTGTCATCAGTTTGCTTAAACGATAAAAGCACTGCACTGTTGATGCCACGGAAAGTTTCTGACGACGAAGCTTGTGTGGCAGCAGATGTCTGACGAGTGGTGTTGCCAGTTGCAACGTTAAAGACGAACTTAGTCAATACCTCGCCTGTGGCGGGATTGTAGTTGGGATTTGTCTCTTCCGGTTGCTCTGTCAAGGCATCGTTGGAAGACGAGCAAGCGGTGAATGCATACATGCTTGTCAATGCTACTGCACCAGATAAAGCATAAACGAAAAACTTTTTCATCGTTGTTGGTTTTGTTATTATTGTTATTATTGTTTGTTCTATATTGATTCTCTCTTAGGGCTCTACTGCTGTTCTTCGTCTTCGTAGTAGACGATGATGTAGCCCGAGTTACGCTGATTCTTTAGGATGTGGCGACGGATATACTCCCATGTCTGTCCATGGTTCATGACGTGCAGACGCCACTTACGGTTGTTGACATTGGGTGCTGTATCGATAATCTCGATAGCCCTCTTCAGGTCAGGACGTTGGTCGACGTTCTCCACCAGTTGCTTGCGGAACCAGTCCCAAGCCTCGCCACCACCGACAATCTCGAATTTCTCGTTAGGAATATCAATATGTTGCTGGACATACTGTTTCAGAGCCAAAGCACGATCATGAGCCAAGCGTTCGTTATATGCCGTATTACCCTCGACAGATGCCAAGCCCACAATCTGTATCTTCTTGATGGTCATGTTGCCATTGATGGCCGACTCGCGAGTAACATCGATGATGCGCTGCAGTGTTTCGCGGTTCTCGCGGAAGTCTTCGTTAAGCACACTCTTGCTCCATGGGAAATGTACATACAGGGTGTCTCTGATGGTCTTCGTGACGGTCTTGGGTTCCGGCTTCTGTTCAACAACAACAGGCTGCTCGATGACAGGTTCTGGAGCAGGCGTTATAGGCTGTTCTACCTGCGGCTCTACTATAGGCTCCTCTATGACGGGCTGCGGCTCATGTTGTGGTTTACGTGGACGACCCGGAATGTTGTAAACAATCGACAGAGCAGCCTGTGGCATGAGCAAAACCTTCTTGTCGTCCTTCAGCTTCTTTCCGCAGTGACCACAGGCAAAGGCCTCGTATTTTGTGTATGCTACCGCACCACCAATCAGTGCCTCAATGTTCCAGTAACGGCCTAAAGCCCAGGAGTATCCATAAAAAACACCTACGGCGCCAAGGTCACCTTGACGTCGGATATTCTTTTCCACCTTGTAGATAATCGGATCTACGTTGGCAATGTTGTAATGTGCGTAAATAAGGTTTCCACCTATGAAATGCCCCGTATTGACTCCCTTTAGCCAGTAGCGTACGTCTGGCGATAGCAACAGGTGGCGCCACTTCGTATTCGTTGCTTCATCTGTCGGCCACGGGCGATAGCCTGCGGTAAGTCCTGCTGACCAATGTTCGGAGAGTTTCAATCCTACACGCAGATTGGGCGTCAGCGTAGCATCATAGAGCAAATTGTTGCCTATTGTCATGTGAAAATCCCGCTGTGCGCAGACAAGTAGTGTGCACGTCAACAACAGGAAAACTGCTGCGCTTTTTTTGATATGTAGGATAGTTTTAGACATTTAAAGTTTCTGATTGATGTATTATTATTTAATACTAATAGTGCAAATTTAGATATTTTTTTTGAATAATAGGTCACTTTTTACCTATTAATATGGAGAATTTAACAAATCTTCACCCCCCCCACTCGAAATGTTAATAGGATTTAACAAAAATCAATAATGGGCAAGGGAAAACGTTCCCTCGCCCATTGTAGATGTAAGTACGGTACAAACTAAGCCTATTTTTCGTAGACGAGACCAGCGGTGGGGTATTTGTACCAGTCAGTAGCGTCATCGCTGTTTTCAGCCCATTCAGCGAAGGAATGACCAGACTCCTTATAGGCACCGATGATTTCTCCGTCTTTGTTGTTACCGATGACCTGCCACTCATAGGGGTATTTGAAGTCACCAGGAGCCATGATAGCCCAGGGCATGTTGCTGCCGTAAGCAGTGGAGTAGCCTGGTTCTGGCTTTCTGGTCGTGATGACCTGAGCGGTCTTGAAACCGAACTGTACAGTGTGAACCTCCCAATAGCTGCCATTATAAGGTATGACGATAAAGACATCGTATAGTTTCGTGGCGAGCATCTCCTTTGCCTTAGCTGCATCCTTGAAGACAAGGGTGTAGGTGGCTGTAGGTGGAGTGACATCTCTTTCGTAGTAATCACCTTTCTTTACGGTGTTAAAGAATATATGCTCTACCGAACCGTCTGAGAGCGTCTGGGGATTGATAGCCCAGTGGGCATCTCTGAAGAGTACGATGACCATATTGTCGGTGAGGTTGGGCTCCTGGCCTTCCAAGACGAATCCGTCGCTATGCTCGATGTTGTGGTAGTCCCCCTGTCCATTGCCGTCAACCGTTGGGAAAGCCTTGGTTACTTCGTAGCGATCCAGGTCTTCGCTCTTGACGCCTATCAGGCGGATGGCTGCTCCAAGAGTCTTGGTAGCACCCACGGCATCGAGGCTGACCTTGATGGTCAGTGTCTTGTCGTCGAGGGTTGGCGTAACGGTCAGCACTACGTCGTTGAAATCGTAGTCACCTACGTCGGGGAAGTTGTCCTCGAAGCAGTAGCGATAGGACATCGGTGTCTCTTCACGTCCACCTTCGTCAGGCTTGCCAATATAGGCAGCACCGCAACCTGCATCTGACAATTCTGCCTTAGCGCCATTGTATGGGACCATCTTCGCGCCAGATGCTGCGTCCAAACGGTAGTAGGGGTGTGTACCAATTTCGCCTGCTTTTTGTTGCTCTTCAGACTTGTCAGAATAGCCGAAATTGAAATGATCGTCTGTTGCAACATACAAGTGTCCAAAGTAGTTGGCAGTAAAGCCTTGGTTGGTTTCCCAACTCCTAAGGCGTTCTATCTTTTTAGCCTGGAAAACGGCTTCAGCACCAGTATCAGGACCATATATACCATATCCATCATTTGCTATATAGAACTTTGCAGATTCTGTAACGTGGAATAATGAATTGCTACCCATCTTAATATAACCAGGACCTTCAAACTCAAAGTTCTTTGTGATGACAGAAGCTCCACCATTCATTTGGAATCCGTTCTCCTTGGTATCTCCCAAATTGATGCGGAACTTATCGGTACATGTCAGTTTACAGTTGTTGATAACATCTGTGCTACCAGCAGTGTAAACGAAAGAGCCTGTCGTATAGGTGCCATCATTAACCCATGTACAGTTGTTGCTATTAACGGTGGTCTCGCCACTGAGAGTCATCGTACCCAGATTCTGGAAGTGGCCGGAACCCTCAACGCTCATTGAAGCAGCAGTCAGCGTGCCAGCATTGATAACTTCCGACATGTTGTTGGCTATCTTCAGATTCTGCTCAATGGTCACTGTACCCTCGTTGACGAGCGTTCCTTGGGCATACTGCGTCATCATCTGTGTGGTAATCTCGCCACGGTTATAGAGATTAAAGTTATAGCTTATGCTGTTCGCGTTGAATGTGGCTCCCTGTGCAATGTGCATGGTAGCATTGGTCGAGTTCAAGTTATATTCGCCGTTAAATGTAACGTGGGCACCAGGCAGCAGATAAACATGCGAATTGGCACCGACATTTTGGCCTCCTACCGTCCAGTTGCCTGCAGGGAAATAGATATTGCTGCCAGCATTCCATAAATTCAGATAACCAATGTATGAACTTTGGATGACGATGTTTACGCCTTGACCGCCACCATTGGCATTAGCATCTGTAACGTAATTGTCAGGAAGCGATGTGGCAAAGTCTTCATCAGCGGGCATGCCACTGAATTTCCATTTAGGCTCAAGTCCTGCACGACGTGAGGCGTTAGGGGTCTTCGCATTATTAACGTCTACGTTCAGCACCCCATCCTTAATCAGGGCAGGATAGACCGACATGTAGTTCTGTGAGTCGAATAAGGTAACATAGGCCCATGGTTGTGCCAACTGATAGCTGATCTTCATCTTCAGGGCATCACCGTCAGTAATACGTCCTTCGCCCAGCAGCTTCAGTGTTCCCTGATAGCCGATGGGGTTCTGCTCATAAATCTTTACCTGATAGACGTCTTTCGTTCCCGTATTGACGTTAATGATGGTGTTTGCAACACCAACAGTAGCCCACTGATGAGTGGGGTCAACATTCTGTACAGGGAAAGCAGCATCAACCAGTTGGTCGTATGTTTCTTGGTCGAAAGTGATGTCGTCCTTACATGACGTTACTCCCAACGACAGCAAGGCCATAGCAATCCAAAAATGATTCTTCATGCGCATACTTATTTAAATAATATCGATATTTTCGGTGCAAAGATAAGCAAAAAAATCCTAACTGAAACAATTTTGTCGTTAAAAATTTGATATTTAGCGAAAAAAACGGTAACTTTGCACCCGAAAACGAGAAATATTAATTGTTTAGCTAAATGAAGAAGTATTTGATGAAAGGAGTAGCCCTCTTGATGGGCACTATGTTAATTACAGGTTGTACGCACGAAGCATGGAAAGTATCTGGCAGTGCAGCCCAGCGGTTTGCAGAAGAATATGGATCAAACTTCAAGACAATAGTCTTGGATGGTCGTGATATTGATGCACAACAGACTTGGAATACGGCGGTGACGACGCAGGTGAGTGTCTCGGTGGTCAAAGCCGGAACACTGAAAATCTATTCGGCCAATCCGTTTGGAAACACCGTAGCTCCTCTTTATGAGTCTGTCGTTGATGCTGGTCAGCAAGTAACAGCAACGTTGATACGTCCGCAAAATGTTACCACGCTCTATGCCACGATACTTGATGACGAGGGCTATATCATTGACAATATGAGCTTTGATGCCTCTGAGTCGGAGGTCAGCGTGAAGTTCTATGCCAGCGAGTCAGCCAACAATGCTCCTGCTCGTCGTGCCATCCAACCCAGCTTCACCTTCCCTGAAGATGCCGATGCCAGCAAGTTCCTGGACGACGTTCCTGCTGGAGTTGGGAAACTAACACAGAATGTGGGTCGTTGCAACAACTATATCGATGAGACTTGGCAGGGCGAGCTCAATATTTGGGGTGCTGCTACTGCTGAAGGCAACTGGCAAGACCGCTCTGGTGGTGTGTTATATATCAAGGGCAATTGCGACTTTAGCAATCGAAGCTTCTATTTCGATGGTCATTCTGAGTTGTACTTGGTAAAAGGAGCCACGCTCACCCTTGCTGAAAATAATGGCTCTGGCAACTTGCAGCAATACACCAATATCTATATCGCTGAAGGCGCCAAGTTGGTAGCCAATGGCGAATTGAAGCTCAACAATGGTCTGCATATCTTCAATCACGGTACTATTGTGACAAGCAAGCTCTCTACCAACAGTGATAGCTGGTTGGTGAATGGCGGTACGGTGACGGTTAGCGGTAAGATTTCTGTTGAGAACACGCTTTCTGTTATCGAGAATAACGGTACAATTACTGCTGCCGACCTGAATACTGCAGGTAGTGGTAAAGTTGAGAATAATGCTAACATCACGATTAGCGGCACTACCTTTGTCAACAGCAATGACAATACCTGGGTGAACAATGGTCAGTATCATACCGGCAACTTCATTTACAATGCTGCCAGTGACGAGGTTATTAACAACTGCCGTCTGACGGTTGACGAAGACTTCAACATTAACCTTGGTGATAATCCAGGTAACGGTAACTTTAAGATGGATGCTGGCTCAGGTGTCGTCACGAAGTACTTCAATGGCGGTGGTAACTGGGCAAAGAGCTACACTACTGGTTGGAGCTCATTCAACGGTGGTCCGTTCTACATCTATATGGGTGCTGGTTCTGTCTTTGAGGTGACAGAGACCGCGATAATGAACGCTACCAAGGCTGACTATGGCGTCTATGGTCCTGAGAACGGTGACTATGCGGTCTTCCATGCTAAGGACATTGTCGCAGGCGCAGCTAATCAGGGATACGAAGTAACTTATGGCGGTAACCTCTATGTGGCATCCGATAGTCATTTCCCCAATGGCTGGTCTGGTCAGTATCCCTATATCGCTATCAAGGGAAATGCCAAGGTAGCCAGATTTGGTGATGCTGCCAATATTACGATTCAGGCTACAGCTTGTAATCCAGGCTATAATGGTGGTGTTACGCCTCCTGATCCCAAGCAGTATGTTTACTTCGCTTTCGAGGATATGGGAACCAGCGACGACTTTGATTTCAACGATGTTGTGGTCCGTGTCAGCAATCCTGATGCCAACGGGGTATCTACAGTAGAACTTTGTGCCATTGGTGGTACCTTACAGCAGAAAGTGTTCTGTGGTAATGAGCAGCTTGGTGAGGAGGTTCATACCTATGGTGCCTTCGGTGACAATACCAAGAAGTTTGTTAAGATGCCTCTAGCTGTGCTGGGAACAGTAACCGTTCCTGAAGGTGAGACTGTTGACAAGCTGGACATCAAGATTCTAGTAACCAAGAAGAATGGTGAGGAAGTCCTTGTAGAGGCTCCAAAACAAGGTGAAGCTCCTTTCCGTGTTACTGTTACAGGTAATGCTGAGGGTAAGTGGTTCTGGGCTAATGAGCGTACTAATATCAATGACGCTTACAATAAGTTTGCTAATTGGGCCGTTGATATGACCACTGATACGGATTGGTACAACCATTCGATTGACGGTCAGGTGATAATATGGTGAAAATAACAATCATCAAATACTAAAATAAATTGTGAAAAGAGTGGCTGCGTGATGTAGTTGCTCTTTTTTTTGTTCGTTTCAGAAAAATGTGTTACCTTTGCAGGCACTATGGTACTGAATTATATCTGGGTAGCTTTCTTTCTCGTTGCTTTCGTCATTGCAACGGTGAAACTGGTGTTCTGGGGAGACTTTGAGGTCTTCCCTGCCATGATGGACTCTACCTTTAGCTCGTCGAAGACGGCCTTTGAGATATCCTTGGGTCTGACAGGTGTGCTGTCGCTCTGGATGGGTGTGATGAAGATTGGTGAAAAGGGCGGGGTGGTCAATGTGCTGGCACGCCTGCTGTCGCCTGTGTTCACCAAACTCTTTCCAGACATTCCCAAAGGACACCCAGTGACAGGTAGCATCTTTATGAACATCGCCGCCAATATGTTGGGGTTGGACAATGCCGCCACACCATTGGGATTGAAGGCCATGGAGCAGATGCAGGAGTTGAATACGAAGAAGGATACTGCCTCGAACCCCATGATTATGTTCCTGGTGCTGAATACTAGTGGTCTGACGCTCATACCGGTGAGTATCATGGTGTATCGTGCACAGATGGGTGCAGCACATCCCACCGACATCTTTATCCCTATCTTGCTGGCGACGTTCTTCTCAACAGTGGTGGGTGTCGTTGTTACCTCGCTGTTCCAGCGCATCAACCTACTGAACCGTACCATGCTGCTCACGTTGGGTGGAGCATGTACGTTGGTGGCAGGTGTCATCTGGGCGTTCTCTCAGATGGACTCAGAAACGATGAATGTTTGGAGTACGACAGTGGCTAACATCCTGTTGATGACGATAATTACCGGTTTCATCGTGGCTGGAGTGCGTAAGAAGATCAATGTCTATGATGCTTTTATCGAGGGTGCTAAGGATGGTTTTACCACAGCCGTGCGCATCATTCCCTATCTGGTGGCTATTCTCGTTGGAATCGGCGTTTTTCGCGCCAGTGGTGCCATGGATATGCTGATTGGCGGCCTGCGTGCCGGTGTCGATGCCTGTGGTGTTGATGCCCAGTGGGTGGATGCCATGCCTACGGCACTGATGAAACCGCTGTCGGGTAGTGGTGCCCGTGGTATGATGGTGGATGCGATGACGACCTATGGTGCAGACTCGTTTGTGGGCCGTCTGGCATCGGTATTCCAGGGCTCTACAGATACCACCTTCTATATTCTGGCGGTCTATTTCGGTTCGGTAGGTGTGTCGAAGACGCGCCATGCAGTCACCTGTGGTCTGTTGGCAGACTTGGCAGGTATCTTGGCGGCTATAGCCATTTGTTATCTTTTCTTTGCATGATGATTATTTTTAATTGAGTATATTTTGAAGACATTTGAAGAATTAGGTGTTAGCGAAGGGATTCGCAAAGCCATTGAGGAGATGGGTTTCGTACAACCCATGCCTGTACAGGAGGAAGTAATACCTTACTTGTTAGGAAACAGAAATGATGTCATTGCCCTGGCCCAGACGGGTACGGGTAAGACGGCAGCATTTGGCATACCCGTACTGCAGCGTATTGATACCAGTCGCAAGGAGACACAGGCACTGATTCTGTCGCCCACCCGCGAGCTCTGTCTGCAGATTGCTGACGACTTGCGCGACTTCTCGAAATACATGGACGACATCCATGTGGAGGCGGTTTACGGTGGTGCCTCTATCGAGCAGCAGATTCGTGCCCTGCGCAAGGGTGCCCAGATTATTGTAGCCACCCCAGGAAGACTCATCGACCTGATGAACCGAGGTGTAGCTCAGCTGGACAATGTCTATAACGTCGTACTGGATGAGGCTGACGAGATGCTGAATATGGGTTTCTCGGAGAGTATCGATGCCATTCTGGAGGGTATTCCTGAGGACCGTAACACACTGCTCTTCTCTGCGACGATGAGCAAGGAGATAGAGCGTATAGCCCAGGGCTACCTGCACGACTATAAGGAGATTGTCGTTGGAAGTCGTAACGAGGGTGCCGAACACGTGAACCATATCTATTACATGGTGAATGCCAAAGACAAGTACCTGGCACTGAAGCGTATCGTGGACTATTATCCCCGCATCTTTGCTATCATCTTCTGTCGTACAAAGATAGAGACGCAGGAGGTGGCTGACAAATTGATCAAGGATGGCTATAATGCAGAATCGCTGCATGGCGACCTGTCACAGCAACAGCGTGACCTGACCATGCAGAAGCTCCGTCAGCACACTGTTCAGCTGTTGGTTGCTACTGATGTGGCTGCTCGTGGTCTGGATGTCGATGACCTCACACACGTCATCAACTACGGTCTGCCCGATGATATCGAGAACTACACGCATCGTTCTGGTCGTACGGGTCGTGCCGGTAAGAAGGGTACGAGTATCTGTATCGTGCACTTGCGTGAGAAGTTCAAAATCCGCAATATCGAGAAGGTCATTGGAAAGGAGTTTGAGAAGGGTGTCATTCCGTCGGCTCAGGAAATCTGTAAGAAGCAGCTCTATAAGGTGATGGATGAGATCGTCAAGACCGATGTCGATGACGAGGAGATAGGTCCTTTCATGCAGGATATCCAGCGCTATTTTGAATATATCGACAAAGAGGAGCTCATCAAGAAAATCGTGTCGATGGAATTCGGCAAGTTCTTGTCCTACTATGCCGATGCTCCTGAGATAGAGGAGGTGAAGAGTAAGAAGGAAGAAGGAAGAGGTAAGAGGGAAGAAGGAAGAGGGAAGAAGCAGCCGACACCTACCAGCAAGGGTTATAAGAAACTCTTTATAAACCTGGGTAAGAAGGACGGTTTCTATCCTGGCGAACTGATGCAGACATTGAACCGCTTTGTCGGTGGTCGTCAGGAGGTTGGACACATCGATCTGCTGGATACGATGTCTTATTTCGAGGTGCCTGAGAAGGATGCCAAGAAGGTGATGATACAATTAACTGGCATCCGTTACAAAGGACGCACCGTTCGTTGCAACGATGCGGACGAAAAGACTCTCCCCCATCCCCTTCTCCCACCTAAAGATAGGAGTGTGACACGCAATCCTGTAAGGGAGGGGCGTAATAAGCCAAAGGATAAGAAACAGGCAAAGGGTCATACTACTCCCCGCCCTCACAGGGAGGGGCAAGGGGGTGGGTCTTCACCCCACAAGAAGGACGAATGGCAGAAGTTCTTGAATCCGAAGAGTATGAAGCTCAAGGGCGAAATCCCCGATTTCACCGAGGAAGGGTGGGCAATCAGGAAGCCACGTAAGAAGAAATAAAAGAAGGTAGGGTTTTGCCCTACCTTCATTGTTTATTTAGCATTGATCTCTTTGATCAACCGGTCGGCATGCCCCCACTGGTCCATCATGAATAGCATGTAGCGCACGTCAACATTGATGGTACGTGCCAGCTGACGGTCGAAGAAGATGTCGCTGGCCAGCGAGTCCCAGTTGCCGTCGAAGGCCAGACCCAGGAGTTCGCCCTTACCATTGAAGATAGGTGAACCGCTATTACCACCCGTGATGTCGTTGTTTGAGAGGAAGCAGAGCTGCATGGTGCCTGTCAGCGGGTCGGCATACTTGCCAAAGTCCTTCTGTGCCATCAGTTCGTGCATGACGGGTTCGGCATAGTATTCGAAGTTCTGGTCGGCCAGTTGCATCTTGTCCCACAACGAACGGGCTGTGGTGTAGTAGCCTGAGGGGCGTCCGCCCAGCGTGTACTCACCAATCTGTCCGTAGGTCATACGCATAGTGAAGTTGGCATCCGAGTAGTTGGGCATATCCATCTCCATGCGTAACACGGCAGCACAGAGCAGCTTCTCTTGTTCGGCTATCTCCAGTGTCAGCGAGCGACGGGCTTCATTCAGTTTGCTCTGGAAGTCGGCCAGGTCAATACCATACAAGACTCCCAGGTCTTTCTTGTAGCTCTTCTTATTGAAGTAGATGGGCTTGCCCTTCATCAGCAGGGACTTGTTATAGAGGGCGTTGACATAAGCCTCACAGTCGCCGTGGAATTGCTCGTCGATGGTTTTGTACAGGTCGGGCAGCCACTCTGCATCCGTCACCTGTTCACGATAGTTTTTGATGAGGGCAGCCAGTATCTCGCAGTCGGTGGCCTTGTCCCATGTCGTGCTATTGTCAGCAAATTCGTGATACTGCTTCTTGGGTTTGTCCTTGGGACCTTTGACTGCCATGCCCCAGTTCAGGCGCCAGGCACGCAGACTCAACTGATCCTGTGCAAAGAAGGTCTCCATAAACAACGTACGGATACGCGTCAAACCCATACGCTTCTGGTACAGGTCGGCCATCTTATCGAAGTCAACCTTTTGGATTCCAGTATTCTTGGCGGTATCCTGCCATTGGCGGATGCGGGCCTCGAAGTCACGCTTCTGCTGAATGAGTCCCGTACTGTCGATACACTTGTTCATGCCCAGTGAGTTCTTCCAATAGTTGCTGGACTGTGCATATTTCGAGTCGTACATGATACGGATGGCCTCGTCGGCACGCATGTGGCGCAGCATAATTTTCTGTTTGATGTCGCGCACCTGGGCACGTGGTGCATTGCTGGCATCGCGACGCTCCTGGATGCCGTAGCTCGACAGGTAACGGCTGGTGCTGCCAGGATAACCCATAATCATGCAGAAATCGCCTGGCTTGTAGCCATCCATACAGATGGGAGCCCACGACTGTGGGTGGTAGGGTACGTTGTCCTTTGAATAGTTGGCAGGACCGTTGGTCTTGGGGTCGGCATAGATACGAAATACAGAGTAGTCGCAGGTCTGGCGGGGCCACATCCAATTGTCTGTCTCGCCACCATACTTACCCATCGACTTGGGAACGGTGAAGACCAGACGGACATCGTTGAAATCGCGGTAGGTGGTCATATAGTACTTGTTACCCTCATAGAAAGGCTTTACTTCGACACGCAGGGTAGAGTCCTTTGCACGGATGTCTTTCTGCCACACATTCTCGATGGAATCGACGAATTCTTCAACATCTTTGAGTTTCAACTTGTCCAAACCTAACTGGTTCAGTTCGTCGGTCACGTCTTTCTGTTCTATCATGAAGCTGACAAACAGGTCTTCGTTGGGCAGCTCCTCGGCATAGGTCTTAGCATAGAAGCCATTGAGCAGGTAGTCGTGCTCGACAGTGGAGTGTTCACGGATGGCATCGAAGCCACAGTGGTGGTTGGTGAATACGAGACCATCGGGTGATACGACGACGCCTGAACAGTAACCGCTGAAGTTGATGACGGCATTCTTAACGGCGTTATCTGTCTGGTACAGTTGTTCTTTTGATAGTTGGAAGCCATACTGCTGCATCTGCTGGAAGACGGCGTCTGGCAGGTTGTAGAGTGTCCACATGCCTTCATCGGCATGGACGCCTAAGGCGCAAAGACACATCAATGATACTAAAATCTTTTTCATGTTATATGTAAATTACTTATTTCTAAAATATTTGCCAATGACAGGTATGCTATGTAAGGGCAAGTCTTTGCGGATGATGATGCCCACAAAACCAATAATCAATATGGTGTTGCACACCAACTGTGCCCATTCGGACAGGTTGCGGATGAAGCCTAGCATCAGCACTGTACAGAGGGCGGTGATAAGCACGTAGAAAAAAATGTCCTTCATGGGATAGGGTATGGGGTTCTTCTTCTGACCTATGATATAGCTCAGTACCATGGCTGTGCCGTAGCCAGCCACACCCCCCCATGCACAGGCCCAATAGCCGTATTCGGGGATAAAGAGAATGTTAACGGCAAAGAGTACCGCACACCCTGCCAGTGAGAACCATGCACCATAGATGGTCTTGTCGATGAGCTTATACCAGAACGACAGATTGAAATAGACACCCATCATGATCTCTGCCGCCATGACGATAGGTACGACGCCCAGTCCTTCACGGTATTGTGCACCGATGATGTATTGTAGCAGAGGCATCCAACCTACCACGCAGAGGAATGCCAGTAGCGTGAAGATAAGGAAATACTTCATGGCTGCTGCATAGTATTCGGTCTTGTCAGCATCTTTCGACTTCGCAAAGACGATGGGTTCGTAGGCGTAGCGGAATGCCTGGGTAATCATCGCCATAATCATGGCTATCTTCACGCACGAGCCGTAGTCGCCCAACAGCACATTGGCCTGTGCCTCATCGGGATAGACCAACGGAAAGATAATCTTGTCGGCTACCTGGTTCAGAATACCTGCAATACCCAGTATCAGGATGGGCCACGAGTAGTTGAACATCTCCTTGAGCAATGTACCGTCGAATTTCCAATGGATGCGGAACAGGTCGGGAATGAAGAATAACGTGATGAACCCCGTACATAGCAGATTGATGAAGAAGACATAGAATACCGTTGTCTTGCCGAGTACCACAAAGTAGAGTACGTTCAGTCCGATGTTCAGCACAATGAATAGCATCTTCAACGAGGCAAAGCGGATGGCACGCTTCTGGAAACGTAGGAAGCTGAATGGGATGGCCTGCAGGGCGTCGAGGGCTACCACTACACCCATCATCAGCAGGAATTCCGGGTGTTCACCGTATCCCAACGCACTACTAATAGGTGTGATAAATCCGAACAGCAACAGCAGGAATACAGCAGTCAGCGAACCTACCACTGCCATTGCCGTCGTGAAGACGGTATCGGGTTTGCTGCGCTCGTCGTTGGCAAAGCGGAACAGGGTGGTCTCCATACCGAAGGTCAACAGCACCAGTATCAGCGCCACATAGGCATAAACATTGGTGCTCACGCCATAGTCGCCCGTTTCGTGAGGCATATAATAGGTATAGAGAGGTACTAAGAGGTAGTTCAGGAATCTGCCAACAATGCTTGACAGTCCATAAATGGCCGTATCCTTGGCCAGTGACTTCATGTTTGCCATAGCTAGAAAAAGTGTGCTTTAATCATCAGAAACTACGCAACCACGCCTTCAACTCCAGCATCATTTCCAGATGGTAGGCGAATGACTGGCGGATACCGAAGCCATGTCCTCCTGTGGGATAGATATGCATGCTGGCGGGCACCTTGTTGGCGTATAGTTCCTCGTAGTAGTTGAGGCTATTGATGGGCAGTACCACGCGGTCGTCGTGAGCCAGAGCTAGGAAGGCGCGTGGCGTATGGTGGCCTATGTGCTGTTCGTTACAGTATTCGTTCACCAGCTTGCGCTTAGGCTTCTTGCCCAGCAGGTTTTCGCGAGAACCCTGATGAGTCACGCCCTGCTCCATCGAGATGACGGGGTAGAACAGTATCTGGAAGTCGGGTAGGGCATCGCCCGTGGCATGGGTGGCAACGGTAGAGGCCAGATGGCCACCTGCCGAGAACCCCATGATGCCTACATCCTTGGTATTGATATGCCACTGCTTGGCATTGCGACGTACCAGTCGCACCGCCTCTTCGGCATCCTCGGCAGGCACCTGCCAGACACCATGTGGCATGCGGTACTTCAGTACGATGAGGGCAATGCCTTGACCATTGAAGAACGGTGCCCACTCATGTCCCTCGTGGTCCATAGCCAAATGGCTATAGCCCCCGCCAGGACAGCAGACCACAGCACGTCCTGTCGCTTGTTTCTCGTCAGGCAAATATACCCATACCTTCGCCATGTCCTTCGGGTCGTTGTTACTCGTTTTCGGACCGTTTGGCCACAAATTCATCTCTATCGGCTTCTTTGACCTTTGGTCAAAGTGTGGCGTTGCAATTTGTGCTGAAGCTGTCATGGTCACAAATAGCATGACCGCAAATAGTAGTTTCTTCATCATATTATATATTTGCAGGCAAAATTACGAAGATTATTTCTATTCTGCAACTTTTTCGTCAATTGTTATGCCTATTATACGAAAAAAAGTCGAGATTTTCTCGACTTTTGCGCTTCAGGATGGGCTTGAACCAACGACCCCCTGATTAACAGTCAGGTGCTCTAACCAACTGAGCTACTGAAGCAGTTTTGCTTGTTTGCGGGTGCAAAGGTAAGGAGTTTTTTCGAAATGCGCAAACTTTTTGAAGAAAAATTTCACTATAAGCGTATTTTTTTGTGCTTTTGATGAAAATCGAAGGTACTTACGTTCGAAAAAGCTCAATTATTTTGGCTTTTTACTCACTTATTCGTACCTTTGCCCGCAGAAATAGCAGAAAATTGAATATGAAGAAGACTTTTTTAGTGATAATGCTGTGTGTGGCGACCGTAATGGGCGCCTGGGCGCAGGAGAGTAAAAATCATAACCTGGAGGTTGCCAAGAACCTGGACATCTTCAATGCGCTCTATAAGAACCTTGATATGATGTATGTGGATACCCTCGATGCCAATAAGGTGATTGGTGTGGGTATCAAGGCTATGTTGCAGTCGCTGGATCCCTATACGGAGTATTATCCGGAGGAGAAACAAAAGGAACTGAAACAGATGCTGACGGGTAAGTATGCTGGTATTGGTGCCCTGGTACGTTATCATCAGAAGTTAAAGCGCGTGGTCATTGAAGAGCCTTATGAGGGAATGCCGTCGTCAGAAGTAGGTCTGAAGAAGGGTGACATCATCCTGCAGATTGACGATACTGTGATGACAGACAAGAACGTCAGCTATGTCAGCAGTCATCTGCGTGGTGAGCCTGGTACGACATTCATGTTGAAGATTCAGCGTCCTTCGACAGGTAAGAAGATGGATTTCAAGATTACCCGTCGCAGCATTAAGATGCCAGAGATTACTTATTATGGTATGCGTCCTAATAATATAGGCTATATCTGTTTGAGTACGTTTACGGGAGAACCTGCCAAGGCCATGCGACGTGCTTTCCTTGACCTGAAGAAGCAGGGTGCCCAGAAGTTGGTGCTCGATCTGCGTGGTAATGGTGGCGGTTCGTTGTCGGAGTGTGTGGACATCCTGAACATGTGGATACCCAAGGGAGTGCAAATCGTCGAGACCAAGGGCAAGATGAAGCGTGCTGGTTCGGAGTATAGGACACGTCTGGAACCCATCGATACCATTATGCCATTGGTTGTTTTGGTAAATGGTGAGACAGCCTCTGCCTCAGAGATTACCTCTGGTGCTCTGCAGGATTTGAAGCGTGGCGTCATCATCGGTACCAGAACCTACGGCAAGGGATTGGTGCAGATTCCTAATGTTGACCTGCCATATAATGCCAATCTGAAGCTGACAACCTCTCGTTACTATCTGCCTAGTGGTCGTGGTATCAAGATGAAGGAAGGCATCACGCCTGATATGGAGGTAAAACCCGATACGATGGCAAACATCACACTCTATCTGGACCGTATAGACTCTACAGAGGTGGCATTCGACTATGTGGTGGACTATATCGCCAAGCATCCTACCATAGCACCGGCTGCAAACTTCCATTTGACGGATGCCGACTATCAAGAGTTCAAGCAACGTGTCATCAAGGCAGGATTTACCTATGATCAGGTCAGCAAGAAGCAGTTTGAAGAATTGGTGAAGACTGCTAAGTTTGAGGGTTATTACGATGATGCCAGTGCGGAGTTTGAGGCATTGAAGGCAAAGATAGACCATCATGACCTGAATCGAGACCTCGATGCACATCGTGAAGAGATTCAGCAGATGATAGAACAGGACATCGTTTCGGCCTATTATTTCCAGGCTGGTCAGATGCAAGTAGGACTGCGAACAGACAAAGCACTTCGCGAAGCAGTGCGTATTTTGACCACTGATGGTGAGTACGAAAAGCTATTAGGACATGCACAAAAATCGTCGAATGAGTAATTCGTCGATAAAAACGGCCTGCTTATCGTTAAATAAATTAAAAACGAGAATTTTTTCCTGTATATATTTGCATAAGTCAGAAAAAAGTTTGTACCTTTGCGGTGCACACAACTAGTAATTTTAATCTATATTTATCATTTTCCTCGGAGGGAAGCTGTCTGTGAAGATTGCTTCCCTGTTTTTTTCTGTGTGCCTAATCCTTCATAAGCAGTTCGCTCAACTCACGCATACCAGCCGAGGCACCCTTCTGAATCTGGGTGATATTCCGACTGCCTGCACTGATGGGATTGGGGTCGATAATGTAGACGGGAACACCGGGACGGACGTAATGGATGAGTCCAGCTGCGGGATAGACAGCCAGTGAGGTGCCGATAATGATGAAGATGTCGGCTGTTTGCGCTTCCTCAGCAGCAACAGTAATCATGGGAACTGCCTCACCGAAGAAGACAATGAATGGACGGAGTAGTGAACCGTCACCAGCCTTTGTGCCAGGAGTGACCTCGCAGTTGTCTGGCGTCAGCAGTTGCTGATAACGAGGGTCGTCTGGGTCGTTGCTTGAACAAACCTTCATCAGTTCGCCATGCAGATGGATAACCTTCGACGAGCCAGCCTGTTCGTGCAGGTTGTCCACATTCTGCGTCACGACCGTCACGTCGTACTGCCGCTCCAACTCTGCCACCAGACGGTGGGCGTCGTTAGGCTGGACCTCGAGCAACTGACGGCGTCGTTCGTTGTAGAACTTGATGACCAGCGCAGGGTCTTTCTCGTAGCCTTCGATCGATGCTACTTGCATGACGGGATACTGCTCCCAGAGTCCTCCCGAGTCGCGGAAGGTGGTGATGCCGCTCTCGGCCGAGATGCCGGCACCGGTGAGGAAAACAAGTCGTTTCATACGTTATCTATGTTATAAGTAAAACGGTCACAGGGACAGATGTCGCAAAGTTAGCAAAAGAAATTGAAATGCGGAAACGTTTCGCCCGTTTTTCACCCCAGAAAGCCCCTTACCGGCCCCTATCTCCCAAATACGTCCAAGCGCTTGGAATTTTTACGCCAAGCGCTTAGCGTTCGAACGCCAAGTGCTTAGCGTGGCCACGCCAAGTACTCAGCGCGTCCTGTCAGGTTCCGTTGTCCTACCCCCGTATTTTGCAACACCGACGTTGCAACTTCGCGACGAAATGTGTGCGAAAACAATGCGGAATGAAAAAAAAAGTGAAAAAAGCA
>JAEEGG010006537.1_pt1 | contig 27310 bp, 18 predicted proteins | sample 9134161 | NCBI WGS metagenome assembly JAEEGG01 (sample SAMN16246543, study PRJNA631951) | gut metagenome | biome: gut microbiome; feature: rumen; material: CR-attached | host: Bos | place: Iran: Karaj | collected 2018-10 | reverse complement strand
GATGACATCACAGCAGCAAGATCTTTGGATAAGATTATCTTCATGCGTAACAAGTTGATGACTGTAGAAGTGAGAAAATACTATTCCTCAAAAGGCTTTTATGGCATTATGGTTTGTGATGGTGATGGCGCAATATATCTGCGTATGTTGGAAGATGTGAGACATGACAAATGGGATGAGAAGGAATTGAAGGACATGAGCGATGCAGACAAAAAGAATGCAAGAAAGGCACTCCGAGAACTCGAGTCGTTTAAGAATGAGTGTTTGAAGAGACTCTTTCCGGAAGAGCATGACAAGCAGCTTGAGATAAAGTCCCTAAAAAAGAGAAGAATAGGAAAGTTTGGGAGTCGGAGTGAAGAAAACGAGGAGGATAATATTTGGCCAACTACCAATGTAATTGAAAAAGAAAAAAATCAAGGATTAAAGTCCGGCTCATTTACTATATTTGAAGAGGCCAAGGGAAGAAAGAAAAAGAAGAAAAAGGGTACTATTACAGACGTGGAACCTGAAACAGATCCGATTCCCCGTCCTGAGCCTCCAACAACAGAGCCTCCCACAACAGAACCACCCACAACAGAACCACCTAAACCGGAACCTCCAAAACCAGAGTCTCCGAAGAAAAACCCGACATACGTTGAAGGTGATGACGGCGATGATTATGGTACTGGTGAGGCAGAAAATCCAAACGTTGAACGTGAGAGGGAAATAAAGTTGGATGGACGCAACAAACGTCTAAAGCCGCTTCATAATGAAGATTTTGCATACAAACTCGAGATAAGAGTTCCAAAAGATTATTATGATTGCAGGCTTGTCCTTGACATACAGGCGGACGAGGGTTTATTTCCACTTGATTTGAAGAATGTTTCTGCCGGTTGCCAAATAAGGTCTGGCGTCTCGAATGAGATTTACGGATTTGATTTGAAAGCAGATGCTCCTAATGTTATTAAATTCACCGCACAGGAAAACGTTACATTGTACAGCTTAAACATTAAGGTATATGGACATTAAAACGACAGCAACATATCCGTACCCAATCTGGGGCTTACCTGATAATTACAAGGGAGATGATCCCGCTGGTCATAGAGTGGGATTGAAAAAGGATACTGAAGAAGATGTTTTCATCTTGGAATATGAGGTAACGACTCATAACGAAGGTGTAGATAGGCTCATTGCGGAAAAACTAGCTTCATATCTTTGTATCATACAATGCTCATCGACTTACTATACCCAAATTGAAAAGAGAGAAGAATCATGCTTCACAATCAAAATACCCTGTTCAAAAGTGAACAAAAGATTCTCCGTTAAGATTGAAATAGTTGCCACAGAGAACATCGACAGTTGCAATTATCTTGATGTGGATGAGTTCTATGAGGGTGTCGTAGATTATAAGAAGGGATCCATGATAGCTATGGTGGATAAATTCAACGTGTCATTAACACCTAGCGATGATATGGCCAACCTGAGCAAATTTGTAAAATACGAATACGCTAATGTTCACAAGGTCACGAATGTTATAGAGGACATTATTTTAATACAGCTGCCATACTCCTATGAAAATGCAGGAAAATTGGTTCAGAACCAATGTCCCAATGTATTCGAGGCAATATTGGTAAGGAATGCGCTTATTGAAGCCGTTTACAAACTACGTTCATGCTATGATGACGATAGCAAGGATTGGATTTTCTATCTAACGCAATTTATCAAACAAATGGTTTCTGAAGAAGAGTTGCCTGAGCAAGAAGGATATGACTATTCGATTGGCGATGTTCTACAAATAGTCGACAAGATTTTGCCTGATGTTATGCTTAACGCATTAGAGGAAGTAAAAGAAAAAATCGAACCAAAAGATTCAGATTCATGAAGCAGACAATCTTTACCCCAGAATTTGCCGAGGTATTAAAAATCCACGTTCAAGATAATCTCCCCAATTATCTCAATCCCACATTTAAGTGGCGAGAAGAAGCCGAAAGACATGATGGATTGTACGAAACTGATTTAGAGCAACCTGACTTGTCGGGGATGCTTGCATACGCTGATTCTAAAACTTCTGCTGATGACTTTGAAGCAGGAAAGATTCTCTTCGAGGCATTCAAAGATCTCACCCCTATGCAAGCAGCTCAAAGTCATTTTTGGCAATATCTTTCTCACGTTGACTTGTATGAATACATGAGGAGACGTTGGAATAAAGTTGACGAACAGGATTGTGACCCTAATTACATTGCCGAGCACTGGTTCTACAAGCAAAACAGAAATTGGCTGGAGGGCCTTTATTGGTCTTTCAAGAATACAGTTCAAACCAACGAAGATGGATCGCTTGATTACACTTACACCAAGTTCCTTTTCAGAGAGCAGAACCTGCGTAATAGAGGTATCATGCCTTCTGCTACTGTGTTCAGAAATCCAGAAGCTTTAAAGGGTGTACTTCGTTTCTGCATAGAAGAAATGGACAAGAAAGATCGTGGCGAAGATACCGTCTTTGATAAATATTTCGAATATCGTATTACAGCGCCCAAGGGCGTAGTTCAGTTAGTAAACAAGCTGGCAGGCGTAATAGAGGCATCTGCATATACGAGCCAAGACTTCTATGACTTTTTGGTAGCCAGTAGAGACATCATCAAGAGTCAGGGCGATAGAAAGAAAGAGAAAAAGGAACGTGACGAAGCAATGGCAGCAGCCGGTATCGCTCCGAAGAAAAAGAAGAAGCATAAAAAGAACAAGAAGCATAAGAGAAGATAATATATGGCAGAAATAGAAGAGTTCAAACAAGGTAAAACGCCGATTACTTTCATTGACCTTTTCGCTGGTGCTGGTGGCATCAGCGAGGGATTTTTGCAATCTTATACAGATGACAAATATTTTCGTTTTGTTTTGGCCAGTGACATTAATTCAAACTGTCAATTGACTCATGAGATAAGGTATAACCGGCAACTTGGACTTGAAGTTAAGTTTATAACGGAAGATATTATGTCAGAGGACTTTTTAGGTCAACTTCGTGAGAGCATTGGAAAGCAAAATATTGATGTTGTTACAGGTGGGCCTAGTTGTCAATCTTTCAGTTTGTCTGGCAGACGCAAAAAATATGACAAAAGAGATAATCTGTTTTTACATTATCTAAAAGTCATTCGCACTTTGCGGCCTAAGTATTTTGTCATGGAAAACGTAGCCGGGATTTTAACCAAGGATCATGGTCGATTTAAGGATTCCATAATGCGAGAAATACGTTCAATTATTGACGATGAGGAAATCCCCAATATGTTGGATTATCTTAACGGCATGTTGTTAAGGACGAAATCCGAATTTGTTCGTGCTTGCTATATAGCAAAAATAAATATGGAGTTGTCTGAAGACAATGAAGATAAATATCGAGAAGATTTTTTCAATCTTATTGAAACCCAATATAAGAATCTAACCAAACTATTAGAATATCAAAAGAGCAAAAGTGACACAAATGTCAACACCATTCGTCATGGTCTTATTCTTTTAAAACATTCTAAAGAAAGATGCGCTATTTGTGATGCAATTATCCAGGAAAAGACAGAGTCATATATAGACAAAGATGATTTTGTGGATACAATGAATGAATTCGTTGCCTTTTTAGATGACGAAAATATTATTGACAAAATAATCGGAGCTTTTGGTGCAATAGAAGACTTTGAAGATTACCAAGACAAAGTTTCGGAGTTGCAGGAGATGATAAAACTCTATCCATTAACTCTTGATGAATTTTTCATGCAGGTTCGAGAATTAGCTCAAGAAGATGACACTGAAGATAGATTTGATGAATTATCATATGATATAAGATTATATCATATAAATGATCCCATAGTTGTGAATGCGTCTGATTTCGGCGTTCCACAAAATCGAGAACGCGTTTTGTTTATCGGATGTAGAAAAGACCAGCAAATAATTGATGAGATTCCTGCAACAGTGCAAGAAGATGAGAAAGTGTCAATTTTTGAGGCAATCTCTGATTTAGATTTTATAAAGAATGGAGAAGAAAGGAATGAGTATGAACAACTTCCTCCTAACAACAATTATATACATCTGTTAAAGAAACGTCAAATTGACGGTCAAATAAACAGTGATGGCTATCTATATTATGAATGGTCTAGAAGGGGGCGTCTTGGGCATCGATTTATATTTGACACTCCATTATGCTATGCTAAAAGTATTAAAGACTTAAACAATGGTGAGATAGTTGAAGGAAAAGAATTGTATAATCACCAAACAAGTCGGCAAAGCACAGAAGTTAAAGAACGACTTAGGTGTATTGCTGATTATGGTGAGTATAATGAGGAATGTAAACAAGAATTACGTGATAGAAGGCTGATGTCCAATAAACGCAACTACACAGTTTTAAATCCAGAAGGCCAATCACCTACTGTTGTTACTCTACCCGATGATTTTATTCATTATTCCGCATACAGAGCTATGACCGTTAGAGAGATGGCTCGTCTTCAATCTTTTGATGATTCTTTTGTATTTCAGGGGAAACGAACTACAGGAGGTGATTTGAGGAAATCAGATATTCCTCAATATACATTGGTAGGCAATGCTGTTCCTCCACTAATGGCAAGAGCTATTGGTAATGCTATTCTTAATGTCATTAAATAATATTATTATGACCATACTAGAAATACAAACCCGCAAGGAAGACCAGACGTTTGATTGCAAGAGCATTCAAATAGAGCCGAAAGCTTTGGCGATACCCATCGTGGCATTTGCCAATGCTGATGGAGGAGTAATAGCCATTGGTGTGTCGGATAAGACTCGGAAGATAGAAGGAGTTGACCAGCATACGGAAAAACTCAATGAGTTGCTGCGTGTGCCGTTTGATTTTTGTAATCCGTCAATTCCAGTCACTTGTTCCTATCTGCCTTGTACTGACAAGGATGGGAATGAGAACCATATTTTGCTCATGGAAATTCCTGCAAGTATGTACTTGCACACCAATCAGGCAGATGAAGCATTTATGCGTGTGGGTGACAAAAGTCGGAAACTGACATTCGATGAACGGGTGCAGTTGATGTACGACAAAGGCGAACGATTTTATGAAGACACTGCCGTATATGGCGCCACCATTGATGATATCGACATGGATGCTGTTGCCAATTATGCAAAGATGGTGGGGTATGGGAAGTCACCTATGGAATACCTACGGGAGAACAACTGTTTTGTAACCACAAACAAGAAAGGTGAGGAGGATGTCAGCACAGCGTGTATCTTGCTGTTTGGCAATAACCCCCAAAAGTTTTTCCCCCGTGCCCGTACCCGCTTCATCCGCTATGAGGGTGTTGACGAGAAGGTGGGGGCAGAGATGAACGTCATCAAGGATGTGACTTTCGAAGGAACCATCCTCAACCAAGTGGAGAAAACCATCGAGTTTATCGAGACCCAGGTACGTGAGCATACTTTCCTCGGACAGCATGGGTTATTTGTCACGCTACGCGACTATCCGAAGTTCGTCATACAAGAAATGACGGTGAACAGTGTTTGTCACAGAGCCTACAGTATCAAAGGAACGGAAATACAAATCAAGATGTTCGATGACCGGCTAGTGTTTGAATCACCAGGCAAGTTGCCAGGGATGGTGAAACCTGCCAATATCCGATACACCCATTTCTCCCGAAATCCAAAGATTGCAGCATTCCTGAAAGCATATCATTATGTGAAGGAGTTTGGTGAAGGTTTGGACCGAATCTGCCGAGAACAGGAGGCTAACGGTGCGAAAGCTCCCTCCTTCCGCACTGATGAGTTTATTTTGAAGATTACAGTACCAAAGGTGAATGAAAAAGTAACTGAAAACGACGAAAAAGTAACTGAAAACGACGAAAAAGTAACTGAAAAAGTAACTGAAAACGGACAAAAAGTAACTGTAAATCGTGAAGGGTTAATTCAACAGCTTATAGACAGAGCTTCTTCTAATGGAGATAAATTGTCGGCCAATCGCATTGCGATATTAGAATTAATGATAGATAACCCTTATATTACAAAAGTTGAGCTTGCAAAAGCCATCGGTATTCGCGAAATATCCATTTGGCGCAACATTGAAGCAATGCGTGGAAAATATCTCCGGCGTGTCGGTCCCGACAAAGGTGGCTTTTGGGAGATAATAAGCTAGGTCGTTTCCTCTAGGATGAAATAAGTGGTTTAAAAGTCGCCAAAACAACAAAAAACACCAACCATTTGATTGCCAAATGATTGGTGTTTGAGTCGTACCCAGAGCCGGGATCGAACCGGCACGCCTTGCGGCATTGGTGTTTGAGACCAACGCGTCTACCAATTCCGCCATCTGGGCATACCCGCAAAAGGGTGTTGGGACTTTTGCGGATGCAAAGTTACGAATAATTTTATAAAATGCAAAATAATGGGGCGAAAATCGTGTGATTTTGAATTATTTTATATGTTTACTCAAGTTTCTGAAGTCATTATTTATTGTTTTACAACACATTATCAGTTGTGTTCTGGCAATCATACCGGATGGTTTTTTGCTAAGCGAAGATAATGGTAAGTCCTGCCATCACAATTGACACCATCGACATCAGCTTGATGAGAATGTTGAGCGACGGACCGCTGGTGTCCTTGAACGGGTCACCCACGGTGTCGCCTACGATTGTCGCCTTATGGCAGTCGGAGCCTTTGCCGCCGAAATGACCTTCCTCAACCATCTTCTTGGCATTGTCCCACGAGCCACCGGCATTAGCCATGAACACAGCCAACGTGAATCCGGCGGTCAGTCCGCCTACAAGCAGACCCATCACACCGGCAACGCCGAGCACCAGACCAACGATAATCGGGATGATGATGGCAAGCAGCGACGGGAACACCATCTCACGCTGTGCAGAGCGTGTGGAAATCTCCACACAACGTCCGTAGTCGGGCGTGGCTTTCCCCTCAAGGATTCCTTTGATGGTGCGGAACTGACGGCGTACTTCCTCCACCATCGACTGGGCTGCACGTCCCACGGCTCCCATTGTCAGTCCACAGAACAGGAAAGCTGCCATACCGCCAATGAAGGCACCTACAAGCACCTTCGGATTCATCAGGTTCACCTGGAAGAAATCCATGAACTGACCCATGTCGGACGACGACGGGTCAAAAGCATTTCCGAGCGCATCCAAATATTCCTTGCCGTTTTCCACTGCACGCTGCATGGCGATTTTGATTTCTTCCACGTAGGAGGCAAGCAATGCAAGGGCGGTGAGTGCGGCTGAACCGATGGCAAAACCCTTGCCTGTGGCTGCGGTGGTGTTGCCAAGTGCGTCGAGCGCATCGGTGCGCTGACGGACTTCAGGCGGGAGCTCACTCATCTCCGCATTTCCGCCGGCGTTGTCGGCAATCGGTCCGTATGCATCGGTGGCGAGCGTGATACCCAATGTCGAAAGCATTCCCACAGCTGCGATACCGATTCCGTAAAGACCCGTAGAGAGACATTTTGCCGACATTGACAGGTCAAAACCATTAGCACAGAGGAAACTCAGCATGATTGCCACGGAGATGGTCACTACTGGCACCATCGTTGAAATCATGCCTGTGCCCACTCCCTTAATGATGACTGTGGCAGATCCTGTCTGCGACGATTCGGCAATTTTCTGTGTCGGCTTATAGGAGTGGGAGGTATAATATTCAGTGCCCTGGCCGATAATCACGCCAGCTACCAGACCGGTGATGACGGAGAACGATACACCCACCCAGTTCTCGATTTGAAGAAGGTAGAGGATGACAAAGGTGGCGATGGCTATCAGCACCGCACTCACGTTCGTTCCGATGGAGAGTGAGGTGAGCAGGTTCTTCATCGTCGCTCCCTCTTTCGTCTTCACCATAAAGATGCCGATAAGCGAGAGGAAAATACCCACAGCCGCAATAATCATCGGTGCGATGACTGCTTTCAGCTGCATGTCGGGCGAGAGCGCGAAGGCGGTGGCTCCGAGGGCAGCCGTACTGAGAATACTGCCGCAATAGCTCTCGTAGAGGTCGGCACCCATACCAGCCACGTCGCCCACGTTGTCGCCCACGTTGTCGGCGATGGTGGCGGGGTTGCGCGGGTCATCCTCCGGGATGTCCTGCTCCACTTTGCCCACGAGGTCGGCACCCACGTCGGCGGCTTTCGTGTAGATTCCGCCGCCCACACGGGCGAACAGTGCCTGACAGGAGGCACCCATGCCGAAGGTAAGCATCGTGGTGGTGATGATTATCAGTGAGTTCGATTCTCCATGATAGAAGTTGCTCAATATCAGAAACCAGATGGCGATGTCTAACAGACCGAGACCCACAACCACCAGTCCCATGACTGCGCCGCTGCGGAACGCCACACGCAGGCCTTTGTTCAGACCCTGACGGCAGGCGTTGGCGGTGCGGCCGCTCGCGTAGGTGGCGGTCTTCATCCCGAAGAAGCCGGCAAGGCCGGAGAACAGACCGCCGGTGAGGAAGGCAAACGGAACCCACGGGTTCTGAACTTTCAGCACATACGCCATCACGGCAAAGATGGCGGCAAGGACAACGAACACAATCGTCACCACTTTATACTGCTGACGTAAATAGGCCATAGCGCCACGGCGCACATGACCTGCTATCTCTTTCATTCGATGCGTTCCCTCGTCCTCTTTCATCATCTGACGGAAGAAGAACCACGCCATGCCCAGCGCCACAACCGAGGCGACAGGGACAATCCAAAATACAGAAGGAATGTTCATCATGATGATTTAAAGATTTAAATATGTAAGATTTAAAGATTTTATAAGCCTCTATACTATTAATAATCTCTCTGAATTCTGTAACTCAACTAAAACTATCAGTTCTCCAACGTGAAACTGCCTAACTTCCGTAACGGCTTGCGGCTGATTTTGCTCCACACGGTTTTGCCGTTCTCAATAGGCTCATCAAACACCTTGAGTTTGGTGCTGCTCTTTTTGCTTGTGAGATAATTGATGCTCACTTGTTCCCCTTCGCCTGTCGTGCGGGTGTAATAACTGATGTCTTCTCCAATCAGATAGAAATCATCGTTCTGACGGCGGAAAACATAAGAGTGACGGGGAGAGGTGTAACTGCCTGCTGTGTACATTGTGCTCAGGTCGATAATCAGTGTTCCGCGGTTGGTCACTTCGAGGGTCACATCGGTGAAATAGTTCAGACTGGCAAGTGGCGGAATCACGTTGTCATACTCATAATGTTTGATAAGGTCGCCCTCCTCCGACATATAATAAATCGCAAGAACGGGCTGGTTCTCATTCAGCTCATAGCCGTCGTCGCGTTTGGTTATTCCCGCCGGATCGTTAGGGACTGCCATCAGCACCAGGTCGTTCCGACCGTTCTTATACAGGTCGCCCCATGCCTCCTGAGTGGTCCATCCTTCAGGAACTAAATCTTTCACTTGTTTGCCCGTCTCTTTCAGCCGCTGGGCACTTGCCGACAATGGCAGTGTCAGCAACAGCAATAATGAAACCAGTGTCGTTTTCATACAATAGTCAGTTTAAGATGTTATGTTGTCAGTATGTTAATTCATTTTCTGCAAATATAGGTATAATATTTTTTACCACCAAATGCCTGTGAATTTTTCTTGAAAAATAAATATAGCAAGACTTCCAAATATAATATTACTAAACAACTGATGATTATAAACTTTTTACGTCTTAGATTTCATTTATATGAAAAAAATATGTATCTTTGCCCAAATTACTAATTTTTTGCAATTATGAAGAAGCTTATTATGTTATATGTCCTCTGTCTGATGTCGGCATTCACGTTTGCCAATGCCAGACAGACAACGCTTTGGGGGCAGGATTTCTCTACCCTCTCAACGGGTTATTCCGTTTCTGGATTCAACATCTGCAATGATGAAAATCCTCCCAAGAAAGGCGACGTGAACCTCGACGGATATGTGGATATCAGCGATGTGGTGGCTATCATCAACACGATGGCGGGTGTCACCACCGAATTTGCCGCAACCGCCGACGTGAACGGCGACAAAGTAGTGAATATCTCCGATGTCGTCCTGGTCATCAATATCATAGCCGGGATGGTTGACGATGCTGTGCTTGAGGGCTTCTGTCCCGACATTCATCATCCGCATATCATCGACCTGGGCGACAGGGGTCAGTGGGCATGCTGCAACGTGGGTGCTTCCGCCCCGTGGGAATACGGCGGATACTATGCCTGGGGTGAGACTGCCCCGAAGGATGGACCTTATAGCTGGAGCACATACACACAGTGCAAAGGTAGTAGCGAAACGTGCTTCTACTTAGGTGATGACATCGCAGGCACCTCGTTCGACGCGGCACATGCCGTGATGGGCGGAATGTGGTGTATGCCTTCATACGACCAGTTACTCCTAATCAGCTATTACACTAAAAGGGACTGGACTGAGCTGAACGGTGTGAAGGGAATCCAAATCACCGGTGATAACGGGAAAAAGCTTTTCTTGCCTGGAGGCGGCTATAAACCCGACGAAAATTATTGGGACGCTGATAGAGGCTATCTGTATTACCTGACATCTACGCTCGTGCCTGACAAGAACGGTGGGAATAATCAATCTGCCTGGTGTTGGCACTCACGTAACACCCCCGACACGAAAAACATGATAACCATGTCTCATCGTTGCTATGGATTGAATATCCGTGCCATCATTGGGGAACCCCATCCGGATAATAATCCCGACGACCCGGCGGTGGTGGCAGGCTTATGTCCCAACTCCTATCATCCCCATGTCATCGACATGGGCAGCGCCGGCAAATGGTCGTGCTGCAATGTGGGGGCTGAGGGTCCATGGGATTCCGGCGGCTATTACGCCTGGGGCGAGACACAGACGAAGGACACCTACTCATGGGGTAACTACAAATATGGTAGCAAGTATCTCGGCAGGAACATCGCCGCGACGGAATACGACGTGGCTGCCACAGAGTGGAAAGGTGAGTGGGCGATGCCTGCCTACCGCCAGTTTGTCGCACTTGGCGATTTGCAGAGGGAGTGGACAACCCTCAATGACGTAAAAGGAGTGAGAATCACCGCCGACAACGGCAACAGCATTTTTATGCCTGCGGCAGGACTCTACTGGAATGGCAACGACCATCCTGAGAACGTGGGCAACTACGGATTCTACTGGTCGGCTTCCCTGCAGAAAGATGACGACAGGAAAGCCAAATGCCTCGGTTTCACCCAATATGAATGGATCACAACATACTGGGAGGGGGGACAGCAGGTTGCCATGGCTAACCCTCTTTATTACGGATATCCCATACGCCCGGTGAGTGGAGCCGACAAGGGCGACCCGGAGGACCGGGAGCCGGACCCGGCAGAGAAAGCGCATTACTGCCCGGACAACAACCACCCGCATGTCATCGACATGGGCGCCGGTGGCAAGTGGGCGTGCTGCAACGTGGGAGCAAGCGGACCATGGGAGACCGGCGGCTATTACTGCTGGGGCGGAACGAAGGAGCTGAGCTTCTACGGTGCCGTGCCCGAAAACGAGACGGCATGCATCTGGGACACCTTTGAGGATGGCACAGAATGGTGGGGCTATAAATGGGGAATGTGGGACGATCGGGGCATTCTCCTGCCTAAATATGACGTGGCACGCAAGAAGTGGGGTGGCTCATGGCATATCCCCACCACGGAGCAGTTCGAGAAACTCAACGACCCGAGCATCACATTAGAAGCCGCATCACTCAACGGCACACTCGGACTAAAAATCACTGCTTCCAACGGCAACAGAATTTTCCTCCCTTATACTGGACAGAAAGTTGAGAGAGATTTCGATTACGACCTATATACACCGTTAGAATACTGGACATCATCGTCGATAACCGATTTCCAGGATTATTGCCTCGTTTCTGACGCTCACGCAGAACATAACAATTATGTTTACGATCCAGACGTCAACGGACCACCTAATGATGACTACAAATCCGGCTTTGCTCGTATTCATAAACCTCGCGGTTTTGGTCTCCCCGTCCGTGCCGTGCAATAACCAAAACCAATTACCGTGGGCAGGAACAAAAAGCGTTCCTGCCCACGCATTTTATGCCTGTAGGTGTTGTAGAGACACCCTACTGGGCGTCTAAAGATACCCGTACAAAACCCATCACCGAAACGTTTCCAAAATCCCATCCACCCATGCAATATCCGTACAACCCGTAGAGACTCCCCGTGGGGTGTCTAAAAATCAAAACCGCACTCCGCCCGACAGTCATCGGCTGGGGGCGTGGTCGTCCGTGTATATCTTCTTGTCCGGATGGTTTTTTGTTGAACGAAGTGTTTTTTGTGCGAAACAAAGTTGAGCTTTTTGTGGTTTTGTCTTTTGCCCCCGCTTCTGTTGGTGTAAACCTCAACGGAATAATTCAAGCCTTCACCCACAGCACGCCCTGTTCATCCATGACAAAACCTTTTTTTATAAAATAATTAACATTAAAAAAGACACAAAAAACGTGTTTGAATCCCTCGGGCTTCGCCCTTTTCCATCAGTTACTTCACTGCATGTTATTGAGCGCGCTCAAACCTGCAGCGAAGCAACTGATGTCAGCCAACTCCGTTGGCGACGGATTCATCCACTTAACAAAAACCGCTTACATTCGTAAGCTAAACAAAAACTAAAATGCGTAATTTAATAGAAAATCATCCGGATGTTTTTTCCGCGTCAGCGTTTTTGTTTATATTTTTAAAATCCGAAACTCCAGTTTAATATAAACATTTTACGTTTTGGATTTTATTTATATGAAAATAATATGTATCTTTGCCAAAATTACTAATTATTTGCAATTATGAAGAAACTGATTATGTTATATGTCCTCTGTCTGATGTCGGCATTCTCGTTTGCCAATGCCAGACAGACAACGCTTGGGGAGCAGGATTTCTCCATGCTCTCAACGGGTTATTCCGTATCTGGAGCTAACATCTGCAACGATGACAATCCTCCCAAGAAAGGCGACGTGAACCTCGACGGATATGTGGATATCAGCGATGTGGTGGCTATCATCAACACGATGGCGGGTGTCACCACCGAATTTGCCGCTACTGCCGACGTGAACGGCGATAAGGAAGTGAATATCTCCGATGTTGTCCTGGTCATCAATATCATGGCTGGGGCGGTTGACGATGCTGTGCTTGAGGGCTTCTGTCCCGACAATCACCATCCGCATATCATCGACCTGGGCGACAAGGGCCTGTGGGCATGCTGCAACGTGGGTGCTTCCGCCCCGTGGGAATACGGCGGCTATTATGCCTGGGGGGAGACCACAGAGAAAGAAGTCTACAACTGGAGCACCTACACACAGGGCAAAGGCTCATACCAAACTTGCTTTGATTTAGGTGATGACATCGCAGGCACCTCGTTCGACGTGGCACATGCCGTGATGGGCGGGATGTGGTGTATGCCTTCAAGAATCCAATTACTGAAAATCTCCAATTACAGCGGAAAGCAATGGGTTGAACTGAACGGAGTGATGGGAATTAAAGTCTCCGGTAACGGAAAAAAGATTTTCCTGCCTGGAGGAGGACGTAAAATAGATGATAATTATTGGGATTATGGGGTCGGAAAGTTGTATTACTGGACATCCACGCTCGTGCCTTCCGACATATCTGCGGGGTATAATATGGCCGCCTATCTGTGGCATTCACGAAGCGATCTGGACATGATGACCATACCCAACCGTTGTGACGGTTATTGCGTCCGTGCCATCATCGGAGAACCCCGTCCGGAAAATAATCCTGACGACCCGGCAGTGGTGGCTGGCTTATGCCCCAACTCCTATCACCCGCATACCATCGACATGGGCAGCGCCGGCAGATGGTCGTGCTGCAATGTGGGAGCCGAGGGACCATGGGATTCCGGTGGCTATTACGCATGGGGTGAGACGCAGACGAAGAGCTTCTACTCATGGGGTAGCTACATCCACAACAAACAGTATCTCGGCAGGAACATCGCCGCGACGGAATACGATGTGGCGTCCACGCAGTGGCAAGCGGAGTGGGCGATGCCTGCCTACCGCCAGTTTGTCGCACTTGGCGAGCTGCAGAGGGAGTGGACAACCTTCAACGGCGTAGAAGGAGTTAGAATCACCGCCGACAACGGCAACAGCATTTTTATGCCTGCTGCGGGACATTACTGGAGCGAGAGCGAATACCCTGTCAACGTGGGAACCCACGGATTCTACTGGTCGGCATCTTTGCAGAAAGATGACGACAGGAAAGCCAAATGCCTCGGTTTCACCCAATATGAATGGATTACAACACAATGGGATGGAGAACAGATGGTGGCGATGGCTAACGACCTTTACCTGGGAAATCCCATACGTCCGGTGAGGGGTGCCGACAAGGACGACCCGGAGGACCGTGAGCCCGATCCGGCAGAGAAAGCGCATTATTGCCCGGACAACAACCACCCGCATGTCATCGACATGGGCGCCGGTGGCAAGTGGGCGTGCTGCAACGTGGGAGCAAGCGGTCCGTGGGAGACAGGAGGCTATTACTGCTGGGGCGGAACGAAGGAGCTGAGCTTCTACGGTGCCGTGCCCGAAAACGAGACGGCATGCATCTGGGGCACCTTTGAGGATGGCACAGAATGGTGGGGCTATAAATGGGGAATGTGGGACGACCAAGGCATTCTCCTGCCTAAATATGACGTGGCACGCAAGAAGTGGGGCGGCTCATGGCATATCCCCACCACGGAGCAGTTCGAGAAACTCAACGACCCGAGCATCACATTGGAGGCCACATCACTCAACGGCACACTCGGACTTAGAATCACCGCTTCCAACGGCAACAGAATTTTCCTCCCTTACACCGGACAGAAAGTTGAGAGAGATTTCGGTTACGACCAATATACACCGTTAGAATACTGGACATCATCGGCGACAAGCGATTTCCAGGATTATTGCCTCGTTCCTGACGCTCACGCAGAACATAACAATTATGTTTACGATCCAGTCGTCAACGGACCACCGACTGATGACTACAAATCCGGCTTTGCTTGTGTTCATAAACCTCGCGGTGTTGGTCTCCCCGTCCGTGCCGTGCAATAACCAAAACCAATTACCGTGGGCAGGAACACTTCAGTTCCTGCCCACGCATTTAATTATCCGTAAGTATAGAGACGCCCTACTGGGCGTCTAAATAAAAACCGTACAAACCCCATCACCAAAACGTTTCCAAAATCCCATCCACACATGAAATATCCGAACAGCCTGTGGGATTTCTAATAATCAAAACCGCACTCCTCCCGACAGTCATCGGCTGGGGGCGTGGACGTCCCGTCCGCGTCAAGTGTCGAGGGCTCGATGCCCGAAGACGGTTGTAAAAATTCTCCGCATGGCTCTATAAACTATAAACTACAAACTACAAACTAAACCACAGCGGAGGGGCTGCCATTTGGCAGCCCCTCCGCTGTGGTTTATGTTGTACAAATTACATCATGCCTCCCATGCCAGGGTTCCCCATCGGCATCTCAGGCTTGTCTTCCTTGGCGTCAACCACCACACACTCGGTGGTGAGGAGCATTCCTGCGATGGAAGCGGCGTTCTCAAGAGCCACACGTGCCACTTTGGCAGGGTCGATGATTCCGCTGGCGTGCAGGTTCTCGTAAGCGTCCTTACGTGCGTTGTAGCCGAAGTCGCCTTCGCCCTCACGTACCTTCTGAACCACTACAGAGCCTTCCAGACCGGCGTTCTCCACAATCTGACGGAGAGGCTCCTCGATTGCGCGTTTGATAATCTTCACACCGGTGGTTTCGTCGGCATTCTCGCCCTCAAGTCCTTCCAGACAAGAGATTGCACGGATGTAAGCCACACCACCGCCAGGAACGATTCCTTCCTCGATGGCTGCGCGGGTAGCACAGAGTGCGTCGTCCACACGGTCCTTCTTCTCTTTCATTTCAACTTCGCTGGCAGCACCCACGTAGAGCACAGCCACACCGCCCGACAGCTTGGCGAGACGCTCCTGAAGTTTCTCCTTGTCGTAAGAGGAGGTGGTGTTTGCCATCTCGTTCTTGATCTGGTTCACACGGTCCTTAATAAGGTCCTTCTCACCCTTGCCGCCCACGATGGTGGTATTGTCCTTGGAGATGGTCACCTTCTCGGCGCTACCCAGCATCTCAACGGTTGCCTGCTCCAGTTTCAAGCCTTTCTCCTCGCTGATGACAACGCCACCGGTAAGGATAGCGATATCCTCAAGCATGGCCTTGCGGCGATCACCGAAACCAGGAGCCTTCACAGCACAGATCTTCAGCTGGCTGCGCAGACGGTTTACAACGAGGGTGGTCAGTGCCTCTGAGTCAAGGTCCTCAGCAATCACGAGCAACGGACGTCCGGTCTGAACGGCTGGCTCAAGAATCGGGAGGAACTCCTTCAGGTTGCTGATTTTCTTGTCGTAGATAAGGATGAGCGGGGAGTCCATCACGCACTCCATCTTCTCTGTGTCGGTCACGAAGTAGGGTGAGAGATAACCACGGTCGAACTGCATACCCTCAACCACGCCGATAGTGGTCTCACGGCCTTTGGCCTCCTCAATGGTGATCACACCGTCTTTTGATACCTTACGCATGGCGTCGGCAATGAGCTTGCCGATTTCCTGGTCGTTGTTGGCGCTGACTGTAGCCACCTGCTCAATCTTCTCGTAGTTGTCGCCTACGGTCTCGCTCTGAGCCTTGATGCTCTCAACAACCTTTGCCACGGCCTTGTCGATACCACGCTTCAGGTCCATAGGGTTGGCACCGGCTGCCACGTTCTTCAGTCCGTTTGCCACGATACTCTGCGCAAGTACAGTTGCGGTGGTCGTTCCGTCACCTGCATCGTCACCTGTCTTGCTTGCCACGCTCTTCACAAGCTGTGCGCCTGTGTTCTTGAACGGGTCAGAAAGCTCAATCTCTTTTGCAACGGTCACACCGTCCTTTGTTATCTGAGGTGCACCGAATTTCTTCTCAAGAATGACATTACGACCTTTAGGACCAAGTGTCACCTTCACGGCATTTGCAAGCTCGTCAACACCCTGTTTCAACTGCTCGCGTGCCTCTATGTTGAATTTCAAATCTTTTGCCATGATTGTTTATTTTTTAATTATTAATGGTTAATTCTTAATTATGAATTAAAAAAATATACTGAAGTTTATGAAAGTATGATGTTTACTTTGTTTTGGAGTCGTTTAGTGTAATTGTCAAATATAATTATCATTTGCAAATCTATTGTCCACGAGCCGAAGACTCGTTAACTTCCTTTTATAACTCCCTATTTTACTTCCACTTTAACTTCCTAAACTTAATGTTTATCCGAGAACTGCGAGAACGTCGCTCTGACGCATAATCAGGTATTTCACACCTTGATATTCCAGCTCTGTGCCGGCATATTTTCCGTAAAGAACCTGGTCGCCTACTTTCAGCACCATTTCCTCGTCTTTCGATCCTTCACCTGTGGCGATAATCTCGCCCTGAAGCGGTTTCTCCTTGGCGGTGTCAGGGATGATGATACCGCCGATTGTCTTCTCCTCTGCAGGGGCAGGGAGAATCAGAACTCTGTCTGCTAATGGTTTAATGTTCATAATTGTTTGATTTTTATTTGATAGTTTAACTTTCCGAAACAATATCTGCAAAAAATATGCCACATTTTCAAGCATGACATTTTGTCGGTCAATATGACAGAAACATAAACTGTCCATCCTTTTTTCTGCCGATTTTTACATCTGATGTGTAAAACAATCACTTTTCAAATGGTTCTTTCAAAAAAAACAACTATTTTTGCAATGACTAAATGAGGTTATTTGGAATATACTTAAATTATCAACTTTTTTACGATTTCTCAGGCAAGTTTTTTCTTTTTCTGGATTTATATAAGCAAAAAAGAACAGCCTGGCAGACTCATTCAAATACGTGCAATCAATATCTGGACATAACGAGGAAACCCTTGTGTATCTTCTAAAGAGTGGTGACAAGACTGCTCTAAGGGAGTTCTATAACCTGTATGCCGGACGGCTGACTGCCGTATGTGCCAGATATATTTCTGATGATGAGGATCTTAAGGACGTGATGCAGGACACACTGGTCATGATTCTCTCGCATATTCATAAGTTCCGCTATCAGGGCGAAGGATCATTGAAAGCATGGACTACAAGGATTGCAGTAAACCAGTCGCTGAAATTCCTCCGGGAGCAGAATCATCACGAGATACAGCTGCTTTCAACCGACATGGCAGACGAGATTGAGGAGGAAGACCCAGTCGTCAGTGACATGCCACCGGATGTGCTCCACCGCCTGATCCGTGAGCTGCCTGCTGGTTACCGCACCGTACTGAACCTTTTTGTATTTGAGGGGTGGACTCATCATGAGATAGCCAAGGCTCTTGGAATCAAAAAAGACACTTCCGCCTCTCAGTTCAGCAAGGCAAAAAAACTGCTGGCTAAAAAAATTAATGAATTTAACAACTCCAAACGCAAACCAAGATGAACGAACAGACCTTATCTGAAATACGGCGAAAGCTGGATGACTACAGCATGCCTGCCCCCGACGTGTCGTGGGATGCGTTGGAACAGGCGCTTGCGACAAACTCCCGTCGCCGGCGGATTGCGACTTGGCTGAAAGCCGGAGCTGCAGCAGCTGTAGCAATGCTGCTTGCAGGCGGGGCTTGGTGGATGCTCTCAGAGGAAAACAATAAGGGAGGTGAACCTGCGACTGCCATAGTCCCGACCCATCCGGCAGACCATACGCACACGGACATGGACTCTGTTGGCACAGCCGCTGTCAGTGAACCGCTGCCGGATAACATTTCTGCAAGTACGACTGCAGAAAGCGGTAAGACGGAGCAGGTAATTCATACTCAGACAACAGACAAAAAAACAGCTGATGCCTATCGCATTCGTAAAAATAAGGTCTTTTCTCATCATCCTCATCAACCTGCTCTTGCTGATGATGTAAGTGCTGAGCCGCTCAAGGAATCCGCTCTGTCGCTTCTTCTGGTAAAAGAGCCTGTTGACAACAAACCTGAGGACACCCTGAAGCTGCCCATACTTGCAGATATGCTGAACTCAGATACCGGCACAGTCTCCAAACCGGAAAAGCAACAAGCGAATAGCGAGACGGCAAGAGCCAAGACGCAGACGGCAAATTCAGGTCTATTGTCTCCACCAACACTATACAAGGTTCCTGAACAGCAGGAACGGAGCAGTCAGAAGCCTGTTCAAAGACTTCCGTATGGTGCGGCTGGAACTAATGAACTCCCCAAATCACCGGCACCGATTCCCCGTTTCACCGCCAAAGCGTTTTTCTCGAACAACGGCATTGGGGGAATCGCCTCATCCTTGGGAAGAGCAGCTGAAGACACATATTATTCCAGTCCTGGTGACGGGGCTGTAGCTTCGCCCAATGATCCATGCAAGGATGATGATTCTTCTGATGAAGACAAAAACGCTAACAAAACATCTCCCAAAAAGATGAAAACGAAAGAGACCGAATATGGAAGCGTACGTCATCATCAGCCAATAAGGTTCGGTGTCTCACTCAGCTGGCAACTGAACAACCGCTGGAGTATCGACGGGGGCATCACCTATTCTCGTCTGAACACTGACATAACAGGTGGAAAAGGTAAAGATATTTATAGCCTTACTGACCAGCAACTCTACTATATCGGCATCCCCATAAATGTGAACTACAGTATCTGGCATAACCGCCATTTCAACGTCTATGTCTCTGCTGGAGGTATGGTGGAGAAGATGGTGAAAGGAGAGCAGACCACCAGAAAGGCGACAGTGCATGGTGGAAAAATGGATTCTGTCACCTCACAGGACATCCATATTCATCCACTTCAGTTCTCCGTCAACGCGGCCGCGGGAGCAGAGTTTAAGTTCAACCGACTGCTCAGCATATACACAGAGCCGGGAATCTCCTACCACTTCGACAATTCCTCTTCCCTGTCCTCTTTCTACACCGACTATCCGTTAGGGTTCAACCTCACATTCGGACTGCGGTTCAATATCAAATAACCATCTTCATAATTATTTTGTTTTAATCACCAATGAATTATTATAATCCAATGAAAAAGAGTATTTTATTTTTTATTCCATGCTTCCTGCTCGTCGCGGCATCTTTCATCGCCTGCTCTGATAAAGAGGACAATGACAACAATGATGCCTACAAGAGCGAGAAAACGCTGGTGGATATGATTCCCAAGAAAACTCCGATTAAGCTGACTGATGTTCAGAAAACCTACGTCAAGGCTAACAACAACTTTTCCTTCGAACTTTTCCGCCAGACCTGCGAAAAAAACAAGAGTTCCGTTCTCTCGCCACTCAGCGTCACCTATGTTCTTGGCATGCTCAACGATGGAGCAGAAGGTACCACCGCCTGGCAAATCATGAAAGTACTCGGATTTGAAGGGACGGACAAGACCGCTGTCAATGAGTTTTGTGCCAACCTCATTGAGAACGCGCCCAAAGTCGATCCGAACGTGAGGCTCAATCTGGCTAACGCTATATTTTTAAATGCCTCAAGGGGAATCCATCTCTTGCCTGACTATCAGCAGGACATGAAACGTTACTATCATGCGGAGGCGCAGTCTCTCGAATTTGCTGACCCTTCGGCTGTCAAGACCATCAACCAGTGGTGTGACAGACAAACTAACGGCATGATTTCGAAAATCCTGAACGAAACAGATCCCGACATGCTTATCTGTCTGCTCAACGCCATCTATTTCAAAGCTACCTGGACCGACAAATTTAACCCAGAACACACCACTGACCAGACTTTCACGAAAGAGGATGGAACCACCCTCAAGCTCCCGCTTATGCATCGGCATGCAAACGTGATGTGGGCTCATTACAACAACTTCACATCCATCTGCCTGCCATACTCCAGCGGTGCGTTTCAGATGTATTTGTTCCTCCCCGATGAGTATGTCACCACAAAGCAGGTGCTCGACAAGCTCAATGCCGACTCCTTTGAACAGATGAAAGCGGAGATGTATCCCAAAAGCACCGATGTGAGGATTCCACGATTCACAACTACTGTTGATGACCTCGACCTCAAAAAGAGCCTGAAGAAAATGGGCGTCATCGACGCTTTCACAACGGATGCCCAGTTCCCTTATATCACTAGCCAAAACGTCTATGTCTCTCTTATCAAGCAGGCTGCAAAAATCATAGTTAACGAAGAGGGGACAGAGGCTGCCGCTGTTACTGTTGCAAATGGATATGCAACGGGTGAATCAACAGATTTCATCGCCAACCGTCCGTTTGTCTATCTTATCCAGGAAGCAACATCAGGAGCCATCTTTTTCATCGGAACTTACATGGGGGATTAAACGCCTCATTATTACTCCCACTTTTACTCCTTTTTTTACTCCCACTTTTACTTCCCTTTTTTATTCCCACTTATAAAATGAACACACATTTCAAACGATTTCTGCCGCTGATCCTCCTTTTGGCCACACTGATTCCCGTTGGCTGCACTGTCGAGGATAAAGACGACCCGGAGATTCCTGTCCCGGAACCATCTGTCTCTGTATATGATAAAATAAAAAGAGGTGTATGGTTCTGTGCATACGACGCCCAGGGAACTGTCACTTCTACGGACGGGGAGGAACGTACCGTCGAATATGCCCATGTTGTTGATGTTTACAGATTCACCGACAAAGAGAGCGGCTTTTTCCAGCGTTTCTATCTTTCCGATGACAAAAAGCCACAGGTGCTGATGCGGTTGGGAGACCAGGCAACAGGAAAATTCTCGTTCACCACATCATCATTCAACCAGACTGTCCAAATCAGGTTTGAAAACGATTTGTCAGCACAATGTCCAAAAACACAGACGCTTACTATCTCCGGCACAGCTATACGGACTCTGGGATCCGGCAATCAGACCATCAGTCTTCACGACGGGGGAAACAAAGCCTTTCAGCTTTTTGACTGCTGGAATTATACTATTGACAACAATGTGACAGTTACAAACGACCAGGATTATTTCAACGAGTTTAAAACCGATGACGACAATCACGACTGGATGGCTCAGCTTGATGACAACCGTCTTGTGGCTGACCTGTCCATACCCGGAGCTCATGAGGCTGCCACTGCGGAAGGATGGATCGGCTTTACATCATGGGGATTCGGCAGGTTCAATATGGGAAACTATGTCGCACGTACACAGGACCTCACCATCGATGAGCTGTGGAAAGTGGGGGTTAGAGCGTTCGACATATCGCTTCAGCTCGATGAGAGCCAATTCCTGCGGTGCGGCAACGGAGACTATCTCACAGACATACGCATCAACGACTTTTTCGGTGCTCTTATACGCCTTCTCAAAGACAGCCCCTCAGAATTTGCCATCGTGGAAATCGCCAACCCTTCGGGAACAGACGAGCAAGTGAGGAAATGGTCTGTGAAATTAAATGAAATCATGCACAGTGATGTTTATGCCGGCTATTTTTCCCCGTTTGATGCAAGGATTACAGTGGGGCAGATGAGGGGGAAGATTCTGGTGTTCTCGCGTCAGAAATACAACGATGTTCCTGTGGGTGCATTCTGCCAGAACTGGAGCAACAGCCATCTGATGGAGGAGCAGCAGGCGGGATACATCGTCAATGCTAAATGGGCGAAAAGCCCGCTGTGGGTACAGCAGGAATGGCTGAGCGGGGAGTTTTTCAATAATGCCGTGCAGGACATGATGAAGGCTGCGGTTGGACGCGACATGAGCGCTGACCTTCCCGCTTGGGTGTTCAATTTCGTGTCGTTCAAGGTTACAGGTGATAGTTCGAATAATATTCGGGCGTATGCAGAGGTGAGAAACATCAAGGCATTCAACTTCCTTAACAATGAGTATAACATCGGGCCGGTAGGTATCGTTCTCATGGATTTTGCCGGGGTCGATAACACGCGGGATTTTTACGGTCAGACATCTTATGCTTCTAATGGTTTGCAACTCGTCAATGCGCTCATCCGCCAGAATTTCAAACAATAAAGAAACATCTTGTCTTCTTGCCTTCCTGATACTACTTTTCAAATTCCCTCCTAAGTGGATAATTCCCTCTGAAATACTCGAAACATTCGGGTTGCGCTTTAAGCTGGGCGGTATCTACACGGGGGTCGTAGAGACGGAGCGGACCGTCCTTGCATTCGCCGTAAGCGAAGCCGAGAGGTAATGTGGGCGGTTGAATGTCGAGCGTGAACGGTTTGCCGATGAATTCGCAGACAGCCTGAAGCGACATCCTCGTTGCATTTGCCTTGCCGTCGGCGGAATAGCCTGCGATATGGGGGGTGGCGATAACAGCCTTTTGAAGCAGTTCCAGATTCAGGCTCGGTTCTCCTTCCCAAGTATCGATGATGGCATCGCATATCAGTCCTTCATCAAGTGCGCGGATTAACGCCTTGTTATCGACTACAGCTCCGCGGCTGGAGTTGATAATGAGTGGCTTGTGTTTAAGACTACTGAAAAACGCCTCGTCTGCGATATGCCAGGTGGGGCAGTCGCCGGCACGGGTAAGTGGAGTGTGGAATGTGATGATATCAGCCTGTTCCGCTATCTCATTTAGCGTGGCAGGCTCACCCTTTGGCGGGTCGCATCTCAGCACATGCAAACCCTCAGACTCCAGGTCAGCGGCCACAAGCGATCCCACATGACCAACACCTACTACGCCAGCTGTGAACCCTGGCTTCAGATAGCCAGTTGACAGTAACGCATTATGTACATATTGCCTCACTGATGAGGCATTGCAACCAGGGCAATTGGTCCAGCGAATACCAGCTGCGTCAAGATACAGGGTGTCGAGATGGTCGAACCCGATGGTGGCGGTTACAACCAGCTTCACATTGCTGTCTGCAAGCAGTGTGCGGTCGCAATGCGTCCGGGTACGAACAATCAGAATATCTGCATCCCTAACATCATCAGCTGATATGTCACTGCCCGGCAGATAGACCACCTCATCTACCAACTGCTCTATCTGACCTTTAATATAAGGAATCTTATCGTCAACTACAGCTTTCATCTTTTGATTCTTGGAAATATAAATATCCTGCGAAGTTAGCAAGTTTTTGCCAAACAGCAAAATAATGTCACTATTTTAGTTTCTAGATTATTCGGACGTACATCAAATAGTGACGACCTACCAGGCATCTAAAAACACATCCAATTACTAATTTTTTTAAGTATCACAGTCAACACACATATAATACATGAAATATCGTAAGCTTATAGAGTTGTTACAAGAAAAAAGGATGGTAAAAATAAGTCGTGACACCAACGATTACGATCATGATGATTTCTGATATGCGGTTAATGAGTAAGGATTTTTTCATGTCATCGGTAGTCAGGCATCGGTCGTTGGTTCCGATATATGGTTTAGGGAAGAGCTGGCCGAAATAAAAATGCGGTCCTCCGAAACGGCAGTTGAGGATTCCTGCCAGTGCTGCCTCAGGATAGCCGCTGTTCGGACTGGCATGGCAATGCCCGTATCTGGCTACAAAACTCAGCAACTTTACTCTGCCCGATGCCACTACCATAAGCAGGGCTGTGAGACGTGCGGGGATAAAATTTACCACATCGTCGATATGTGCAGCCACGCATCCGAATTCACGGTGACGATCTGTCTTGTAGCCGATCATGGAGTCGAGCGTGTTCACCATCTTATAAGCCAGCATGGCGGGCACACCTCCTACTGCCAGCCAAAAAAGAGGGGCAATCACCCCGTCGCTCAGGTTTTCGGCAAGGGTTTCTAATGCAGCTGTGCGGATTTCTTGTGCCGACAACTCAGACGTGTCGCGGCCTACGATTCTCCCCACCTGTTTCCTTCCCTCATCTAAAGAACGGTCAACGGCATAGAACACCTCTCGCACCTCTCGCACCAGGGTGGTGCCCGCCAGGCAGTAGAAGATGATGATGGTCTGGAAAGCGATGGCGGCGATTACGTTCCAGCTGCCTATCAGTAAGTTAAGGGTAAAAGTGACGGCAAACACACTTGCTGTCAGTACAATCGCTACAATCCCCCCCTTCATTTTCCTATGGCTCCCAAGGTTTAGCTTTTTGTCGGCAAACGCAATCGCTTTGCCGAAACCCACGACAGGATGGGGCAGCCATAAGGGATCACCCAGCAGCCAGTCGAGTAACCAGCCAATTAGCAGAGGAAGAACACACATTTTTTTTAATTAATAATGGGTTAGTTTCGTGTGGGTAAAGAATTTCGATAGATTTTTATAGGCTTTATTATGAAATCGGAACAGGTTACATCTGTTGAAATGTTTGGATGGCACTGACTAGTGCCTCATTTTCCTTCTCCAATTGGGTGGCAATGCGGAAATGATGGTTTGTGAGTCCGCGGAAATTGGAGGCGTCGCGGATGAGTATATGATGGTTTCTGATGAGATAGTCTTTCAGTTCGGATGCTTCGTGTGGATGAACAGTACAAAGCATGAAATGGGTTTTCGTGGGCAACACCTCGATTCCTTCAATTTGCAAAAGCCGTTCTCGGAGCTCCTGCGTCTGCTGGAGATAGCCTTTGAGATCAGAGATAATGCTGATGTGATTGTTTATGAGCCATTTGCCTGCCTCTACAGCCAAGGCGTTGACTGCCCAGGGTCGGAATTGTGCCCTTAGCTGTCTGATGACATATTCCGGAGCTGTCACAAAACCGAGCCGAAGACCAGGGATGGCGTATGTTTTGGTAAGTGAGCGTAGTTGGATGACATTGCCAAGAGAGATGGCCTTTTGCGGACTCATTGTCTCTTCCATCGTGTAGTCTTCATACGACTGATCGACGATAACCCATTTGTGCTTCACGGAGAGCCGGCTGATGAAGTCGTTGCTCACCACCTCACCAGTGGGGTTGTTGGGATTGCAGATCCAGCAGACTGCTCCGTCGGCCTGTTCTTCGTAGCCGAAGATTCGGCAGGCATCCTCATATTCGCTGAATGTCGGAGGAAACACCTTGAATGTATGCTCGTCCCTGAACGTCTGGGCAATGAGATAGATAGCGTCAGTGGCACCGCTTGTCACCATCACCTCCTGTTCTTTTACATTATATTCCTTGGCAAGCAGTTGCTCCAAATCAGTGGCTGCAGGTGGGGGGTAATGGCTGATAAGTCCGAGATGACGCCGCAGATGCTCTTCCAGTTCTTCCAACCCATTAGTGGGAATGATGTTCGAGCTGAAATTCATCTTGAGGTTCCACAAGCCGCATAAGTCGTCACCATGCCCTTCAATCATTGTCTGTCAGTATTTTATAGATTTGACTTATATCGACATACTTGCGTACATGGGCTGCCAGCAAGTCGTATTGCTGTTCTTTGTATTGGCGGATGTCGAATGGCTTACATTCAGATTTGATTCTCGTCTCAAATGGTTTGAGAATTTGGTTGATAAATGCTTGGTTGTCAAGGATACCGTGGAGATAAGTTCCTGTCAGGCGTGCCTTGTCGGTCCATCCTTCCAGATTTCCTTTCTCATCGACTGCTAACGGGGTGAGTACATGGCTGAAAGCATCATCGGTGAGAATAGTCTCGCCGTTGTGGATCTCATACCCTTCAAGCAACTTACCGTCAGGTTCGTCAACAAGGCGGAAACGGGTCTGACGTGTGGTTTTTTCGCCGGTGATGGTGGTAGTGAGAGGCAGTAGTCCCAGTCCGGGAATCCGATCGATTTCACCTTCTATATGGTTGGGGTCGCACACCTCTCTTCCCATCATCTGATAGCCTCCGCAGATGCCAAGTATCGTCGCGCCGTCGCGGTAAGCCTTCACCACCGCCTGTGCCACTCCGTTGCGACGGAGCTCATAGAGGTCGCTGACGGTTGATTTCGTGCCGGGGAGGATGATGATGTCTGCCGAGCGGATGTCATCGGTGTTGTTGGTGTAGAACAGGTGTACACGCGGGTCACGTTCCAGCATGTTGAAGTCTGTGAAGTTGGAGATGTGGCGCAGCAGTACGACGGCGATGTTGACCATTCCCTGCCGGGCGTGCATGGCTTTCCCTGCCAAATCTACGCTGTCCTCCTCCTCTATGTGGATATCCTTGAAGTAGGGAATAACACCGAGTACTGGCACTCCACACAGGTTTTCCAGCATTTTCCTACCCTCGTCGAACAGCCGCATGTCGCCTCTGAATTTGTTGATGATAATGCCTTTGATGCGCCGTCGGTCGTCGGGGGCTTGCAGCATGATGCTGCCATAGACGGATGCGAACACCCCGCCACGGTCGATGTCACCCACGAGCAGCACGTCGGCATTGGCATGTCGTGCCATCGGCATATTCACCAGATCAGTGTCGCGAAGGTTAATCTCGCTGATACTTCCAGCACCTTCCATCACGATGGGGTTGAAGCGGGAGGCGAGGCGGTCGTAAGCGGTGCATACCGCTTTACGCAGCT
>JAEEGG010006536.1_pt1 | contig 27310 bp, 14 predicted proteins | sample 9134161 | NCBI WGS metagenome assembly JAEEGG01 (sample SAMN16246543, study PRJNA631951) | gut metagenome | biome: gut microbiome; feature: rumen; material: CR-attached | host: Bos | place: Iran: Karaj | collected 2018-10 | reverse complement strand
AATAGGTCGGTTCGAAGACCATGTGGGCGAAACGGAGCTTCATGCCTGCCTTGGCAAGATTATAAGTGAAGCGGCCTTGCTCGTCGGTCACTGAAACGAGCAGCGAGTCATGCACATATACGCTCACATTCTCAATGGCTTTGCCGTTCTCGTCTTTGCAGTAGCCTTGGATGATTTGGCGTTCTTGTGCGGTGACCTGATGGATGAAACCAAGGCCGAAAAGCAATAGAAATAGAGTCAACTTTTTCATGGTACTGATTTTTTGGCAGGACAAAAATAGAAAATATTCAATTCAAATGCGAGATTTTTTATTTCAGATGAAAAATTGCATTTTTAATAACACGAATTGCCAAAAATGGTTCACGAATTATCATGTAATTATTTTTGAAAAATTCGAGGCAAATTCATGAGAATTTATGTTTAATATTTCTATTTTTGCCCAATCAATACGACACCCATGACCGCTTTCGATTTCTTTAATATCATTCGTTCGATTCCGAAGACGCTGCGATTCAACCTGCATTATTTTCCGTTGAAGACCGCGTTGAAGCTGCCCGTCGTGGTGTCGCATCGCACCTATCTGCGCGAGTTGCACGGCAAGGTGGAACTTCCCGAAAAGGTGGAAAGGGCAATGATAAAAATCGGCTTCGGTGATGTGGGTCACTACGACCGCAAGCGTTCCCGTGGCATCTGGCAAGTAAGCGGCACGGTGAGTTTCGGAGGCAAGGCGAGCATCGGGCATGGCTCGAAGCTTTCGGTGCGGGGCAATCTTTGTCTTGGCGATGGCTTCAACATGACGGCAGAAAGTACCATCGTCTGCGCCAAGGAAATACGTTTTGGGCGCGACTGCCTCTTGAGTTGGGACATCCTCGTGATGGACACCGATGAACATCCCATATATAAACACGAGACTGATAGACACGAGACGCGAGACTCTGTCCCGTGTCCCGAAGTCCCGCGTCCCGCGTCAATTAATTTGGAAAACGAACGCATCAATCCTGACAAACCCATTCTGGTGGGTGACCATGTCTGGATTGGTTGCAAGTGTGTGTTGCTGAAAGGCGCCGTGGTGCCTGACAATACCGTCGTGGCGGCAGGAACACTGCTAACCTCTTCTTTCACGGGCGAGCATCAGGTCATCGGCGGCAACCCGCCAACTGTCCTCAAGCACGACATCCGCTGGGAACATTGATGACGGGATACACTTCGTGTAGAAATGCTTGCATTCGGCGAAGCCAAATCATTCAAAAATCAAATAAAAATCTTTCAAAATCAAATGATTGTATTTTGATTAGATTTTGGAAAAAGATTTTTGATAGATTTCTTGCCGTAAGGCAATCCCACTAAAATCACAAAGCGTCAATGACGGTGCAGAGGTTCTCGAAGATTTGCGGGATCTCGCCAACGCCGTTCACCGCGTGCAGGTTTTCCTTGCCTTGGTAGAAGTCGAGCACGGGACGCGTCTTCTCTTCATATTCCACAAAACGGTGCTTGATGGATTCGAGGTTGTCGTCGGCGCGACCGCTGGTCTTGCCACGTTCGAGCATGCGCTCGATGAGAAGTTCCTCGGGCACTTCGAGACTCAATACGCCAGTCAGCGACATGCCGAATTTTTCCATCATCTCATCCAGGATTTCAGCTTGTGGCACAGTGCGTGGGTAGCCGTCGAAGAGGAAACCGGCCGAGTCCATGTTCTCAGAGAGTTTCTTCTCGATGATTTGGGCCACGATGTCATCGGAGACGAGGTTGCCTTGGCTGATGATTTCCTTCACTTGAAGCCCCAACTCGCTCTCGGCGGCGATTTCCTCGCGGAGGATCTCGCCAGTGGAGATGTAGGTCAGGTTATATTTCTCGCGCAGGAACTGCGATTGCGTTCCCTTGCCTGCCCCAGGAGGGCCAAATAGTATAATGTTTAGCATGATATGTTGTTGAATTGATGATTGTTGAAATGATAATTCGGCGTAGTCAATTGTTTAATTGTAGGCAGTTAGCTTTTAGCCATTAACTGTTAGTTCGCTTTGCTGGTTGGCTAAAGGCTAACGGCTAACAGCCAAATTGCTCCTAACTCCACACTCCTCACTCAATAATTTTATAAATATCTGGTAGGTTTCTTCCTTGTTGGTCATAATCCAATCCATAGCCCACGATGAACTCGTTGCCGATGTCCATGCCTTTGTAGTCGATGGGGTAGGTGTATTGGAAGTTGTTGGGCTTGAAGAACAGCGTGGCGATGCGCACATCGGAGGCCTTCAGGTCGCGGAGTTTCTGTGTGGTGTAGCGCAAGGTGTGGCCCGTGTCGACGATGTCTTCCACGATGACCACATGCCGACCGTTCAAGGGGTGGTCCAAGCCGATGAGTTCGCGGACGACATTGGTGGTCTCCGTTCCAGCGTATGATGACAGTTTGACGAAACTGATCTCGCAGGGGATGGTGATTCTCTTGAACAATTCGGACGCAAACATGAAAGCGCCGTTGAGGACTACGAGAAACAGCGGATTCATGCCGTCCAGGTCGTGGTTGATTTGATTGGCCACATTTTGGATGCTGCTTTCGATTTTTTCTTGGGGGATGTACAGCCCAAATTCCTTGTCTATAACTTTTACCGTTTTCATTTTCAAAGGATTGCTGTTTTCTTGAAGGTGTGATTTAGGTGACACAAATATACAAATTGAAGTCATTGGTTCGACCATACCTGAAAAAAAACTATTTTTGCGTCATAAAGCCAGGACCCTGAGCCCGTCGAAGGGTCGACCGATAGAATGACGGTGCTTCGATACTTCGACGGGCTCAGTATTCAGCAACCTGCCTTAACTGAACAACTAAACAACTGACAACTGATATGACTCCAATAGTAAGCATCATCATGGGAAGCACCTCCGACCTTCCCGTTCTCGAAAAAGCCGCGCAGTTCTTCGACGAGATGGAAATCCCGTTTGAGATGAATGCCCTCAGCGCGCATCGGACTCCTCAAGAGGTGGAACAGTTTGCCCGCGAAGCCCAAGGTCGCGGCATAAAAGTGATTATCGCCGCCGCGGGCATGGCAGCCGCCTTGCCGGGCGTGATTGCCGCCAACACCACCCTGCCCGTCATCGGCGTGCCTATAAAGGGGATGCTCGACGGTCTCGACGCCATGCTGTCCATCATCCAGATGCCTCCTGGCATCCCTGTGGCCACGGTAGGCGTGAATGGCGCCCTCAACGCAGCCATCCTCGCCGCCGAAATGTTGGCTTTGGGCAATGCTGAAATAGCCGCCAAGGTGGCAAACTACAAGGAAAACCTGAAGAATAAGATCACGAAGGCCAATGCGGAACTGAAAGAAGTGCAGTACAAGTTTAAGACAAACTGATTGGTTTTTGGGGAAACAAATGCTCTGCATTCAACGTAGTTAAATCTTCCGCAAATCTGCAATAAATAGTAGAGACGGTGCATGCACCGTCTCTGCAAATCAACTAAAACCAATCATTATGAAAAAAGCACTTACTTTTTGTTCTTTCTGTGTTTAGACCCCGGTGGGATATGAGCTAGCATTGTGACATCGCGCTTTTAGCAGTGTGTTTTGTCGTTCAACGCTCTCGGGCTAGGCGCCGTCATCGAAGCGGAGGGTTTGTCGGTCTTTCACGGGGTTGGGAGCAAAGAGTGAAGGGGTGTCTCGTGGTCTTGTTTCATGTCGTTCAATTTTGGGTGAGCAATTGGGTAATTGTGTTTCATGTTGTCAGTTTTTCAGCCTAGTCCCCTAAGGAATATTATTTGTTTAAAGTTTGAAAATTCCGTTTAAAACCAATTTTTAGTTGTTTCACATTGCAAATATACAACCTTGATAAATTTTGTCAAGCATTTTTTTCAATTATTTTTCGTCAGGAGGAATAACCTATTGTGTCACAGTGGAATAAAAAATGCTCCATTTTGGTTTAAGAGTCAATTAAGTCTACAAAATGGTTGTTTTAAACTAAAATTTTCTGTTTAAAATGGAATTCCTGCAGAGTAAATAGATGCGGTTTTGTGTGTCGTTAGTTATGAAAAGAAAACCCCTACGGGGTAGTTCACATTCTGTTAATGTTTGTCGGTTATGAAAAGAAAACCTCTACGAGGTAGTCTTTATTGAATGGTGTTTGTTAGTCGTTTAGGATTGCCCCGTAGGGGCTGTCTTTTAATTGAAACTCTTTCTATTTAATTACCATACCCCGTAGGGGTTTTCTTTTATTCCATCTCGCGAAACACATACTTATCGTCATATTCGATGCCAAATAATTTCAATAACGAAGTGCATTCATCCTTGAATGAGCGCTTTGCGTGATGAAACCACTATGGGGTATCTTCTCCTAGAAAAACAATCTGGCTCAACTGCCCCTTGTCAAACACTTGTTGGGCTACCTCGATGATGTCGTCGGCCGTTACCGCTTCCACATTGCGGATGATGTCGTCCATGTATTCGATGGGCTCGCCCATGAGGAGCGAGCGCGTGGCACTCAACAGCTCGTTCATGCCGCTCTCGTAGCTCAAGGCGACTTGCCCAATGAGTTGTTGTTTGGCATGATGCAACTGCAAGGTGCCTAACTTATGCTGGCAGAGTTTGTCCAGTTCCTTGTGGACCAACTCGATGGCGCGTTCCAAAGAGTCGGGGTCGACACCCATGTAGACATTGATGAGGCCTACATCGCTATAGGCGGTGTATTGCGACTCGATGCTGTAGGCGAAACCGTATTTCTCCCGGATGTTCAAGCCTAGGCGCGAACTCATGGCTGGACCGCCCAACACGTTGTTGAGCATCACGATAGGCATTCTCATGGGACTGCTGAATTCAGGCGCCAGACCTCCAATGATGCAGTGGCTCAAGTGGTTGTTGCGCTTGTCGCAGCGACTTTCAGGCTTGTAGCCTTTGAAGTTTGTCCTCTTCTTATTAATTAGGTGCGCCGGCTGGCTGCCGAAATAGGTCATGGCCATCTTCTCGAACTCCTTGAAGCTGATGTCGCCAATACTGGCCAAGACCATCTGGTCGGTGCTGTAGTTGTGTGCCATGAAGTCGAGGATGTCCTTTTGGTGGAAACCTTTGACCAACTCAGTAGTGCCCAAGATGTTGCGCGACAAAGGATGCCCCTTGAAGACCATCTCCTCAAACAAATCATAAATCTCGTCGGAGGGGGAGTCCAAATAGGAGTTGATTTCGTCCAAGATGACTTCTTTCTCCTTGGCCAACTCGTTTTCGGGGAAGGTGGAGCGGAAGGCGATGTCGGCGAAGAGGTCGAGGCTGCGCTTGTAGTGCTGCTTGAGGAAGGTGGCCTGAATGCAGGTCTCCTCTTTAGTGGTGAAAGCGTTGAGGTCGCCGCCCACGTTGTCCAAGCAACTGAGTATATGGTATGCCTTGCGGTTTTGTGTGCCTTTGAAGATGGTGTGCTCTACAAAATGGGCCAGACCATTCTCGTGCGCCAGTTCATCGCGTGTGCCAGTCTCCACCATAAGCACCAAGTGGGCTATCTCGCCTGGTTTCTCCTTGTGTATCAGTCTAATGCCGTTAGGAAGGACGGCTTCTGTGTATTTGTGTTCCAACATGGGCTAAAAATCGGGCTGCAAAGATACGACAAATCGAAAACATTCTTACATTTGCACCTTTATTATCGAAATACTATTCCATGATGAAAAAGCTTTTCTTTCTTTTATTGACGGTCATGCTGTTCATGAATGGCTTCGCCCAAAGTGTCATCGACCCATTTCTGGGTGAAGAGATGACGCGCCGTAGCGACGATGAGAAGATTGACATCATCGTCATCATGAAAGCGCAATATGACCGTGCGCAACTCAATCGTCGCGCCGACTGGTTCCCAACTCGAGCAGAACGTCGCGAGTTTGTGGTGAACGAACTCAAGGAATTCGCCAACGCCTCACAGTACGACCTGCGTCATTCGCTTGCCGAGATGGAACGCATGGGCATGGTCTCAGAACCGCGCATCCTCTGGATCGCCAATGCCATGGGACTCTCTGCTAACAAAACAGCCATCAATGACCTTGCGCAACGCAATGACATCCTGATTATCGGCTATGATGTCGAGCGCAACTGGATCCCTGATGGAGAAGAGGCCTCTCCCGCTTTGGCCACGCGCGAGATTACGCAAAATGTCACCCAAGTGAATGCCGACGATGTGTGGGCCTTGGGTTACACAGGCGAAGGCGTGGTGGTGGCCGTCATCGACACGGGCGTCAACTACAACCACTTGGATGTGGCCGACCACCTCTGGGACGGCGGCTCCGAGTTCCCGCATCACGGCTATGATGTCTATAACAACGACAACGATCCCATGGATGATATGGGCCATGGTTCGCACTGTGCAGGCACGGTGTGTGGTGATGGCACGGCTGGTTCGCAGACAGGCATGGCACCCAACGCCACGCTGATGTGCGTCAAGTGCTTGAACTCACAAGGCGGCGGTGGCGCCACGCCTATCGCTGCAGGCATCCAATGGGCCGTGGAACACGGTTGCGACCTGTTCAGCATGTCATTGGGCATCGCCAATTCAACGGTTGCCGAACGTACCCTGCTGCGCCATACCTGTGTCTCCGCCTTGGATGCCGGTGTGGTGGCCGCCATCGCTGCTGGCAACGAAGGCAACCAAACCTGGCAAGCACCTATTCCCAACAATGTTCGCGTTCCAGGTAGTTGCCCGCCTCCCTATATGGACGAGGTGCAGGGCGAGAACCCTGGCGACTTGACTTGCTCGGTGTGCATCGGCGCTGTCAACTACAACGACGCTGCCGCTAACTTCACTTCGCGCGGTCCCGTCACTTGGACCAACACCGAGTTTGGCGACTACCCCTATAACCCTGGTATCGGTCTCATCCGCCCCGACGTGTGCGCCCCTGGCGTCGACATCAAGTCGCTGAACTATGCCACAAACACCGGCTATACCACGATGAGTGGCACCTCGATGGCTACGCCGTGCGCAGCGGGTTGCATGGCCCTCATGTTGAGCAAAGACCCTAGTTTGAGTCCCGCCGACGTGTGCCGCATCCTTGAGGAAACGGCCGTCCGTTTAGCCGAAGGCAAGAGCAACACTTTCGGCTTCGGCCGCATCGATGTGCTTGCCGCCGTGGAAGCCATACAACTCGGTGCTATCAGGTATAATACCTATGCCATCAACGACCCGGAAGGCAACAACAACCATAGGCTCAATCCCGGCGAATCGGTTACGATGGACCTGACCTTGGACAATGTCACTGATGCCCCGGTGAGCAATGTGAGCGTAGTGTTAAGCACGGAGAACGCTCATGTCAACATCACGGACAACACCGTCGACTTCTCCGGTTTTGCCGCCAACCAGTCGCTCACCGTCGCCGATGCCTTTGCCTTCACAGTCGATGATCAGGTGGTTGCCAACGAAAGGATCCTCTTTAGCATCGAGATTTCCGTAGATGGAGAGGTGACGGCACACTTCAATATTCATGTGAATGTCTACGACTATCTGCTGCAATATGGCACCACCGTAGTCTTGAACGACGACAACGCTGATGGTCTCCTCAATCCTGGCGAGACTGCCGACCTTCGCATCTTGGTCGACAATGCCGGCAACGAACTGGCACAAATGGTGGTGGGAACCTTGTCAACGGATTATGGGTTAGTTACACTTAACGAGACAGAGAAACCTTACAGCACAATCGGTGCCGACATGATGGCTTACGCCGACTTTAATGTCACCCTTGATGCCGCTGCCCCTGAGGACTTCGAGATCCCCTTCACCCTCGACTTGGTGGATGCCTTTGGTCGTCATACCGTGATGGCATTCAATTACAAGAATGCCTGTAATATCATTTTTTCGTTGGTCGACTCTTATGGCGACGGCTGGCAAGGCAACTATCTCACCGTGGCCTATTCCGATGGTACGCCCACCGAGCAGATGACCGTCAGCAGTGGCAGCACGGCCACCTACATCCGTGAGGTGGCCTCGGGCTCTACCATCTCGCTGACATGGCACAACGGCCAATGGACTTCAGAATGCAGTTTCGAGATTAAATACGAGGATGGCACGGTCATCTATCAAAACGCTGGCGGGTTCAATGGCACCCAGACCTTTACCATCAATTGTGGTGGTGGCAGCGGTGCACTTGAGTTTTGCAACCCAATCCAGAATCTGGCCTACGAAATGGTGGGTCTCGATGTAGTGCTTTCTTGGGAAGCCCCCGTCACTGGAACACCTTCAGGATACGAGATCTATCGTGAGACCGAACTGTTGGGCGAGGTCCAGAGTCTGACCTTCACCGACCCCAATGTCGCCGAAGGACTTTACACCTACTGTGTTTATGCGGTCTATAATGACTGCCAAAGCGAGTTTGTCTGTGCTGAGGTGGAGGTGTCGTTCTGCGGTGTGGTGCAAAACCTGGACTATGCCTTGAACGACGACCTGCTGCTCACCCTCACTTGGAATGCTCCCGAAGACCCGTCGGGATTGATAGAATACCAAGTCTATATGGATGATGAACTTGTGGCTACGACCAACGAACTGACCTATGCCTTCACGATTGCCGAAGGCCAGCATGACGTGGCCGTGAACGCGGTCTTCCAAAGTTGCGAGAAAGATGTCCATATTCCAGTTTGCGTAGTGGGTGCGGTCCAGAACCTGGATTGCAAGATAGAAGGTGACCAAGCCAATGTGACCTGGGATGCCCTTGAGGGCGTGGACCAGTATGAGGTCTACATTGATGGCGCGTTGGCCGCAACTGTCGACGAACCAGCCTATACCTTTGAGGCTGAGCCCGGCGTGGTCTCCATCACGGTGAAGGCTGTCGCCGAGAGTTGTTATGTGCTGGGCGCGAATGTTGAAGCCTGCTACATCGAACCTGTTGCTGACTTGAGGTTCGTTGCCATTAATTACGATGGTATTGGTTTCGCTTGGGATGCCGTGCCGGATGTGGAGTATTATCTGGTGACCTACAATGACAGTACCGTCCAGCTTGCCCCCAGTGACACGGAATTCTCTTTTGTTCCTGTTGCTGGCGAGAATACCCTTTGCGTGACGGCCCATTCTGTCTATGGTTGCGATTCGGAACCTGTCTGCTTGACGAAGGAGGTTTGCACCATCGTCGATGGTTTCGACTATTCCTTCATTGGCAACTTGGTTACAGTGAGCTGGAACGGTGATGCCGATTCATACACCATCAGAGGCGACTTCACCGATGCTCCTTTCAATGTGGAAAGCAATACGTATGAGGTTTTGCTAGAAGAAGATGGAGAACACTTTATTTTGGTTGAGCCTTACTACATCAATGGAGAATGTCTGCCCATAATGTCGGAATTTAGGTTTGTGGTCACTAATAATGCTCCCGCCATTCAGATTACCGATGTGCATGAAGGCCTGATAGCCACGGCATGGAATGCTGTTGACGGTGCTATCGCCTACAACCTCTATCGTGACGGCGAAATGATTGCCGAAAACCTTACCGAGTTGGCTTATGTCGACACTGAAATGGCCCTCAACGCCCAACACTGCTATGCTGTGCAGTCGGTCTTTGAAAAAGGCGTCTCCGACTTGTCGGAGGAGGCCTGCGCCAATTATTTTGATGGTATTGGCGAAAACGATGCCAAGGCCAGTGTCTTCCCCAACCCGACCACCGACAAGGTGACCATCCAATGCGAAGGCATGACGATGGTCGAGGTCTATTCGGCCGATGGTAAGTTGGTGCAACGCATCAAGGTGGACGGAGACACCTATCAGCTTGAAGGCTTGGAGAGTGGCGTCTACACGCTGCGCATCATGAAAGGTGAGCATAACTTCACCCGTAGGATCGTGAAGATGTAAGAGCGCCATCCGTTTATAATTCAAGGTCGCTTCGTTAACGAGGCGACCTTTTTTCGTATCTTTGCAGTCTCTATACTAAAGAGACTTATTTTCCGTTCATAATTAAAACCGATGACAATGCGAAAAATCTTTATATCCTTATTGCTTCTTTTGGGTGTATCGTTGGAGGTGACCGCGCAGACGCCTAAAGATATCATGAAAGAACCCATTCCCGTGGCCATGTTCCAGGTCACCTACGCGTTTCAACTGCCAGGTTTCGACACCCGTGAACTCTATGGCATCACTCATAATGTAGGCGGGGGATTCTCCTATAAGACGGAGTCGAACTGGCTCTTCACGGCCAACGCGAATTTCATTGTTGGCGACAAAGTAAAGGGCGATCGCATCGACCTCTTCGGCGAAGGCATCACCACGGTCCACGGCGAGATCATCGGTGGCGCAGGCAGCATCGCCATGCTTGACGTCAATCAGCGTGGATTCTTTGCTCAAGCAGAGGTGGGCAAGGTGTTTTCCTTCGGGACTAACCCCAACAGCGGTTTTTTTGTGCAAGGTGGTCTCGGCTACCTTCGAAACCGCATCCGTGTCGATTTCCAACGTACGACGCTCAACCCTCCCTATCAAGTGGAAGGCGACTACCAATATGGTTATGACCGCATGCGCGGAGGTCCGGCGGTGCATTTTGAGACAGGCTATCTCTATCTCAGCGATACCCGCCTGTTCAACCTCTCCGTGGCGCTTGAGGTGACCTATGCCCGCACCCGCGACCTGCGTGACTATGATTTCCGCGTGTTCACCAACCCCGTAACGGGCCAACTCGAGCCTGTAGGTCCCACCGACCCGCATAAGCGCTACAACGACTTTTATTACGGCATACGCCTTACGTGGAGCATTCCCACCTACGAGCGCAAACCCGATGACTATTATTATAACTAAATGCCCCAGACCCTGACCCGGACCTGCTACAACCAAGGTCAGCGTTTTCGGACAGGGTGAAATAACATGCGCGTCCTCTATACCATAGGAGTCCTGCTTTATTCCCTCGGCGTGCGCCTTGCCGCCCTCTTTGGCAACGCGAAGGCCGTGAAGTGGGTGAAGGGCCGTAAAACTAAGGCCCCTGAGCCTGTCGAAGGGCCGTCCATAAAAGAACCGGTCCTTCGACCTTTCGACAAGTTCAAGGCTCAGGAACCTGATTCTTCTTGGGTTTGGTTCCACGCCGCTTCTCTCGGCGAGTTTGAGCAGGGTCGTCCTGTCATCGAGGCACTGAAGGAACGCCATCCCGAATTGAAAGTCTCGCTCTCTTTCTTCTCGCCTTCGGGTTATGAGGTGCGCAAAGACTATCCCTTGGCCGATGAGGTCGTCTACCTGCCTTCCGACACGCCCCGTCATGCCGCCCAATGGGTGCAACGCCACCATTTCGTGGCTGCCGTCTTCATCAAATATGAGTTTTGGTTCAACTACATGAAGGCACTGAAGGACGCTGGCATACCGCTATTCTACATCTCGCTCATCCTTAGTCCCGATTCCTATTTCTTCCGTTGGTATGGCACCTGGTTTTTGCGCCAACTCCACCATGTTTCGTATTTCTTCGTGCAGGACGATACTACGAAAAAACTGCTTGTCTCACATGGCTTGTCCAACGTCACCGTGTGTGGCGACACCCGCTTCGACCGCGTGGCGGCCATTGCGCGGCAGGTCAAGCCTTTCCCGGAGGTCGAACAATTCATCAAGGGGCGCAGATGCATCATTGCAGGCAGCACTTGGCCGCCTGACGAACGGTTGCTCCTCGAGTTCATGTCCCAGTTGCCTAGCGATTATTGCCTCATCATCGCGCCGCACGACATCTCGGATGCGCATATTGCGCAAATCACAGCGCAGTTCCCCGAAAGCCAACTGTATACGAAACTGAATCCTGGGCAACAAAGCAAGGTGCTGGTTGTTAATACGATAGGCATCCTTTCCCAGCTTTATCAGTATGCACGCTTCGTATATATTGGTGGCGGTTTCGGGGTCAACATCCACAACATCCAAGAACCAGTCACCTTTGGTTGTCCCGTGGTGTTTGGGCCCAAATACAAGAGTTTCCGCGAGGCGGTCGACTTGGTGGCGCTTGAAGGCGCTTTCCCTGTGGAGAATGCCGAAGAATTGAAGGCTGTCTTCCTTCGCCTCATCGACGACGAGACCGTCCTGATGCATGCCTCCGAAGTCTGCATCGACTATCTCAATGCCCAGGTTGGCGCCACCCAAAGCATCATGTCGGGGTTGGAAAAGTCACTTTTTTCATAAAAAAGCGCGATTAATTTTGGTTTCTTGTTATTAATGACTAATTTTGAACGCTGATTTCGCGTTGAAATTCAGTTTCATATAAAAATGACGCCTATGCAAGACAAACCTACCCAACTCTATCCCCGCATTGGGCTTAGCCATGGCGACCTCAACGGCATCGGCTATGAAATCATCTTGAAGACCTTTGCCGACGCGCGCATGCTTGAGTCGCTCACCCCTGTCTTGTATGGACAATCCAAGGCGTTTTCCTATTACAAGAAGAATTTTGGTTTTGATAGTCCCAACTATTCGCTGACGCGCGACGCACGCCAGGCAGGGGACAAGAAGTTCAATATCGTCAATATCTTGGAAAGCGAGGTGAAGATTGAACCTGGCACGCCTACCGATGTCTCCGTCGAGATGTCGGTGCTATCGATGAAACGCGCCACGAGTGACCTCAACGACGGTTCTGTCGACGCTTTGGTCATGGCGCCCGACAGTCCCGTGGTGGCCAAAAGCAACCTCGACTATCTGCTGTCGTTCCACAAGGAGGCGAAACCGCTGCGCGTGATGGTCAACGATTTGATGCGCATCGGACTGGCCACCGACGATATGCCGCTCACCGACGCTTTGGGTCTTCTTAACGTGCCTTATCTTGTGTCGAAGCTGACGGTCTTCGCGCAGGCCTTATCGACCGACTTTGGCCTCAATGCGCCCAAGATTGCGGTCATGGGTCTCAATCCCCATCCTGACAATGATGACCAGGTGGTCGCGGCTGTTGGCGAAGCCAAGAGCAAAGACATCTTTGCCTTTGGCCCTTTTTCGCCTACGCAACTCTTCGCCACGGGTTTGTGGAAGAAATACGATGCAGTGATGGCATTGCACTACGAGCAGGGCATCATGCCGCTCAGGTTGATGACCACGGGCGGTTGTGCTTCCTATTGGGCTGGACTGCCTGTGGTGTGCGCTGCGCCGCTGCATGGACCCGCTTTCGACATCGCCAACACCAACCAAGCCGTGCCCGACGACTACCGCAAGGCGGTGTTCCTTGCTGCTGATATTGTGAATTCAAGGAAAAGTATTTAAACTGCTTCTCGGAATTTACTTACTTAAAGTAGATTCCCTGCGGGAATGGAGTTTCATCAACTATATGCGGCGGTTAGAGGACTTAACGAATTGTAGATTTCACAGGCCGCCGTGAAATAATTAAACGCTTTTCTCCATTCCCGAAGGGAATCTCTTTTTCAAATTCTCGGAATTCACAGGTTTAAGGAGGTTCCCTGCGGGAATGGAGTTTCATCATCTATAATATGCGGCGACTAGAGGGCCTGACGAATTGTAGATTTCACCAGCCGCCGCAAAACAACAAACGCTTTTCTCCATTCCCGAAGGGAATCTCACAAAAAAAGGAGGCCAAAAGCCTCCTTTTTTCATAGTGTGTGTTCAAGTGAATTACTTCACGATGAGCTTCTGCGTGTCGTTGCCGGCATTCACGAAGTAGACGCCTGCATTGAGACCGCTGATGTTGATGCTGTTGACGCCAGCGTTGCCCTTGACGCTCATCACGTTCTGACCCACCATGTTGTAGATCACGATGTCAGCGTTCTGGCTGAGGATAACTTGCAGTTGGTTAACAGCGGGGTTGGGATAGACGCTCATGTGCGTGTTGTGGCTCACTTCCGGAACACCAACGCCTTCATTCGGGAAGAGGTCTTCCAACTCGAAGGTCATGCCACGGAAGAAGTTGTCGCCAGCATCGGCAGCAGAACCTTCGTTTGCGTTCACCATGTTGCCAGTGCCGCCGTCTTCTTGCACGGTCACAACAAGGGTGTGGCCGATGACAGTGGCCTGCGGATAGACGAATTCACTGTTGGTGAATTGGAAGTCTTGGGTCAGTTGCACCATGTGCGACCAATTGAGACCGCCGTCGCCAGAGTAGTTGGCAAAGATTTTGAAGAAGTTCCTGCCATTGCCGTCCACGTTGTTTTCGTCCATCATCATCCAAACAGCCACCATGTCGCTGCCGCCAGTGCCAGGCACCATGGCGAGGATAGGCATAGCGCAGATGCCGTTGTTGTATTCACCGTGGTTCTTCAAACCATCGGCGCTGATTTCGATATTGAACTCTTCGGCTTCGTATGGGTCTTCCCAGTTGCCGTCGTCGTCCAAAGTGGAGAGGTAACCGAAGTATTCGGGCCACATTTCATGGGTGGCATCGCTCCAGGGCCACCATGAAGCATAGAGGTCTTGTTCGATATAGGCCGAGTCGATGATGAAGGGCTGGCCATGAGTGAAAGGCAACGGGTTGTTGGGGTCGTAACCATAACCGTAGCTGCCGTCGTTATAGCCTTGGAAAGGCAGGTATTCGCTCCAGAAAGCGACACCGCCAACGGAGGGGTAGTAACCGCCATCATGATTGGAGGCCGAACCGTTGACGCCGTTCCATTCGTAGACCAAGCAGATTTCATTGTTGGCATTCCATTGAGCAGAAGTCCAACGGGGGTATGGGAAGGCCATCGTCTCTTCAGTAAAGGTGCCAAACGGATCGGGATGGTGATAGAACACCTTTCTTTCCCAAGTTTCGCCGTTGTCGTCGCTGTAGATGACCATACCATCGCTCCAACCATTGTTGATGACGAGGGCGATGCGGTTGTCTTCGGTGGTCTCCATCCAGTAGTAGCAGTTAGTGCCCCAGTTGATGCCGTATTCAGCCGTCAGGAAAGGCAGTTCGACGCACTCCTTGTCCCAGGTCTGGCCGCCGTCGCTCGAACGCCAGTAGCGAATGGGTTCGTACACTTCGCCTTCAGAGCCTTGGAACTTGGCAGCAGCCACGTGGATGATGTCGCGCTCGGGACCCGAGGTCATCACCGAGGGGTGGGTGTAGTCAGGGTTGTTGGTGTAAAGGACACCGGCAGCGCTATTGGGCTCCATGTGGTCCTTGTCCTCAGCGATGTAAATGCCAAGGTTGTCAGAAGTGTGGGCTGCAATGACGATGCCGTTGTCTTTGTAGCGGGCGATGGAGCCGAAGCCGGTTCTCTCGGTTTCGATAGCGCCGCCCATCGGGAACCATTCGTCTTTCTCGCTGTCGTAGGTGAGGATGCAGGTGCCACGGTCGGTGTACGAAGGACTCGGTGTGCTGGCCCAAGTGTAGGCGAAGTTGGCGATGCCATCAGGCCAATTGATGGTTCTGGTGATGTAGCCAGAGTTGGTCTGCCAGTCATAGGTGCTGTAGTCCAACTCAGCGGGATCAGCGCGCATCATGGAGGGCTCGGTCTGCACATTCTCCAAGGTCTCAAAGCCATTGGCCTTCTGCATGGTGGCCACATTGTGCTTGACGTCTTTGTGAGACAAGGTTCTCACTTGCGAGTAGCCAGCCATGGCTACCAGCAAGACTAATGCTAAAGTAAATAACTTTTTCATTTTGAGTGGTTTTAGTTGATAATTGAGTTGATTGATTGTGTTTTCTTTTATAGGAAATTTGGAGCAAAGATAATGGTTTTTTCTAATACGCAAGTGGATTTTGCGTTTTTTTTCGGCTTTTATAGGAGATTCCCTTTGGGTATGGAGAGTTGTTTGTATTATAATTGCGGCGGCAGAAAAGATTTGAATGTTGGAAACGCCACAAGCTGCCGCGGATATAAGAAAGATGAAGAAACTCCATTCCCGCAGGGAATCCCAAATGTAGAAGATTCCCTTCGGGAATGGAGAATGAGTTTCATCTATCAAGCGGCGGCAGAAAAGATTTAGATGTTGGAAACACCACAAGCCGCCGCGGATATACGAAAGATGAAGAAACTCTATTTCGCGAAGGGAACCTCACAAAAAAAGGAGGCCGAAGCCTCCTTTTTTCGTGTCAAGTTGTGTGAGTTGAACTTACTTCACAACGAACTTCATGGTGTTCTCAAAGCCGTTGGCCTTCACGGTGACGAAGTAGACGCCGCTGCTGAGGCTGCTGGTGTTGAGGGTCGGGGTGTTGAGGCCCGTGTTGATGCTGACGTTCTTGTCCATCACCTTCTGGCCCATGAGGTTGTAGACGCTGATGCTCATCTCGGAAGCCTGGGCGGCGTTCACTTCGATGGTCATTTGGTCGACGACGGGGTTGGGATAGATGCGGGTGGTGGTCACAGGGTTGATGGCGTCATGGTTCTCAGGGACGTTCACCATTTCTTCGTTGGCAACCACTCTGACAACATTGATGGTGTTATCAGTAGCAGATGTTTGGGAAGCGTTGTTACCCCACCAAAGACCGATGCTCGGGTCGGTTTGGAAACCGAACCAGAATTCGCCATCGTTGACGGTGTTGGGCACCGACATGGTGAAGATGTTCTCTTGTCCGCTGAAGTCGAAGTATGCCTCGCCATCGGTGATGTCATCTTCGATCTGGTGCCAGTAGCCTTCGTCGACATTGCGATAGCTGACATAGATGTGTCTGTAGAGATAATTGCTGCCACCTACGTTGTAGTAGCCGCTGTGCTCTGCATCAGAGCAAGGAGACGAGTAGGCGCAGGCCAAGTTGCCTTGCGGGTCGCACGACAGGGCAGGATGGGCTGAAACGGCATACATCCTGGGTAAGTATTCATTTCCACTCCCATGTCCATAATAGTAGTCGGCCCAATCTGACCAGTCATGGTCAAACTCTTCGTAGTAGGGCAAATAGCCAATCCATTTCGTGGAGTCAGCCACCATGTGGACATAACCCGGATTTTCGGGATCCGGCCACCACAGACGAGCGACGTGGTGCGGGTTGGGTTCTGCCATGTGAGGATCTGAGTATTCCGGGTGATAGGTGTCTTGCATAGGAGCCTCTTGGGTGTCGTTCCAATAGAGGATGCCGTCAACGGAGCGGCCATAGTAGTAGCTATAGTAACCTGACTCGTCTTCCGCGGTGTGGATGATTTCATGAGTGTTGAGGGCGACATGGGCAACGCCGTGGGGGTCGATGGTGATGGCGCCATTCATGGGCATGAAGAGGGTGTCTTCCATGCCCCAGGGTTGTCCTTCTTCGAATTCGTATGATCTGCCTTCATAGGGGTTCTCCCAAATCTTGAAGGTGTTCCATGTCAGGCCGTCGTCGGTCGACTTGAACATCCAAACGCTGTTGGTCAGTTGGCCCGAATAGAGGATGGCCACGGTGTGACCATAGGCAGCCATGGCGTAGTCATCAGCCGAGAAAGCGCCAATGTGATAGTCGTATTCCTCGAGGAGGCTATAGCTCACCGTCCAGTTCTCGGCGTCTTCCGAACGGTACATGACCGTGCGGATGTCGGTCTCGTCGCTGCTGATGGAGTGTTGCAAAGCGGCCACGACGTGGATGATGTTGTGGTTGTCGCCAGAGGTGACCACTCTCGGCCAAGTCGGGTATTCGTTGTAGGGATAACCTTCAGGATAGTTCGGCAGAGCGCCACGGAATTGCCATTCGCCTTCGCCGGCGTGCTCTCTGGTGTAGCAGTTCAAAGCACCATTGCCGTGAGAAAGAAGGATTTCGCCATCTTCACCATATTGGGCGATGGTCGGCCAACCTGACACCCAGGGCTCAACGCGCGTTTCGGGACCATCGCCATCTTCGACGACGCCATAAATCCATTCGCCCTCGGCAAAGTATTTGCCTTCACTGGGCTTGTAGAAGTTGTAGCCCGTGCCACGATCGGCAGGAGTGACATTGTTGGGAGTCAAGTGCGACATGGTGGCGGTTGCGGCAACCGAACCATTGGGCAGTTGATACATGCGGTTAGCAACATACTGGTTCGACTGGAGGTCGTAGAAGGTGGATACGACGCCAGCATAGTCAAGTTCGCCTTGATATCTGCTGCTAACAACACTGGGGGCGGGAGTTTCGAACTGGGCTGCTGAGGGCTCAGCAATCTCTTTGCCTACAGTAACTTTTTGGTCGCGGGCAACACCTGAACGGAGTTCAGACTTTGCCATGCGCTGTTGTGCGATTGCACTAAAGCCTAATGCAAGGCTCAAAGTGAGTAAAAACAATTTCTTCATGATGTTTTGTTTTTAGGGTTAATGATAATTGTTGTCGATATTAGGTCGCAAAAATAAACATTTTTGGTTAAATGCAGCCCAATATGGAAATTTTTTTTCTCCAAAAAGCAATTCTTCGCAAAAGTTGTGCTAGAGATTTCCGAGGGAATGGTGAATAAGTTCGGCAAGTAATGCGGCGGCAGGGGATTCCCTCGGGAATGGAGAGGTGTTTGTTTTATATTTAGCGGCGGCAGAAAAGAATTCATTGTTGGGAACGTCATAAGCCGCCGCGGATAACAACAGGTTGGAGAAACTCCATTCCCTTGGGAATCTCAAAAAAACGCCTGCTCTTGTAAAACGGACAGTTTTTATTTCTACTTTTACACCCTCAAATATGGATTCTATGAAAAAACTATTCCTACCTTTATTGCTCCTTGCCCTCGCGGCTTGCACGCAGGAGCCCAAGGCCGACTATGTCGCCGACGCGGCCCAATATGTCGATCCCTTCATCGGCACGGGCGGTCATGGCCATACCTTCCCGGGCGCCACGGTGCCCTTCGGCATGGTGCAGTTCAGTCCCGACACCCGCATGAACGACTGGGACGGCTGCTCGGGCTACCACACCTCCGACAACACCATCCTCGGCTTCAGCACCACCCACCTCAGCGGCACCGGCTGCTCCGACTATGGTGATTTTAGGTTTATGCCCCTCGTGGGTGATGTTCCCTATGACAAAGGTGAAGAAGAGGATGGGGTTTATCCTGGTTATAGGTCAGCCTTCCAACACGAAAACGAAGACGCGCAGGCTGGCTATTACTCCGTGCTGTTGGACGACCATAGCATTAAGGTGGAACTCACCACAGGCGATCGCGTCGGCATGATGCGGTGTACCTATCCTCATGGCGCCGATTTCACCAGCTTGTTTCTCGACATGGTGGAAGGCGTGAATGACGAATATGTGTACGATGCGTGGGTGAAGATAGAAAGCGACAATGCCATCAGCGGTTTCCGTCGCACTAGGGATTGGGCTAATGATCAATATCTCTATTTCTACGCCGAGTTCTCGAAGCCTTTTTCGCGGCACGATGTGCTTGCATTCAATTCTGAAAACAAGACAAACAGTACCGACTATGTCAAAGCCTCATTTGACTTTGAATTGGCCGACAATGAACCCCTCGTTATGCGCATCGCCCTCTCTGCCGTCGACGTGGAAGGCGCGAAGAACAACTTGAAAGCCGAACTCGCCGACGGCGACTTCGACTTTGATGCCTTGCGCCAAAAGGCCTACGACAAGTGGAACAAAGAACTGCTGCGCTACGAGGTGAGCGACCCCAACGAGTCGAACAAGACGGTGTTCTACACGGCTTTGTACCATACCATGGTGGCGCCTAACCTCTATAGCGATGCCGATGGCCGCTACCGTGCCCATGACTTGAAGGTTTACAAGTCGGAGAGACCTATTTATACCGTGTTTTCTTTGTGGGACACTTTCCGCAGTTTGCACCCGCTGTTCAGCCTGATGCAGCGCGAACGTACACTTGATTTCATCAACACCTTTATTAATAAGTACGAAACCAACCCGCACCACATGCTACCCATCTGGGAACTGGCTGCCAACGAGACCTACTGCATGATTGGCAACCACGCCATCCCCGTTATCGCTGATGCCTACTTCGCTGGCATCCGCGACTTCGACACAGAGAAGGCGCTGGAGGCTATGGTGGCCAGCCAGAAGGACGACTTCCGCGGTATGGGCGCCTACATGAAATACGGCTACATCCCAATCGAGGTGGAAGGCGAGGCGGTTTCCAAGACGCTGGAATATGCCTACGACGACTGGTGCGTGGCCCGAATGGCCGAGGCCATGGGCAAGGCCGACATCGCCAAGGAATTCTATGCCCGCGCACAGAACTATAAGAATATCTACAACCCCGAGAACCAGTTCTTCCAAGGTCGCCGCAATGGAGGTTGGTCGCGTCCCTTCGATCCCGCGCAGGTCAACTTCACGCTGACCGAAGCCAACTCTTACCAATATGGCTTCTTTGTGCCGCAGGATGTGAACGGCCATATCGACTTGATGGGCGGACGTGACAGCTACGCTGCCAAACTCGATGCCCTTTTCAACGCCCCCTCCAACCTGACAGGTCGCGAGCAACCCGACATCACAGGTCTCATCGGGCAATACGCCCACGGCAACGAGCCGAGCCATAACACCGTGTATATGTACAACTTCGTGGGCCAGCCAACCAAGACACAGAAATACGTGAAGCAGGTGATGGACGACTTCTATACCGACCGTCGCGACGGCTATGCAGGCAACGAAGACTGCGGCCAGATGTCGGCTTGGGGCGTGTTTTCTGCCATGGGTTTCTATCCCGCTACGCCTGCCTCAGGCTATTACGTGCTGGGTCTGCCGCGTTTCGAGAGAATGAGGCTGAGCTTCGAGAACGGCAAGCAGTTCGAGGTTGTCGCCAAGAACTTGAGCGACAAAAACTGTTATGTGCAATCGGTGAAGCTGAATGGCAAACCTTTGGAACGCAGCTATATCACCTTTGAGGAAGTATTTAACGGCGGCACTTTGGAGTTCACCATGACCGACCAGCCCAACTCCACTTGGGCGACGCAACCCGAGAATTGCCCCGAGGTGCGTACTCAAGGCGACCCGATTGTCATCGTTCCGACCATCAACGCCCAATCCGACACTTTCTTTGACAGCCTCATGGTGAGCATGAGCCATCCTGTGGAAAGTGCCGTTATCCGCTATACTATGGATGGTTCCGACCCGAAGGAAAACGGTGTGGTGTACGAAAAGCCGATTTGCATCAAAGAGAACACCACTGTTCGTGCCATTGCTGAACAGCAGGGCCGCTGCAGCAACGAAATTGATGCCACCTACTACCTGATCGATGCGCGCCATTCAGTGAAATTGGAAAATCCATACAATGAACAGTATTCGGCGGGTGGCCTCAAGGCGCTCATCGACCATCAGCGTGGAGGCGAGAACTTCCGCACGGGTTCGTGGCAGGGCTATTATGGCGTCGACCTCATCGCCACCGTCGACTTGGGCCAAAGCAAGAAGATCAACCGCTTGGCGGGCAGTTTCCTGCAGGAGATCTACTCCTGGATATGGATGCCTACCGAGGTGGAGTATTTCGTCAGCGACGACGGCAAGAAGTTCCGCAGCGTGGGCAAGGTGAAGAACAACGTGCCTACGGATGCTGACGGCGCTTTCGTTCAGGAGATGGAAGTGCGTCCGCGCACCAATGCCCGCTATGTGAAAATGGTGGCCAAGACCATCGGCACCTGCCCCGAAGGCCATGTCGGCGCAGGCCAGAAGGCTTGGATCTTCTGTGATGAATTGGTAATAGAATGACGTCCCGAAGGGACGATACTTTAGTAACCGTAGGTCGCGACTTACGGGATCAGCAAACAACAAATCTCAAAATAACAAAATATGAAAGAATCCATCGTAATCCTCGCCGGCGGCGGTCCGGCACCCGGAATCAACACGGTGATCAGCACCGTGGCCAAGACCTTCCTCAAGGATGGTTATCGCGTTCTCGGCCTCAACGAAGGCTACAAGAACCTCTTCAAACCCGACCCTGATGTCATCGAAATGGACTTCCTCTATGCCGATGCTATCCTCAAGCAGGGCGGCTCGGCCTTGAAGATGAGCCGTTATAAACCGAAGAATGAGGAGTTCAACACCGAGTTCTTTGTCAAGAACAACATTAAGTTGTTGGTAACCATCGGCGGCGATGACACCGCTTCGACGGCCAATCGCATATCCAAGTTCTTGGCCAACAGTGGTTTCCCCATCCAGAATATCCATGTGCCTAAGACCATCGACAACGACTTGCCGTTGCCTGAGGGCAGCCCGACCTTCGGCTATTATTCCGCCAAGGATGCCGCTGTGCATCTGGTGCAGACCATCTACGAAGATGCCCGCACCAGCGGCAACTGGTTTGTGGTCTCCGCCATGGGTCGCGAGGCGGGCCACCTGGCCTTCGGCATGACGTCGGCCTGCCACTGCCCGATGGTGGTCATCCCTGAGATGTTCAACAATGCCCAAGTGACATTCGATGCTATCATCAAGATGGTGGTCAGCTCTATCGTGAAACGCAAGTTGTTGGGTGTTAACTATGGTGTCGCCATTATCAGCGAGGGTGTGTTCCATTTCATGAGCGATGAGGAAATCGAGAAGTCGGGCGTGGCCTTCACCTACGACGAGCACGGCCATCCCGAATTGGGCAATGTCAGTAAGGCACACATCTTCAACCTGTTGCTGCAACAGCGCCTGAAGGCATTGGGCCTGAACGTGAAGAGCCGTCCTGTCGAGATTGGCTATGGCATCCGTTGCGTCGAGCCCAACGGCTATGACCTGACCTACTGCTCCCTGTTGGGCTACGGCGTGAAGAAACTCTTCGACAAGGGTGTGAGTGGAGCCATGGTCACCACCAACCCGAAGGGCGAGATTATGCCACTGTACCTGAAGGACGTGGAAGACGAGAACGGCAAGATCAAGCCGCGTTTGGTCAACCTGAGCGGTCCCAAGGCAGAGCTCATCTTCAACGAAGGCCTCCAGTATATCGGTCCTGCCGACTACGAAGCCGCCAAGGCTTATATGCCGGATCCAGAGGAATATGATTTCAAGAAGATTTTGAAATGGTAATTCTGGCGTAGGGTTGTCGTGTTACGGCAACCGCTGATGGTTTGACATACAGCGGTTGCCACGGTGTGACAACCTACAACTATGGTGTGACAACCCTACCGACCCCAAACAGAAAGCCGCCCCGATAATTCGAGGCGGCTTTCAACATTATGAAAATTCAGTCGTTATTGTCTAACGTTGATTTTCTGTACCGTCACGCCATCGGCGCTCTCGATGCGAATGAGATACATGCCCGATTCGAAGCGACTCATGTCGAGGACGATGTTGCCTTCGGCTTTCGTCTCTTGGATCGTCTGACCCAAGAGGTTGCTTATGCTAATGAGCATTGTTCCTTGGCCTTCGATGTTGAGCAAACCGTTGGTTGGGTTGGGGTAGACATGGATCTTGCTATCAGCGTTTTCTTTCACGTCGGTCACGGTGATGGAAACAGCTTCATCCGCAGATTCGCAATTGTCATCGTTCTTGACGTAGACGGAAGTGACCCAATAGCCATAGCCTCCACATTGATTTTCAATGAGATTGTCGAAAAACTCGTAATGCATGGCCCCAGTATAGGGAATTTCGGCAATGGGCTCTTCATCCTTGTTTATTGCTTCGGCGCGATACACATTGAAATGGTTGAGGTAAGTGGTGATTTCAGGGCTGTCCCAAGTGAGATAAGCGCCGTATTCCTCTTCGGTGTTCCATAGGTATTCGCCGTCGAGGTTCTGCACGGGATAGCAAGCCAGCGGGGCTTCCTCGCAGTTGTTCTCGTAGGTCATGAAGATGCCGTCTTCAAGGTCGGCGGAGGTGAAGAGTTCGTTGCCTTCTTGGTCGAGGATGGTGAAGGAGCATTCAAAGTCGGTGTCGTGCTCTTCGTAGGCATGGTACCAGCCATGATTCCAGATGAAGTTGAGGTTGCCGCGCAATAGGGGCAGGTCGACCACCAGAGTCGAGCCTTGTGTCATGGATACCACAGCGATGCGCTGGCCGCTCTCGGAGGCCACGCTGATGGCGGCGCCTTTCCAGCCGTCGCCACCGTCGTCGTGGAGTTGGAAGACGATGTTGCACTTCTCGCCGACGAGGACGCTACGGTAGGTGGTGCGGCTGATGCCTGCCTCGTTGGTGACATAGATGGAGTATTCGTAGAGGCCGGGTTCTAGGTCGTTGTCTTCATATTCCATGTCAGCACCCACTTGGGCATTGGTCAGTTCGGCGATGACCTCGAAGTTGCGGCGGATGGTGACGGAGGTGATGCCAGTCAAGGCGTTGCCGTTGAGGTCAAGGGTGGGGTTGGTCCAGCTGAGACGTACGGCATCCAGGGTGGCTTCCTCGATGGCGACCATCTTGTCCACGCTGTCGGGGCGGTTGTAGTAAACGTCACCTTGTGGGATGATGTGGCCTGTGAAGCCGTTCATCTGGTTGAAAGCATAACGTGTGGTGTTGAGTGCGCCGATGGGGCACCAAGCGTTGTCGCGACCGCTCCAGCCCCAGTTGAAGTGGAAGTAGTCGTTTTCGTCGTAACCGTCGCACACGTAGGCATGGCCACCGGCACCGCTGTCGTCCTGACCGCTGTAGTAGAGCGGCAGAAGTTCGTCCAAACCACCGTCCTTCAACAGTTGGGCCCATTCCTCGTTGGTGTAGCCCCAACCCGGCCACCAGTTGCCATAGTTGGTCACATGGTCTTCGCAGTTATAACGGAAGTGGCTGCGCAAGGCAGAAGGCACGGCATCGGAATAGGCACCGCTACCACTACCGCTGTACATCATGTCGACAGAAATGCCAAGATGATGCAGCAGTTGTGCAATTTCGAAGTATTCCTCTTCAGTGCTGGTGGAGTCCAAAGTGTTGGGCATCAGTTCGAAGTGGTATTCGGTTTCGCCGAAGTTGGCAGACTGTTGGGCGTAGCCTTCAGGGTAGTAACTATGTGAACCTACGCCTTGGGCAGGCCATTCCCAGAATTTCATCACCATGCCCATGGCCGTGGCCACACAACCGGCATACACGTGGCCGCCGCTGCCTTCCTCGTCTTCGGGGCATTGGCTGTTCCAGGGGAAGTTCTGGTTCCAGAGGGTCTGGCAGAGCGGACCGACTATGGCACGGGTTTGGTTGCCGCGGTTAAGGCTGCCTTTTTCGTTTACTGAGCGCCATTCAGCGATGATGTCGGGCGTGGCGCTGAGGTTGTGTTCGCGCACATATTGGATTTCCTCGCGGAAACCGTCAAGCGTGAACTGGAAACCCTCCGACACGTTGTTGGGGTCGAATTGTCCCGTCGTGGAGTAGGCGAGGATGGGTTTCACGCGGTCGTCGGCTGCCACGATGACGAAACCTTCGCCGTTGCTCACGTTGAAGACGTAATAGTCGGTGGCGTTGCGATTGGCGGCAACAGAGACCATATTCAGTTGGATGTCAGTGTTTTTCTGACTGACAGCGGTGGTGCTCAAGAACTTGGCACCCATTTTTTGCGCCTTCTGTTGGTTGACTGGGCCTGCCAACAAGGTGCCCAAAGTGAGGACAGCAAGGCATAGGGTAAGGATGGTTTTTCTCATTGTTTATACTATGGTTTGTTTGACTATTAAAGACTGGTATATTATTAGGTGCTATTCAGCATGAAGAAATAACGAAAACCGAATGTTTTAGTATCCTTCGCTAATTGCTATGGCAATGATGGCGAAATAGAGAATCCAAAAAGGAATCATTACGATGCTGATAATGAGACCTACCTTGGAAGTGATGCGTCCAGCATTGAGAAAGCCAGCGCCAGTGTAGGTGTCAGGGTTGGAGGCAATGGCATCGTAGCCTTCGTTCGCCTTCCTTTTTCCAATGGCAGCCAAGATAAAGCCTGGGATGACCAGCGAACTGAAGTTGATGGAGAGAATGCCAAGGACCAATGAGGCGATGGCGTTAGGAGCGAGAGTCTTGGCTCGTTGCTTTGCTGGTTTTGTCGGCCCTTCGACAGGCTCAGGAATCGAGGACTTAGGTGCATTAACTTGAGCCTGCTTGAGGGGCGCATAGCATTGAGGACAGACTTCTACTGTTTTGTTAACCAAAGTCCCGCAATAGGGGCATGGACTTTTTGTATCTTCGTTCATGACAGTGCTGGTTTTAAAGGTTATTCTTTCAGCTTCTTGTATCTGAACCGTTTAGGTTCTACATTGCCGAGGCGTTTCATCTTGTTTTCTTCATATTCTGAGTAGCTGCCCTCAAAGAAATACACTTGCGAGTTCCCCTCGAAGGCGAGGATATGGGTGGCCACACGGTCGAGGAACCAACGGTCGTGGCTGATGATGACGGCGCAACCCGCGAAGTTTTCCAAGCCTTCCTCCAAGGCGCGGAGGGTGTTCACATCGATGTCGTTGGTGGGTTCGTCCAAGAGGAGCACGTTGGCCTCTTGTTTCAAAGTCAAAGCCAAATGCATGCGGTTGCGCTCACCGCCTGACAGCACGCCGGCTTTCTTCTGCTGGTCGTTGCCGCCGAAGTTGAAGCGGGAGACATAGGCGCGCGAGTTGATGCTGCGCTTGCCCAGTTGGATCAAGTCGTTGCCGCCGCTGATGACCTCCCAGACGGTCTTCTCGGGGTCGATGTCGGCATGTTGTTGGTCGACATAGCCGATTTTCACAGTCTCGCCGACTTCGAAGGTCCCCGAATCGGGTTTTTCCAAACCCATGATGAGGCGGAACAAAGTGGTCTTGCCAGCGCCATTAGGTCCGATGACGCCTACGATGCCGCCTTGTGGCAGGCTGAAGTTGAGGTTCTCAAACAACAACTTGTCGCCGTAGGCCTTGGTGACGTCATGTGCCTCGATGACTTTGGTGCCAAGGCGGTCGCCGTTGGGGATGTAGATCTCAAGTTTCTCTTCTTTTTCTTTCACATCCTCGTTGAGCATCTTCTCATACGACTCCAGACGGGCCTTGCCCTTGGCATGCCGCGCTTTCGGGGCCATGCGCACCCATTCCAGTTCGCGTTCGAGCGTCTTGCGGCGCTTGCTCTCGGTTTTTTCTTCCATGGCGAGGCGGGCCGTCTTTTGGTCGAGCCACGAGGAGTAGTTGCCCTTCCACGGGATGCCCTCACCACGGTCGAGTTCGAGGATCCAGCCGGCCACGTGGTCGAGGAAGTAACGGTCGTGGGTGACGGCGATGACGGTGCCCTTGTATTGCTGAAGGTGGCTCTCCAACCACTGGATGCTCTCGGCATCGAGGTGGTTGGTGGGCTCGTCGAGGAGCAGGATGTCGGGCTCTTGCAGCAGGAGTCGGCACAAGGCCACGCGGCGACGCTCGCCTCCAGAGAGGTTGCACACAGGCGTTTCGCCATCGGGACAGTTCAGTGCGTCCATGGCGCGTTCCAGTTTGTTGTCAAGTTCCCAAGCATCGTGTTGCTCAATGAGTTCGGTCAGCTCGCCCTGTCGGGCAATCAGCTTGTCGAAGTCGGCGTCGGGCTCGGCGAACTTGTTGTTGATTTCCTCGTATTCCTTGAGAATGTCGACGATTTCTTGTACGCCCTCTTCCACCACTTGGCGGACGGTCTTGTTGTCGTCGAGTTGTGGCTCCTGGTCGAGCATGCCGACCGAATAGCCGGGCGAGAAGACCACTTCGCCGTTATAGGATTTCTCCTTGCCTGCGATGATGCGCAGCAGGGTGGATTTGC
>JAEEGG010006534.1_pt1 | contig 27313 bp, 19 predicted proteins | sample 9134161 | NCBI WGS metagenome assembly JAEEGG01 (sample SAMN16246543, study PRJNA631951) | gut metagenome | biome: gut microbiome; feature: rumen; material: CR-attached | host: Bos | place: Iran: Karaj | collected 2018-10 | reverse complement strand
GGGTTCTGCACCACCTGTATCGCAATAATTGAAACAGAAAGTATTCAAAGAATCCGGTTCCAAAGTATCACTCCATGTTTGATTGTATTTGCCGTCTCCTGCACCCCATAGATATCTGGTTCCTTGACATTTGTCATGAGTGGCTTGGAAACATATATTGATAAAATCGCAAAATTCAGGAGGTGTACCATCCATATCGTTTTTGGGGAAGTCGAAAGCTACTACAGGAGGACATACATAGCAAACATTTTGCTTGGTTGGTCCTGAACCACCACAACCATTGTGTGAAGGTGATAATTGTAGTGATTGATATCCGACGGAGGAATAACCTACAGAAGTAGTATCACCACTTCCGATAGGGCTTCCTGTTGATGGGTCTATCCATGTCCATTCATTGGCCCATGCAGCTCCTACTAAAGTTGTATCCCACCTGTTGAGAGAGTCGTTCCATGTAATATTTACACTATCGTATGCAGCAACATTTAAGCCAATCATTGCTTTACAATCTTCTTTATATTCAAAAGTAAAATCACATACAGGAGGGTAACCTACCATGATGAGGGTTACAAATACATCATATTCGCATCCTTGTTCATTGATAAGGGTTAAATATACATGATAATGACCTGTATCGGTATAGGTATGAGAAACGGTTTCACCACCGACAGTAGTGTCATTAGGATTTCCCAAATAATCCCATCTCCAAATGTAGCTAACAATAGGAGAAGAAGTTACCAATGAGTCAACTATATTTTGCAAAGTAACGGTGTGAGGTGCACATCCATGTGGCGGATTTGGCGGAGCAGGGTCAATAACCATTGCTCTGGCTGACATCGGGAATATGTGAACTCTATAGAATCCTGTATCCAATATACAGCCATAAGGAGTGGTAACAAGCATTTGAACGTCATAATCTCCAAATGCACCATATACATGTGAAACAGAGTCACCGGTTGCAGATGTACCATCTCCGAAATTCCATGTGATGCTACCTAAACCAAAGTCATCAGATACCAAATAGTCGGTAGAATCGTAGAAATAGACAGGATCTGCCGGGTCGCACATGTTGGTATCGACAATCACTGCTGTGGCAGGTGGCAAATCATATACGTGGATGTGGAAGTTGGTAGTATCCAAACAGCCTTCCGGACTGATAGCAGAAACGGTAACATTGAAATCACCGGCCATTCTATAGGTCTTTACTCTTGCAGAAAAGGCTGTAATGTCTTCATAACCATCACCCCAAGTCCATTTATAACTGGTACCTCTCGGGTTCATACCTTGAACAGTAGTAGTAGAAGGAATGCCGCACAAAATGGTATCCGACACCGTATAGACGATATCGAAATTGATCATTTTTATATAGCCACCCTTGGTGATAGTGTCTTTACATCCGGTAGGAGATGTAACTACCAAAGTAATATCATACGTTCCGATAGGGAAGGTGTATGAAGGTGCATTGGAAGTACTGGTTCCCAAAGGATTGCTCATTCCGCCGAAATACCATTGATAGGTATTGTTAGTGGTACCTGTTGTAGAATCGGTGAATTGTACTGTAACAGAGTCTTTGCCGGGTTCGTAGCAAAAAACAGAGTCAGTAGTTCCGAAATTGGCAATAGGTTTCGGCCATACGGTTACACTACTTGGAACACTATAAACTGACACACAACCATTTGTATCGGTAACAGTTAATCTGATTTCGTACGAAATTAGCGTGTTACCACCATTGGTGAATACATAGGTTGGGTTAGGGTCTGTACTTGAACCACCATCACCAAAGTTCCATACATAGCTGGCAACGGCTCCCGTATTACCCGGAGCAGTGATGTGAGAGTTGAACGAAATCGACCCGTTCGGGCAGATGGTATCTCCAACTTGTGTAAATGTTGCCTTGATAGGTTCCACAACAGTAACCGAACTTGAATAAGTTCTTGTAACACCGGTAGTATAGTGAACTACCATAGTAATGGTATACGTACCGGCATTGTAGTATGGGTGGGTAGGGTCGATAGACATATATCCATTAGTAAGCGTTTGAACATAATGGGTACTACCATCGCCAAAATCCCAGTCAACACTATCAATTTGTGCAGGTAAGGTACTGGTGTTTGTGAAATTTACAGTAGCAGGGATACACGGTGTTCCATTGTTGAACGCCCATGTGAAACTAGGCGTCTGAGACATCGCATAACTTGTGAGTAAACACAAGATACTGATAATTAAACACTTTTTCATATTATATTTATTTGTTATTTTATTTCTACTTTAATGACGCAAAAACTATAAAAAAAGTTGTCCGTTCATGAAAAAAAAATCGTGCAAAGATACCTAAAAAAAAGGAATTAAAACCATTTATAGGAAAAAATATTTACCTTTGATGATTTATTCCTTGAATTTGACCGATTAAATTGTCACAAATATCGGCATTGCCGGGGAATTTTTTCTTTGCTTTAATCAGTAAATCAATGGCTTCTGATTGCCTACCTGTTTGTGCTAAAAATATGGCATCATAGTAGTTGGCTTCAAAAGTCCGTTTATTTTTTTTCATGCAAGCCTCCATCAGTTCTTTGCCTTTGTTCAAATTGCCCATTTGAACATACATCATTGCCAAATTGTAATAATATTGTGCCGAGTAGGGATTTTCGTCTATCATCCGTTGGTGTAAGGCAAATATTTGATTGAGCATGTTTTGGTCGTGAGAACTTTGATATACACTATTATAAACATTGATGGCCACGTTTAAGAAATTTTCATTCGGGCAAACATTGACCAATTGATTGGTAAAATAGAGCATAGAGTCCACACGATGAAGGTTGGCATATAATTCTATCAAATTCAATATGGCTGTTTCGTTGTGTGGATCGTATTGATAGGCATCGTTATAAGCGGCAATGGCTTGTTGTAGTACTTCAAAACGTTCTTCGTTCGACAAAGTGGTATCCGACAATTTTTCTTTCAGCAGATATCCCTCATAATCAGATTTGTTTTCCCGCTTAATAATTGCTGCTATGGGTTTTCCTCCCACATCTATGGTATGTATGGTTCCTTTGGGAGGCCATATCCCTTGTTGCAATTGGTATGCATTGATATAGGTATTGATGGAAATAGCGTAATCCCAATCAGAATTGCCACGTTCATAATATCTTATATAACTTACCTCATAACTTTTCGCCGTATCATATCGGAAATAATATTCTATGGCTTTGTGGTCGTTGGAGGCAATGATGATTTTCTTTCCTTGTGTAGGTTTTAATTTGTTGTCTATTAAATAATTATCCAACCATTTAGCGGCTGCTCTGGTGGAATGCTGGTAATAATCGGTTTCATATTTGCCGTAGTTGGCGTTTATACCTCCGCAAAGTTGATTGTAATAGACATATTCATGAGGATGTGAACGTACAATGTGTACTATAGGGAATAACATGAGTAAGCCGAATAGTGCTAAGATAAAAGGACGTATTTTAGGCTTGGCAAATTCATATAAATGTTCCCATCCTAATGCGGCAGCTGTTACAAAAAACGGATAAGTAAATAACACATGACGCCATCCTCCGTACACATTGGATGCTTTGTATATAATATATAGTATAGGAAATGCAAATGAAAAAACGATGATAAAGGCTATGATTCCTCTTTGTTTTTTCACAATCTTCCTAATAAAGCAGCAAAATAAAATCAAGCCCAATATCACTGCTTCGGGGATGGTCATAAATATATATTTAGGCAAATAATACCAAGGAGCATTGGTTGACCAAATATTCACTCCCTCAAATATTTGTTTAAGATTGACACTATAATGCTCCATTAAATCCAACGATTCCTTAGCATGGCTAAACGGACTTTGCTGTAAATATGGCCAAAGAATTATGCTGACAAAAAAGCCGCATAGACTTACTACAGCCAATTTGGCTATCAATATCAAACCTTTGGTCCAAAATTGTTGTTCCGTCCATTTATTTTCTTTGTTGACAAAAAAGTACCATACTCCGCAAAATAGCATCAAATAGGCTACCAACATTAAACCACCAATACGAATACTATTTGCCAAGCCTATACCTAATGCGATATAAATCAATCGTTTGATATTTGTTTTGGGTAATTCTTTCACCAACAATATCATTTGATAAATTGCAAATGTGTAGCCTAATGCAAAAGGAATATCTTTGGGATTGTTGAAAGAATGTCCTAAGAATCGAGGAGACAGTAGTAGCATCAAGAAACCGAGTATGGCAGTTCTATAGCCTGCAATTTTAACTAAAAGCAAAGCAATGATAAAGGCAATGCACCAACCGGCTAAAGCATTGCATACATGACGGAATTCATAAGGATGGTCTATATGAAACCATTTGATAAACAGATAAGTAAAATTGTCAAACGATTGTCCGTAATATTCCAAATTTTGAGTAAGCGGATCTCCTTGTGTGTTCAATGCAGCGGTATCTCCTTTTGCAAAATAATCATACACTCTGGAAGAATGCACATAACTTGACTTTTCATCACCGGAAATACCTGAATTTAGACTCAAAATAGGTGTAAGAATCAACATCAATGCAGCAATTGCATAGAAAACATACCGGTATATTTTCCCTTCAGGTTGTTCTATATTGCTGATAGATTGTTGTTTATCTTTTTGTTCTTTGACATTTACTGTTCCTTTTTGAGGAGCATTGTTCTTTTTTCCCATATTATAAAATTAATGATAACAAACTGCAAAGATAACATTTTTTAATGAAATTGAACAATTAATTTAACAATGTATTAATTGCAGATAGAAATTAAGTAAAAATACTTATTGACATGAAAATATTGCATAGACGGAGCAATACAATCAACTTATTATTGCAAATGGACGATTATGGAAAAGCATATTTTAGCAAAAATGCTAAAGAATGAACAAAAAAATAAATAGGGATATAATTTTTTCAATAGAATTGCGTTATAAAAATTTGCGTTAAGCGTGTATTTTTTTGTAAAAATTAAGTTTTAAAGATATTACAACATAACAATCATTATGATAAAAAAGGATTTAAGCAATTTGCAAGACCAATTTCCGCAAGGATTTACAATGGAACAACAATCTGTATGTAAAACATTGTTTTTGAAAAAGTTAGCATTGCGTGCACATGAGTTTTATGGTGGCAAAATGCAGATGATACCCAAGGTGCCGGTAGATAGTTTTGAGTGGTTTAATGTTTGGTATACACCGGGAGTTTCTGCTGTGTCTACGTCTATAAGAGATAACAATGACATGTCGTATAAATACTCCAATAGGAGCAATATGGTGGCAGTGGTATCTGATAGCACTCGAGTATTGGGAGACGGCAATTGCACGCCTCCGGGAGGCTTGGGAGTGATGGAAGGTAAGGCATTTCTAATGAAATATTTAGGTGGTATAGACGCCATGGCTCTTTGTATGGATAGCCGCAACGAAAAAGGTGAAAACGATCCTGACAAAATGATTGACTTTGTAAAGAGAGTGCAACATAGTTTCGGTGCCATCAATTTGGAAGATATTTCTTCACCGAATTGCTTCAAGGTGTTGGACGAATTGCGAGATGCTTGCGACATACCCGTTTGGCATGATGATGCACAAGGTACTGCTTGTATTACTTTGGCAGGTGTTATCAATGCTTTGCGTTTGGCAGATAAAAAAATGTCAGATGTGAAAATTATTTTATACGGAGCCGGAGCCGCCAACACTTGTATAGCAAGATTGTTGATGGAAGATGGTGCAAAAGCTGAAAATATTATCATGTTTGGCTCAAGAGGCACTTTGCATGCCGGCAACGAAGTCTATAAAAACAAACCATTGGCCTATCGTCAGTGGGAAATGTGTTTAAAAACCAATCCTAAATGTATCACCGATACTGAGGAGGCCTTCAAGGATGCCGATATCGTAATAGCTGCTTCCAAACCCGGTCCGAATACTATCAAGCCGGAATGGATTTCATTGATGGCAGACAAGTCAATTGTTTTTGCATGTGCTAATCCGGTGCCGGAAATTTATCCTTATGCTGCCAAAGAAGCAGGTGCTTATATAGTGGCTACAGGAAGAGGAGATTTTCCTAATCAAGTGAACAATTCGGTATGTTTCCCTTCTATTTTGAAAGGAACTTTGTTGGTACAAGCAAGAAAAATTAGTGATGGCATGGCTATTACTGCTGCTCATGCAATTGCAGATTTTGCCTATAAGAGAGGTATCAACCCGGAAAACATCATTCCAAAAATGAGTGAATCGGATGTATTTCCATACGTTGCAGCCGAAGTGGCACAAAAAGCTATAGAAGAAGGTTTGGCACGCATTCAATTAAGTAGAGAAGAAGTCTATAATATTGCCAAACGTGATATAGAATATGCTCACAATTTGATGGCATTAATGATGGAGAAAGGCTTTTTGCCGGAAATGCCGGTTGAAGAAATTGAAGCAGTACTACAAGAAGCAATTACGGAAATTAAAAATAAATAAGTAATGTTGACATATATTAATGGAATGTTGGTGACAAAAACGCCAACACAAGTAGTGATAGATTGTGGAGGAGTTGGATTTGCCATCAATATTTCTTTGAATACCTTTTCCAAGTTGCCGGAAGAAGGAAAACCATGTAAATTGTTGACACACTTGCAAATAAAAGAAGATGCAAGAGTGTTGTATGGTTTTGTTAATCAAGAGGAGCGAGTTTTATTTAGAATGTTGATATCTATTTCGGGAGTGGGACCGTCCACGGCACAAATGATGTTGTCGGCGATGAGTCCTTCGGAATTGGTCAATTGCATTGCCAATAACAATGCGGGAGCCTTGCAGTCCATTAAAGGAATCGGTGCCAAGACAGCACAACGTATTGCAATGGAATTGAAAGACAAAGTATCAAAAGTGGGAGTTGTAGCAGACAATTTTTCGGTTGCAAACAATAATTCCCGCTCTGAATCGTTATCTGCATTAGTTTCATTAGGATTTGCTCGACAAGCGGCAGAAAAGGTTGTCGACAAAGTGCTCAGCGAAAGTGATGGTACTTTGAAAGTAGAAGACATTATTAAACAGAGTTTGAAGTTATTATAAGAAAGTAAATTGGGGAAAGTTAAACACCAATATATAGTAAAGCGTTTGGTCATTGTAGTATTGTGCTTGGCAGCAGTGCTACAACAAACAGCAAAGGCAGTTTCTGTTTCAGCAAACTGCGTAGCAGATAGGTGTATATTGTATGTAGCAGACCCCGATACCACCAAAGGAGGAAAAATTCCTCAAAACTACGACCCTTTTGGCACCAATAGGAGTAATCCATGGTACTTTGCCAATCCGTCGAATATGAAAACGGAAATCAATTATGACCCCAATACCAATTCCTATACATTTCAAAATAAGATAGGCACTTTAAACAATGGTCGACCGGCCGGAATGAGCATAGAAGACTATCTGCATTATGACATGGAAAAATCCATGCGAGACTATTGGCGGGAACGTGCCGGTGCCAGCATGGCAAAAGGGTCTTCCGGCGGAATTATCCCACAGATACATGTACCGGGAGAGGTGTTTGAAAATATTTTTGGTAGCAATTTGATAGAAATCCGGCCATCGGGTTCTGTTGAATTGTTTTTTAAGTTTGTACACGAATTTACCGACAATAAAGCCTTGGATATTAAGCAACGGAAAAACAATATGTTTGATTTTGATGCAGATATACAATTGAATTTAAAGGCAAAAATAGGTGATAAAATCAATTACAATTTCAATTATAATTCCAAAGCATCGTTCGATTTTGAAAATAAATTCAAATTAGCTTATCAAGGCAAGGAAGATGACATTATTCAGTTAGCGGAATTCGGTGATGTAACCATGCCTTTGAGAAGTACGCTAATACAAGGCTCTCAGACGTTGTTTGGTGGAAAATTGCAGTTGAAATTTGGAAAATTGACATTAACCACTGTTATCTCTCGGCAAGATGGAGAAAAGAAAACTATCACAGTGTCAGGAGGATCTGAATTAAATACCTTTGATTTCAGGGCGGATGAATACGAAGAAAACAAACACTTTTTCCTTGCCCAATATTTCTACGATCACTACAACGAGGCATTAGAAACCTTGCCTTTGGTGAATTCAAAAATCAATATTACAAGAATTGAGGTATGGCGTACCAATATAGGCTCTGCGGTAACAGAAAATAGAAATATTATAGCCGTAGCTGATTTGGGAGAACCTAATCCCTATCACAAAGGTATCAATAGCACCACATCAAGAGAATATCCCGATAGCAATGCCAACGACTTTTTGCAAGGTATCAATTATTCACAATTGCGAGATTTGAACACGGCCTTTACTTATTTGAAGACGTATAGAGGCGGTATGAATTCAGGAACGGATTTTGAAAAAGTGGAGTCAGCACGTTTGTTGACATCATCAGAATATACTTACAATAGTAAATTGGGTTTCATCTCTTTGAATACCAAATTGAATGCCGACCAAGTATTGGCGGTAGCATTTCAATATACCATTTTAGGAGACACAACCGTCTATCAGGTCGGACAATTTTCCAATGAGGTAACAACGCCCGGATGTTTGGTGGTAAAATTGTTGAAGAGTTCAACGGTTAACACTTCAGTGCCGATGTGGAAGTTGATGATGAAGAATGTTTATTCGTTGAATACTTATCAATTGGCTAAAGAGGATTTCAGGTTGAATATTTTATATAGAGGTGAAGAAGGCGGTATTCCCAAAGGTTATTTCTCTGATGTGGCAGAAGATATAAAAGGTGTTGCCTTGATACGTTTGTTGGGTATGGATAGGTTGACACAACAATTGGAGGCTTATCCGGACGGATTATACGATTTTGTTGACAATGCCGCCACCGAAGGTGGTACCATGCAGTCGTCAACAGGTAGGGTTTATTTCCCGTTGGTAGAACCATTTGGCAAGGATTTGCGAAAAGCTATGGCTTCCGACCCTGTCGCTGCAGAAAAATACGCTTTTGATTCCTTGTACACGCAAACAAAAGTATTGGCACAACAAATGCCGGACAAAAACAAATTCTATCTGGAAGGTAGCTTCAAGTCCTCTTTAGGTTCTGTTATCTCGTTAGGAATGACAAGCATTGCCCAAAATTCTGTAGTGGTGTCAGCTGGTGGCATCACATTGGTGGAAAATGTTGACTATACAGTGGACTATAATATGGGAACTTTGACATTGACCAACGAGTCCTATCTGCAGTCCGGAACACCTATTTCCATTTCGGTGGAAAGTGAAAGTTTGTTTTCTCAGAAAAAGACAATGTTCGGTTTAAATGCTGAATATCAATTCAACAAAGATTTCTTGGCGGGTTTTACGGTATTAAATTTGCGAGAAAGACCGACAGACGGAACGGTAAAAGTGAATTTCGGCGAGGAACCTATTAACAATACTATCTGGGGTATGAATCTTTCTTATCAAAAGAAATCCAGATGGATTACAAAGATATTGAATTATCTTCCGACATTTAGTTCTACTACTGATTCCAGATTCCAATTCGACGGTGAATTTGCCAATTTTGTTCCCGGTCACTCAAGAATTATTGGTCGTGGCAAAAAGGCAGACTTATATATTGATGATTTTGAAGCATCTAAGACAACCTACGATTTGCGTTCCATGCTCACATGGAAAATGGCCAGTACGCCACAAGGACAGGCACAAAGAGGAATGTTTCCGGAGGCGGCTGTCGGAACAGGTTTAGCATACGGCTACAATAGAGCCATGTTGGCATGGCATATTGTAGATCCATTGTTCCACAATGCAAACGAAGAACGATATTTTAATGGTTCCATCGATGCAGAAGCCCGCTCGCAGATGTATTCTCGTAGGGTGAAAGTGATAGAAGTTTTTCCCAATCGTCCTGTTGTTACCACTTCGGGAGAAGATCCATATATTTCAGTGTTTGACTTATGTTTTTATCCTAACGAAAGAGGACCTTATAATTTTGATACAAAACCAACTTCTTATTCGGCAGGTTTGAATTATGACGGAACCTTGGCAGACCCGAAATCTCGTTGGGCAGGTATCATGAGAAAGTTGGATATAACCGATTTTGAAACATCTAATATAGAATACATTGAATTTTGGATGTTGGATCCGTTCTTGGATACCGGGTACCATTCCGGTGGTAAGTTTTATATCAATTTAGGTGATATTTCGGAAGATATACTTCGAGATGGCAGAAAAGCATACGAACATGGTTTGCCTGCCAATGGTGCCGATGACGGAACCGAATACACCATTTGGGGACGTGTGCCTATCAATCAGTCGATTGTCAATGCTTTTGACAATAGCCTTTCAACCAGACGCTATCAGGATGTTGGTTATGATGGTTTGTACGATTCGTTGGAAAGAATACATTATGCAAATTATTTAAATACTTTGGCAGGTATCATCGATCCAGCTGTTTATCAAAATTTTAGCAACGACCCTTCCGGTGACAACTTCCACTATTTTAGAGGTTCTGACTATGATGCTGCCAAATTGAGTATTTTGGAAAGGTATAAATACTACAATCAAGCAGATGGCAATTCTCCAACCGACAACGATCAAACAGAATCGTATTCTACTGCCGCAACAACAAGTCCGAATATTGAAGATATCAATAATGATAATACGATGAGTGAAGACGAACGCTATTATCAATACGAAATGGAATTGTCGCCGGCAACCATGAATATCGGCGAAAATAATATTACTGACATACAGGAAAGTACGGTAACATTAGCCAATGGAAATGTAACAAAGGTGAAATGGTATCAGTTCAAAGTGCCGATTAGAAAACCCGATTTGATAGTCGGCAATATTTCCGGATTTAGTTCCATCCGTTTTATGCGTATGTTTGTCAAAGGTTTTGACGAACCTGTGGTTTTGAGATTTGCTTCTTTGGAATTGGTAAGAGGAGATTGGCGAACTTATACCAACGATTTGAGAGAAAATGGTGCATATCCGGTAAATATTACAGGGGAAACAAGTTTTGAGGTGTCCACTTTGAGTTTGGAAGAAAATGCCCAACGTGAACCTGTTCCTTACAAAATGCCCGCAGGAGTTGCCCGTGAAAAAACTTTGGTGGGACAAAATGAAAAGGAAGTCAACGAGCAAAGTTTAACCATGAAAGTTGTCAATCTGTCGGATGGTGATGCAAGAGGTGTTTACAAAAATACCACTTACGATTTCAGACGTTTTGGAACGTTGAAATGCTATCTGCATGCAGAAAAAATAGATGAAAACGATGATTTGAATAGGGGAGATTTGAAATTCTTTATTCGCTTGGGGTCTGATTTTACAGAAAATTATTATGAATACGAAATGCCGTTCGATCTTACTCCTTGGGGAGCAACCGATACGGCAGATATTTGGCCGAAACAAAATTACTTGCTGATAGATTTACAAAAACTAATAGATGCAAAACAAGCCAGAAATATTGAAAATCGTTATCAAGGAACTGTGGCATTGACAGATGTATATTCTGTTGCCGATGGAGAAAATACTATCAATGTGGTAGGAAGTCCCAATTTGAGCGATGTCAACGTAATTATGATGGGTATTAAAAATCCACGTAAAAAATCTTTGGACGACGGCGATGATATGGAGATGAAGTCGGTGGAAATCTGGTTGAATGAGTTGCGTTTAGGAAATTTTGAAGAAAAAGGAGGCTGGGCAGCACGGGGAACCATGCGTTTGGATTTAGCCGATTTAGGCGATGTATCGGTGTCGGCAAGTGTAACAACTGCAGGCTTTGGTGCCTTGGAATCTTCCACTTATGATAGGCAAGATAAAACTACAACCAATGTAGATGTTTCTGCTAATGTACAGTTAGGCAAGTTCTTCCCGACAGAATGGTCGGTGAACATGCCGGTACACTACGATTTTTCAAGAACAGTCTCCAGTCCGGAATACAATCCGTTGAATCCGGATGTGAAATTGAAAGAAGATTTGAAAACTTATAGAACCGAAGAAGAAAGAGCAGCCATCAAACGTCAGTCTTTAGATGTTGTTCAAAGGCAAAACTTTAATATAGTCAATGTTCGTAAAGATAAATCCGGTGACAAAAAAGCTCATTTTTGGAATATAGAAAATTTTGAAGTTTCGTATGCTTATACTGAAATGAAAAGTTTTGATATTGACATGGAATATGATAACGAAAAAACGCATAAGGGAAATTTCGCCTATATCTATAATGCCGATCCGAAAAAAATACAGCCGTTTGCAAAAATTAAAAGCAAGTGGTTGCAGTTGATATCCGACATTAATTTCTATCCTTATCCAAAATCTTTCTCGTTTGAAACAGAAGTTTATCGTTTGTTTAGTGAAAGCAAGATTAGAAACAAGTCGGTAGGAGATATTATCATCGAGCCGACCTATATTAAAGCATTTGAGTGGTCGAGAGGCTATGTTTTGCGTTGGGATATTTGCCAAGGTTTGAAATTTGACTATACAGCATCTGCCAAAGCATTGATAACTGAGCCGCAAGGAAGAATCGATACCAAGCAGCAGAAAGATTCTATTTGGCATAGTTTCAGCAAGGGTGGCAAGATGAACGATTTTTCGCAGGCGATGAATGTTACTTATCAATTGCCATTGAACAAAATTCCAATTTTCAGTTTTATCACCGGTACGGCAGGTTATTCGTCCACATACGCATGGACAGCCAGCGCGGATGCGGTGTCGTATTTAGGCAATAGTGTAGAAAATACCAATACTAAGCGATTGAATGTAGTTGCCAATTTCACCAATTTATACAATAAATCCAAGTATTTGCGAAAAGTCAACCAAAGGACTTTCGGTGGCAGTTTGAAGGACAAGCCGATATTGAAAAAGAAACAAGAAGCTAATAAAATGCCGGACTTGAAAGGCTTGACAAAAGCACAACAAGATTCTGTAAAAAGAGAATTCCAGAAAAAACAACAAGAACAAAAAGAAAAGAAAAATGTCGGCAAGGAAGTGTTAGACAATTTCTTACGCTTAGTCATGTTGGTAAAGAATGTGTCGTTTACTTATACGGAAGGTAATGGCATTTCTATGAGCGGTTGGATGATAGAGCCGAAAATAATCGGGTTGAATCCGGCTTATAACGGGGCTCCGGGATTCTTGTTTGCCTTTGGTCATCAAGATGCGGATATTCGTTATCGGGCATCGCAAAACGGATGGTTGACGACCAGCGAATTGCTCAATACTCCTTATCAAGCTCGCAAGAATAAAAATTTAGCCATAAAAGCAACTTTAGAGCCGATTAAAGATTTCAAAATTGAGTTGACAGGTACGCGAACTTATTCATTCTTGGAACAATCGTACTATATTCCTGACTCGAATGGTATCTATTCCGACTATTCTCGCCAGAATACGGGTAGTTTCTCCATTACCACCATTTGTGTGGGAACCTTGTTTGAGAAAAATGCTGATGGCAAATTGGCTTTGTTTAAATTCAGAGGCAATGCCACCGAATCGGATTTGTTGGGTACTAGCGAAAGATATTTAAGTGCTAATTTTGAGAAATTTAAAAACAATCGTTCACTTGTTGCACAACGATTGGCAGCATATAGAAGTAGCAAAGTTGCTACATACGACCCGGGAACGGGAGTTCATCCGGATGGTTATGGAGAGTTGAATCAAGATGTATTATTGTATTCATTCTTGGCAGCATATACAGGAAGGGATGCCTCAAAAATAAATATCAACTCCCCATTTACCAGAATTCCATTACCCAACTGGCGAATTTCTTATAATGGTTTGACTAAAATTCCGGGTGTCAACAAAGTATTCCAAAGTATTACTTTGACACATGCTTACACCTGTGTTTATCAAATCGGAGGCTATTCTACCAATATTGCCTATGTGTCTGATGATGGCGATTTGCAAAATATTAGAGATGCGCTCAACAATTTCATTCCTGCTGTAGAGTTGGGTTCGGTGGCTATTACAGAAGCCATGAATCCTATTATCGGTATCAATGTCTCTATGAAAAATAGTTTCCAATTCAAAATGGAATGGAAAAAGACTCGTTCTGTAACCTTGTCCATGGCTAATTTCCAAGTAACCGAAGTCAGCAATGATGAATTGGTATTCGGGGCAGGCTATCGTTTCAAAGGTTTGAAAATTATGTTTGACTTTGCAGGTGTAAGACGTGAAACCGATGGCGATTTGCAACTTAGAGTGGATTTCTCCATCAAAAACAATAAAACTGTATTAAGAAAAATAGAAGAAGCTACCAATACTCCTTCTGCAGGTCAGAATATATTATCTATTAATGTAAGTGCTGAATATCAAATTACCAAGAATTTGTCAATGAAAGCATTTTATGACCATGTTCTTCGCGAACCTCATTTAGCTAATCAATTTAAAAATGTTTCCTTGGAAGCAGGTGTTAGCATAAAGGTTATGTTATCGCAAATGTAGGTAGCCTTCATGTGCTATAATAAGCATTTTTAATAAAAAATTAACAGTTTTTATTTTGTGGCACTTTTTTATATTAGAAAAAAGTTGTAACTTTGCACATTATTGTGAATGGAGTGGAAAGAGAAAATAACATAAGAATTATTAATTCAAAAATACTATAGCATATGAGTAATCTATTGAATCATGTTTTTGAGGCAAAACGAGCAAGTCGTTTTCTAACTATGGCTGTCTTAATTGGGATGGCTTTTATTTTCAGCGGATGTGAAGGCGTTACACCTTCCGAACCTAATGTTTATATTGCCATTGCAGATAACGGTAAACATAATGACTTTGAACTGACCTATTTGACCTATGTTCCGAAAGGTGAGAATGCTCATACTGGAAAAAATATTCTCGGTAAACGAAAAGGAACTATTGAGTTCAAAGGTCTGACCTATGAATGTTTCAGCGTTCCCAAAGGAGTATGGGATTTGTATTTTGAATATACTCAAAATGATGATTATTATGAAAAATTTGACAACGACCGGGAAACTATCAATCTAAAGGATAATGACTGGGTACGTATCTCTTGGGATTTGGCTGAAAGTTATTCGGCACAGCCCGGAATACGGCAAGGTGAAGGAACTATGTATTAAACCATAAGCATTAATAGATATAATTATTTGTTTAGGTTTTTGTAGCCTAAAAAATATTCTTGGTGAGAAAAAATGTTCATTAGAGATTTTAATTTATGAGGAAGATAACTCAAACAACCCAAGTGATAGAAGCACTGCGTAAAGAAGGTGGCTATGCGACATTACGCAGACTGAATGAAATTGTGGATTTTTCCACTTGGGTAACCAAAACGCCCGAAGCGACGGTTAGAAGGATTGTACAAGATAGCAAAGATATTTTTCGTATTCAACCGGGTTTGTGGGCTCTTGAAGAAATGCGTGATAAAGTGCTTAAAAAGTTTGAACTGAAAGTTGGTGACAAAAAAAGCGAAGAACAATTCTCCCATGGATATTATCAAGGATTACTAATAAAGATTGGGCAATATAAGCAACAACTGACTTATATTCCTGCCCAAGACCAAAATAGAAAGTTTTTAGGACAACCTTTGATAGAAATATCTGATACTATTACGCTTCCTGATTTTACATATAATGAATTAAAGAAAAAGGCACGTTCAGTAGATGTAATTTGGTTTAATGAACGCAGAATGCCTTCTGCATTTTATGAAGTAGAACATACAACTGATATAAAAAATTCACTATCTAAGTTCTATGAGTTACAAGATTTCCATGCAAGTTTTTATATTGTGGCAGATAGTAGTAGACGGTGTGAATTTGAAGATAAACTAAATGTATCTATGTTTACTTCCATTCATAAGAGAGTATCTTTTTTAGATTATAGTAGAGTAGTATCAATGTTTGAGGGAATGAAAAAAATAAGTGAATCAAAATGGTGATTTATTAAATATAGACGCGTATATGTTTTGCCATTGCGGAATATATACGACTATTCTCAATAAAAAAAGGCTGAATTTTTAATTCAGCCTTTTTTATGTTTAGAACTCGGAGAGTTCTTGTTTTATTTTCTGGTTGATATGTTCCACAAAGTCGGCAATCGGCATGGTGCCCAAATCCACTTGTCCGTGTTGACGGACTGCCAATGAATGGTCGTTCATTTCTTTTTCACCCACTATAAGCATATAAGGGGTTTTGTTTAATTCGGCGTCACGAATTTTTTTGCCGGTTTTTTCGTTGCGGTCGTCAACGGTTACGCGGATATCGTGTTGGTCCAAGGTTGCGACAACCTCTTTGGCATAGTCGATATATTTTTCGCTGATAGGCAAAACAACCGCTTGTTCGGGTGTGAGCCACAAAGGCAAATTGCCGCCGGTGTGTTCCAACAATACCGCTACAAAACGTTCCATGGAACCGAAAGGAGCACGGTGTATCATCACCGGACGGTGTTTTTGATTGTCGCTGCCGATGTATTCCAAGTCAAAACGTTCGGGTAGGTTGTAGTCCACTTGTATGGTTCCCAACTGCCATTTACGACCGATGGCGTCTTTCACCATAAAGTCTAATTTAGGACCATAAAAAGCGGCTTCGCCGTATTCAATTTTTGCCGGCAGATTTTTTTCTTTGCAAGCTTCTATGATAGCGGTTTCCGCTTTCGCCCAATTTTCATCAGAGCCGACATATTTAGTCGTGTTATTCGGGTCACGAAGGGATATTTGGGCTTCGAATTTGTCAAAACTTAAAGCTTTGAATATAATTTCTATAATTTCCATCACCCGAATGAATTCTTCTTTCACTTGGTCAGGGCGACAGAAAATATGGGCATCGTCTTGGGTAAAACTGCGGACACGTGTCAAACCGTGCAATTCTCCGCTTTGTTCGTATCGATATACGGTGCCGAATTCCGCAAAACGAAGCGGTAGGTCTTTGTAAGAATGCGGCTGATCTTTGTATATCATGCAGTGGTGAGGACAATTCATGGGTTTGAGTAAATATTCTTCACCCTCTTCCGGTGTGCTGATAGGGCGGAAACTATCTTCTCCGTAGTGATCCCAGTGTCCGGAAGTGACATATAATTGTTTGCCTCCTATGTGGGGCGTCATTACTTGTTCGTATCCGTAGCGTTTTTGTATTTTTGTCAAAAAGTTTTGCAGTCTCAAACGCAATTCGGTGCCTTTTGGCAACCAAATAGGCAAACCTTTTCCCACCATTTCGTTGAACATAAACAAGTTGAGTTCTTTTCCGAGTTTGCGGTGGTCGCGTTTTTTGGCTTCTTCCAAAAGAATGAGATATTCATCTAATTCTTTCTTTTTCGGGAAAGTAACGGCATAAAGACGTGTGAGTTGCTTTCTTTTTTCATCACCTCTCCAATAGGCACCTGCCAAACTGATAATTTTAATAGCCTTGATAAAACTTGTATTGGGTAAGTGTGGACCACGACAAAGGTCGATAAAAGAGCCGCTTTGATAGAAAGAGATGGTACCGTCTTCTAAACCTTCAATTAATTCTATTTTGTAAGGGTCGTTCTTTTTGGTGAAATAATCCAAGGCATCTTTTTTGCTGACTTCAGTGCGGACAAACGGTTGTTTTTCGGCTACTAATTCAGCCATTTTGTCTTCTATTTTTTTAAAGTCGTCAGAAGAAAAGTTATAGTCGCCAAAGTCAATGTCGTAGTAGAATCCGGTGTCGATGCAAGGACCGATGCCGAATTTAACACCCGGATAAAGTTGTTCGGTGGCTTCTGCCATCAGGTGAGCCGATGAATGCCAAAAAACTTTTTTGCCTTCTTCATCATTCCATGTCAGCAACTTTAAAGTGGCATCTTTGGTGATAGGACGACTTGCGTCAACTACAATATCGTCAACTTTTGCCGCTAAAACATTGCGGGCTAAACCTTCACTAATAGAAAGTGCAACCTCGTATGGAGTGACGCCGCTTTCATATTGTCTTACAGAACCATCTGGTAATGTGATGTTTATCATTTCTTAATGTGTTTATTTTAAAACTGCAAAGGTATCATTATTTTCCTATCTAAACTTCGTTTTTGGTAAATTTTGTCCCTTTGAAAAATTATGAGTTATAAATAAATGTTCCGTGTTCGCTTTTTATGGTCACTTGTTTTTGAGAGCTTGCTTCCACGCGACCGACAATCTGTGCATCTACTTGGAACGATTTAGAGATGGCAATCAAGTCGTTGGCGATGGCTTCATCAACATATAATTCCATTCTATGTCCCATATTGAACACCTTGTACATTTCCTGCCAATCGGTATTTGACTGATTTTGAATAAGTTTAAATAATGGAGGTGTTGGAAACAAATTGTCTTTTATAATGTGTAAGTGGTCAACAAAGTGCAAAATTTTAGTTTGTGCTCCACCGCTGCAATGAATCATTCCATGAATTTGGTGGCGGTATTCGTCTAAAATTTTCTTGATGATAGGGGCGTAGGTTCTCGTTGGCGATAGTACTAATTTACCTGCGTCCACGCCGGGAACCTCTGTCGGGTCGGTGAGTTGATAGTTGCCACAATAGACAACTTCTTTTGGAAGATTGGGGTCGCAACTTTCAGGAAAACGTTCCAACAAAGATTTGTGAAATACGTCATGGCGGGCGGAGGTAAGTCCGTTGCTACCCATGCCTCCATTGTAGGTGTTTTCGTAAGTGGCTTGCCCGAAGGAAGATAGTCCGACAATGACATCACCGGCTTTGATGTTGGCATTGTCAATTACATCTTTTCTCTTCATACGGCATGTAACGGTGCTGTCTACGATAATGGTTCGCACTAAGTCGCCTACGTCTGCTGTTTCTCCACCGGTGGAGTAGATGCCGACACCCATATCCCGCATTTGAGCCAAGAATTCTTCAGTTCCTTCTATCAAAGCAGTAATGACTTCTCCCGGTATGAGTTGTTTGTTTCTGCCTATGGTGGATGAAAGTAAAATATTGTCAACAGCACCCACACACAACAAATCGTCTGTATTCATGACGATGGCATCTTGTGCTATGCCTTTCCATACGGAGAGGTCGCCGGTGGTTTTCCAATACATATATGCCAAAGAAGATTTTGTGCCGGCCCCGTCGGCATGCATAATGCAGCAATAGTCATTGTCACTTGCCAAATAATCGGGTATAATTTTACAAAAAGCATTAGGATAAAGCCCTTTATCTATGTTTTTGATAGCGTTGTGGACATCTTCTTTTGTCGCAGATACGCCACGAAGATTATATTTTTGTTCTGTCATCTCTTTTTAAATTATACAAATTACAAAGATACTAAAAAAAAATGAGTCCTTCACCGCTTTAGAAAGATTTTTATTATTTTTGTTGAAATTTAAGTTGGTATGAAAAAAAATGATACTTTTGCAGTCGAATTCAGTGATGGGGTGTTAGCTCAGTTGGCTAGAGCGTTTGACTGGCAGTCAAGAGGTCGTGAGTTCGATTCTCATACACTCCACAGAATTGAAAAACAGGCTGTTGTGTAAAATATACAATGGCTTGTTTTTTTTGTTTTAAATCGAAAGGTGCTTATTTGGTGTATGATTTTAAGTATTCTTTTTGTATGTCGGACGATAAAATTTTATGACATTGGGATAAATAAATTTGACAACTTGTTGTGATAAGAGAGAAGAAAAGCGTTTTTTATATAAAAAAATGCTACTTTTGCAAAAAATAATATGATGGAAACAGCGGATATAGTAGCAAGAATACAAGCGTCAATAGCAGTCAAAGAAAGTATAGTCGGCAATCAAATATTGTTAGACAGCATTCACCAAGCGGCAGTCATGATGATAGAAACATATCGGTCGGGTGGCAAGGTATTGTTTTGCGGCAATGGCGGCAGTGCCGCCGATGCACAGCATTTGGCAGCGGAATTGTCGGGAAGATTCTATATCAACCGTCCGCCGTTGTATGCGGAGGCCTTACATGTAAATACTTCCTATTTGACAGCTGTCGCCAACGATTTTTCTTATGACGACATTTTTGCCCGTATGGTGGAGGCAGCAGGCAGGGCAGGAGATGTTTTGGTAGGTATTTCTACATCCGGCAATTCAAAAAATATTGTAGCCGCTATCAACAAAGCCAGACAAATAGGCATGAAAACCATCGGTATGACAGGCATGTCGGGCGGAGAGATGAAAAATTTGTGCGATTGTTTGTTAAATGTTCCGTCAAAAGATACGCCGAGAATACAAGAATCGCATATTATGATAGGTCATATCATTTGTGAGGATGTAGAAAAGGAGTTGTTTACTCGTTAGCGTTGTAGTAGTCTTCTCTGAAAATATCTTGTTTGTCAGTCGGGCGATATTGGTTTAACCAAATAAATCCCGACAAACGGTCAAGAGGAAGTTTGTCTAAAGGATACATTTCTCCTTTTATTTGCTTATAAAGGCGAATTTTACTGATTTCATTGTTCTCGAAAAAGATTCGCATTTGTGCAGAAACCGATTTCTGTATGCCGATTAAATCCTTGTTGTCTTCTTGAACATAATACATACATTCTGCATTGGCATCTACAAAGACGGTTGAAATATTGTTGTTGTTGAAATCTACAATCATGTTGGTACCCCGAATTTGATTGAATTTTTCTTCTTGGAATACATCTTGATTGACAGAAGAATTGTTGATGAAATGCATTTGATGTATTTGTCCGTTTTTGAGAAATATTTTCACCGTGTCGGCTTTCATTTGGCTTCCTTCCGACCAGAGAATAGGAAAATTGATCATATAGACAACCGAATCGGTGGCATCGTAAGATATGGAATCACAAACTCCTTGTAAATCATCACGATAAAATCTTACTCCATAGAAGGCAAACAAATATTGGAGTTGTTGTGCGGTGTCGAAAATGGCACGAATTTCGTTGCTGTGTAGAAACAAACTGTCATCTTTCTGAATGAGTACGGCAACGGCACTATCGGTAAGATAGGCATAGTTTTTTTCTTTTTGATATTCTGCATAATTGCTATAAAGGACAATATTTGCAGTAGAATCTTCTATAGATACATGTCCGTGAGCAATACCCATATCGTGTTCGCGGTCGTACCAAATGGTGTCAGCTGCCAAAAATTGGGTATTGTTGTACATTCGGGCATTCTTCTCAAATTGACAAACATCCGAATAGGTATTGTACCAACCATATTCACAAACCATAAAATTGGAATCGTTGTGAATGGTGGTAGGACCTAAAAAATAGGCGATTTCAGTGGTTGTATTATATCTAAGTGTATCAGTTTCAATAGTATATTGTGGAGAAGTGAGTACCACATCATTTTTGAAATATACATCGTTGGTTTTTGTATGATACCAGCCTTGCTGGCTTTTGAGGGTGGAGTTGCCGCTTACCAACCTGCCGTAAGTATGGTAGTAGGCAATGCCGGTATTGCGGTTGTAGATAAGCGTGTCGGTGTATAAGGTGGCAGATTCATTGGTGAGAACAACCGTATCTTTGGTAATAAAGGCAGTACGTGTTTCTCCATCGTAAATGAGAAAGTTGCCATATAAGGAAACGGAATCGTTGACATGAATCACCAAATTTTCTCCACGGGCTGTAATGGTATTTCGTTTTTCGTTGAAATAGGCGGTATCGCAATAGCCGATAGCACCTTCGTGAGTAAAGACAACTTGGTCAACAAGCATGTGTACGTCTTTTTCTATTTTTGCATCATAAATTAATTTTTTGGCTTTACATTCTATTTTAGTATTTTCATTTTCTTGGCAAAATGAAGAAAAAGAGCATAGCATCAACAATAAAAGAACCGATAATTTTGTTGTTTTATTCATAGATACTCAATCTTTTTCCTAAATGTATGGTGAGGTAGCCGGTAAGAAGAAAATATTGTTTGGTGTTGGCCATTTTTTCTACGGGGATAGCATAAATGTCGGCAGCAATACCTGCATCTAATTTGACAACGAGGGCATCGTTGGTGGAGAAATCAAAACTAAGACCGGTTTTTATGTAAGCCCCCGGGTGTATCTTTATTTTGCTGAAGCCTTTATAAATAGGCGCTTTGCATTTGATATTGCCGGTAGAATGTTTTTCAGGGTCGTATTCTTCGGTGACGGATATCAATCCTAATTGAGGATCGATATAGTAAATTTCTAAAAAAACAGGTACGGAAAATCCGACAGAGGCACCTCCATAGAAATAATAGCCGACTTCTACACCTCCGCTATAATGTTTTGTGTTGAGAATGCGTGTAACACCATATCCCCCGCGAAGTTGTCCGAAATAATTTTTTTTGCCATAAACCAAATAAGAACCTTCAGCCACTTCTACTCGTTGTTCTTTAAAATGGCGATAAAAAGTCCATTCAATATCTAATCCGTGTTGTAGTTTGATACTTTTAATTTGATCGTAGTTGAAACCGATACCTATACCATTTGTGTGAAGCGTTCCATAGATATTCCATTGGCGTTTCCGCACCATTAGCATGTCGGGTTCACCTATGGCAATATCTTGTGCTACTGTGTCAACGGCAGTACAAAATATAAAAAAAAACAAAATACTATGAAGGATTTTGTTCATCATAGTTGATTAGAAAAGTGGGTAAAAGCTTAGGCAGCAGGAATTTCTACTTGTTCGGTTGCTTGTGTGTAAGCAGGGCAACGTTCGTAGGTGTTGCAAGATGCCAAAAACATAGTTAACACTGCTATTATGGTAACTACTAATGCGACTCTTTTCATAATTTTATTGATATTAAAAATTTAAAACTAGTTTCAAATTTGCCAACATTTACAAAAAAATGTTATTTTTGCAATATTTTCAAGTGCAAAGGTACTAAAAAAAAATTATTTTTTTATAAGATAATTGAAAAATAAAATTGTGTAATTAAACAACTGAAATAATGGAAGTTATAGATCCGAAAATAGAACAATCGTGGAAGGAGCAAATATTATTTGCCTTTCAAACGGAGTCATTTTTTGCATTGAAGCAATTCTTAATTGAGGAGAAAAAGAAAAGTATTGTCTTCCCGCCCGGTCAATTAATCTTTAATGCTTTCAATTTAACGCCGTTTGACAAGGTGAAAGTGGTTTTATTAGGGCAAGATCCTTATCATAATGTCGGACAGGCACATGGATTGTGTTTTTCGGTTCCAGACGGAGTGGCACATCCTAAATCCTTGGTCAACATTTTTAAAGAGTTGCACGATGACATAGGCTGTCCGATTCCCAAAAGCGGAAATCTGGAAAAATGGGCTAAGCAAGGTGTTTTGTTGCTCAATGCAACTTTGACGGTGCGGGCACACGAAGCCGGCTCCCATCAGAAAAAAGGTTGGGAGGAATTTACCAATGCCGTTATTAAAACTATTTCAGATAAAAAGGAAGGAGTGGTGTTTTTGCTGTGGGGAAATTATGCACAAGAAAAAATTCCTTTAATAGATCAAAACAAACATCATATTTTAACTACCGTACATCCTTCGCCACTTTCAGCATCCAGAGGATTTTTTGGTTGCAGGCATTTTTCCAAAACAAATCAAATTTTGCAAACCGAAGGAAAAGAACCGATTGACTGGGATTTAACAAAATAGAAGATGATAAAAGCATATTGGAACTTGTTTAGAGGAACAAATTTGCTGATAATATTGTTAACATTAATATTATTGCAATATAGTCTTGTTCATGTGGCTGATACGGCTGCTTTTCATGTTAATTGGATGTGGCTGATATTGAGTGTAATATTGATAGCTGCCGGTGGCAATTGCATCAATGATTGTGAAGATACGGTGGCCGATGCTGTCAATAAAGGCGATCAATGTGTTGTCGGCAAGCGGATTAGTATAAAAACCGTCAAGCAAATATATACTATATTGACATTTATCGGGTTGATAATTGCTATTTTCCCGGCTTGCCAAATTCATTCCATCGCATTTTACAGTTGTTTTCTGTTATCGGCAATAGGTTTGTATCTTTATGCTAAATATTTAAAACGGATAGCATTGGTCGGAAATATTTTGATAGCCATATTAACCGCAGCTCCTTTGCTATTGTCGTGTTGGTTTTCGTATGTGGTTTTAGAAGGACAAATGGGCAAAAACGCGGTGTATATTTATCTTATTTATAGTGGTTTTGCATTTTTGCTGACATTGATACGGGAACTGATTAAGGTGGTGGAAGACGAAGAAGGAGACAAAGTAGCAGGTTATCAAACGCTTGTGATAAAAATCGGTGTCAAAAAAACCAATTGGATATTATTGGCTTTAGAAACGGTGAACACGATTGCCATGGCATTGTTTGTAGCGGTGTTTGCTATTGAAAAGTGGTGGTTATTGTTGATTTATGCCTTGTTGTTGCTTTTATTGCCGAGTATAGCTTTGATGGTAAAAACAAGCTTAGCATCCACAAAAAACGACTATCACCTATTGAGTAGTCAGGTAAAACTGCTCATGTTGGCAGGGGTGCTCAGTTGTGTTTTATTATTTACGGCAAATATTTTATAATTTATAAATAAATGAAAATCAATATGTTGAATTTGTTTAAAATAAAATAATGGAAAAATAGATTATATTGATTATTCATTCACAACTTTTTGGTATTTTTGCATTTATGAAAAAAATGAGTTTGCGACAGTGGACAGATCTGGTAAATGTATGGTTGTTGTGTGCATTTGCATTTGTTTTGCCGTGGTCGGTTCCACGCATGAATGTCAACTTAACACCTTTTATATTAGGTTTTTTGTTACTCAATTGGCTTGTAAGAGTGCTGTTGGTGGACAGAAAAATCCGGATAAAAAATCGTACATGGATGTGGATGATGATTTTTTTGTTGTTCTATTATTTGCTCAATGGAGTAGGCATTTTGTACAGCCGGCAGCCGGGATGCGGCGATTTGTTTCAAAAATTGCCGTTTGTTATTTTACCATTGGTACTATTTACTGCAGAAAGTATTGAAAATAAGAAGGTTAAATGCCGAATTTGTTCATCCTTTGTTTTGGGATGTATAGTGGCAATATTGCTTACATTTGTCCATGCCGTTTTGGCTGATGTGCCGGAAGGGCAGATTGTTTTTTCAAAATATTATTACGGCAATTTAGCATGGTTGCAACATCCATCATATTTATCCATGATGTATTGTTTTGCATTGATGTTGGTTTTGAAAGAAAGTGTAAATGGCAGCAATTCTCAATGGAAATTGGCAGGATTGATACTTGTTTCAATAGTTTTTGTATTGAATATCATATTGCTGGCATCAAGAGCAGGGCAACTGACATTTTTGTTGGCAATATTTGTTTACTTTGTCTATGAATTGATTTTTGGACAAAAAAAATGGCAGACATCTTTATTATTGATGGCTATGGTCTTGGTTTTCGGATGTTGCTACCAACTGATTCCCAAAAGTATGAATAGAGTGACGCGAACCGTGGTGGCAGTAGAAGGAGATGCCAATAAGGTAAAGCAGGACGGCAGGATGCAGGCATGGAAATCGGCTTATGAAATAGGTATGCAAAATTTTCCTTTAGGAGTGGGCACCAATGATATAAAAGACCATTTGCAAGAACATTACCTTATGATGGATTATCAAGCTGCTATCAAAAAACATTTAAATGCCCACAATCAATATTTGCAAGATTTTGCTGCAATCGGCATTTTAGGTTTGTTGTCTTTGCTTTGTTGTCTTGCATATCCTTTGATAATAGGTGTCAAAAAACGAGATATTGTGCTGATATTGTTTGTATTGATACTTGCTGTCAATTTGTTTTTTGAATCTATGTTGTTGCGACAAGTCGGTATCATGTTTGCCGTATTTTTTACTTGTGTTTTGATGATGGATATATCCGATAAAAAATTTGATAATGAAAATAGTAAGCATTGTCGGGGCGAGGCCTCAGTTCGTTAAAGCTGCAGTGGTAAGCCGGGCAATAGCTCGTACCGGCAGTATCAAGGAGGTGATAGTGCACACCGGTCAGCATTATGACAAGAATATGTCCGAAGTGTTTTTTAGCGAAATGGACATTCCTGCCCCGGATTACAACTTGGCGGTGCATGGCATGACGCACGGAGCCATGACAGGACGGATGCTGGAAGGCATAGAGCGGGTGTTGCTGCAGGAAAAGCCGGATATGGTGTTGGTGTACGGTGATACCGATTCCACTTTGTCAGGAGCTTTGGCGGCTGTTAAATTACACATCCCTTTAGCCCATGTGGAAGCTGGTTTGCGGTCTTTCAATATGCAAATGCCGGAGGAGGTCAACCGGATAGTAACCGACAGAATCAGCAGTATTTTGTTTTGTCCTACCGAAAATGCTGTCCGGCAGCTGCAAAAAGAGGGCATGGAAAACGGGTTTAGTAAAATAGTGCTTTGCGGCGATGTGATGTATGATGCGGCATTGTATTATGCCGGCAAGGCAAGGGCTCCGCAAGAAGATATCCCGAGTAATTATATCCTCACCACTTTGCATCGGGCAGAAACTACTGACAATATTCAAATTTTATTGTCGGTGTTTGCAGCTTTGGAATACATATCCCGACATATTATGCCGATAGTTTTGCCGCTGCATCCTCGTACAAAATCCGCCTTGGAAGCTGCAAATTACCATTTCGCTGACAGTGCCGTCACCTATATGGAGCCGGTAGGGTATTTTGAGATGTTGTATCTTATCAATCATGCACAAATGATTATGACCGACAGCGGCGGATTGCAAAAAGAAGCCTATTTTTTCAAAAAGAAATGCCTTACCCTGCGGGAACAAACAGAGTGGGTGGAATTATTAGACTGCGGTTGCAATGTATTGTGCGGCACAAAACAGGAAACCATCGTACAATATGCCCAAAGTATGCTGAATAAAAATGTAAGTTTTGAGCAGGCATTATACGGAAACGGTCATGCAGGAGAGGAAATTGTAAAATATCTTGTGCAATATGGAGGTTTTTGATGACAAAAAAAAGCAATTTTTTCCGCCGTTTCGGAAGAAATTCAACTCACTCTTTTATAATTAGATATGCGGAATGTTCCCGAAAAATAAATGGCGGGCAAAAATAAAACACATGCTTGTGTAAAACAAGAAAAGAACGGAATGACATCTGTTTTTTTCTTGTTAAAAAAAATTTTTTCTTTGTAAATCTGTTTTATATAAAAATTTTTTGTATATTTGCAAAATGAATATTTAAGTATCATGAAAAGTAAAATTAAAAAGGATTTAATACAAGTTTTTCAATGGATATGGCGGAGTTTAGGCATTCCGTTCAGTCTTGTATTTATAGGAGAAAAACGCAAAGAAACAGATTCTTTTTGCTTTGTTCATGATATTGAAAAGCAAAATTTAGTTAGTGAACATTTGTTCCACCTACGCCATGAAGTATGGTATTTATGCAAGATGAAGGTGCCCAAGTGTCCGCTGCTATTGTCCGGGCACGGTGGCAGTAGAGGCATGACCCGCAAAACCTGAATGCTTTTATGCAGCAAAGGGATTTT
>JAEEGG010006532.1_pt1 | contig 27319 bp, 21 predicted proteins | sample 9134161 | NCBI WGS metagenome assembly JAEEGG01 (sample SAMN16246543, study PRJNA631951) | gut metagenome | biome: gut microbiome; feature: rumen; material: CR-attached | host: Bos | place: Iran: Karaj | collected 2018-10 | reverse complement strand
AATATAGACAAAAAAGCTTTCCCTCGCAATAACCTTATTCCCGGGTGTCACCCGCAATCCACTTCAGGCCGAGCCGGTCGATGAGTCGGGAAGGAAGGATGGCGATGAGGGGAGGGAGAAGGACGTTTGTCAGGCCTGGACTGAAGGTCCGGCGGCCGCGGAACATCGCTTTCAGCGAGCGGCGGACGAGCCACTCGGGGGTACGGATCAGGCCGATGCGGCGGAGGAATCCGCGCAGACGTTCCGGAAGGGGATAGAGGCCCGTATCCACGGCGGCGGGACACACGGTGGTCACTGTCACGCCGAAAGGCCGGAGTTCGTAGGACAGGCTCTTCCCGAAAACCTTCAGGTAAGCTTTCGTGGATGAATAGATGGCAATGCCCGGTGCCGGGATGCGTGCGGTCATTGACGAGATGTTCAGGATGTGCCCTCCTCCCTTTTCTTTCATCCGGGTCCCTGCGAGGATGCACAGTTCCGTGACGACGTCCATGTGCAGCGTCATCATGGTACGTACTTTCCCAAGGCTCTCCGGTGTCAGGTATTCCATGAAGAACATGCCGGCATTGTTGACAAGCACGTCAGGGGAGGGGCACCACGCCAGGACTTCTTCGGCAGCGCCCGGCTGGGTCAGGTCGATGAACAGCGTTTGTACGGGCGCGCCGTACTCCTTTCGCAGGCCCTCGGCCGCATCGGCCAGCTCCTGCCCGCGGTTGCTCACGATGGCCAGCGCATACCCCTTCCGCGCGAGCTGTCGCGCGAACTCGAGGCCGATTCCGGAGCTCGCTCCGGTGACGAGGGCGGTTTGGGAAAGGTCAGGCATGGGCTGAAGGGTTGTTGACACAAATATAAAGAAAAATGCAAGAAATGTTACCAGGAAACATTTGATGCATCATCCGCAACAATCGTTGCATCGCTTTCGCACGGGTGAAAGTATCTTTGCGGCAAACCGCATTGCACCTTCAAAACAACCAATAAACTATGCATCATTTAAAAACGATTTTCGCAAGCTTCTTGCTGCTGGCCGGCTTCACGGCCTTCGCCCAGCAGACAGAAGTGACCGGCGTCGTGACTTCCGGAGCCGACGGCTACGGGGTCATCGGGGCCGCCGTCATGGAGAAAGGAACCTCCAATGGTGTGGTCACGGATTTTGACGGTAATTTCACCATCAAGGTGGAGACCGGCAAGACCCTGGTCATCAGCTGCATCGGCTATGCCACCCTCGAGGTCACCGCAACCGCAGAACCTATGTCCATCATCCTCCCTGAGGACGTGAGCGAACTCTCCGAGGTCGTGGTCACCGGTTACCAGACCCAGCGCAAGGCCGACCTGACCGGTTCCGTCTCCGTCATCAAGACCGACGAGATGAAGACGACCAGCAGCACCGACCCCATGAAGGCGCTGCAGGGCCGTGTCCCGGGCATGACCATCACCAGCAACGGTTCTCCGAGCGGCCAGGGCACCGTCCGCATCCGCGGTATCGGTTCCTTCAACTCTTCGCAGGATCCGCTCTATATCATTGACGGTGTTCCGACCACCAGCGGCCTGAATTCCCTGAACACGAATGATATCGAGTCCATGCAGGTACTGAAGGACGCCGCCTCGGCCTCCATCTACGGAAGCCGCGCCGCGAACGGAGTCATCGTCATCACCACCCGTAAGGGCAAGAAGGGCGACAAGGTCAGCGTCGATTTCTCCGCCAACCTCACCGCCCAGACCTACAACCGGCAGTCCATGATGTCCCTGTCCAACAGCAAGGAGTACGCCACGGCGATGGCCCAGGCCGCCATGAACGACGGACTGGATCCCATCCAGTACGCCGCCAACTATGGCCTGGACCTGAACGCCCCCAAGGGTACGGACATCCAGGCTTACGATCCGGCTGCCGGCCAGATGCGCTCCTTTACGGTCAACGGCCTGTACGACGGCTTCCTGAACGGCAAGAAGACCATGCGTTACAGCGACACCGACTGGCTCAAGGCCATTTCCCGCATGGGCTTCCTGCAGAGCTATGACCTTTCCCTCTCCAACGTGAGCGACCGCTCTTCCGTGCTGGTTTCCGTGGGTTACAAGAACAACCTGGGTATCCTGAAGTACACGGACTTCGAGAACCTGGCCGCCCGTGTCAACACCAGCCTCAAGATCAACAAGTATATCACCATCGGCGAGAACCTGACCATCACCCATACCAACCAGGTGGACGGCGCCCCGATGGAGAACGCCCTCAAGATGGCTCCGACCCTGCCGATCTATGAAGAGGACGGCGTGACCTTCTCCGGCCCTGTCGGCGGCATGAGCGACCGTCAGAACCCGCTCCGCGAGCTCTATCACAACCGTGACAACGCCCTCCAGGTCTGGCGTATCTTCGGCAATGCCTTCATCGACATCGCCCCGGTCCAGGGCCTGCTCCTGCGTTCCAACTTCGGTATCGACTACAACAACAACTACATCCACTCGGTGACCTACACCTGGCATTCCGACGTGGTGAACAACGACACCCCGTCCACGACGATGGCGCAGACCAACGACATGAAGTGGACTTGGTCCAACACGGCCAACTACAACTTCAAGCTGGGGGCCGACCATACCTTCAATCTCCTGGCCGGCGTCGAGCTCTACAGCCAGCGTGTGGCGGATTTCAATGCCTATGCGCAGATGTTCGCCCTCGAGAACTACAATTACATGTTCCCGCGCGCCGCGACCGGAACCCAGCGTTCCTACGGTATCGAGGAAGGCTACAATCTGGTCTCTTTCTTCGGCAAGGTCGACTATAACTGGAAGGATCTCCTGTTGGCTTCCTTCACTATCCGTCACGACGGATCCTCCCGTTTCGGTTCCAACAACCGCTACGGTACCTTCCCGGCCTTCACGCTCGGTTACCGTGTGTCCCAGCACCTGAATTACGAATGGCTGGACGACCTGAAGATCCGTGCCTCCTGGGGTGAGACCGGTAACCAGGCCATCTCCAACTACGCCCGCTACGGCCTGTACGAGGCGACTTACGGTGGCGACCGCAACCAGTCCACGGCCTACGACCTGGCCCTCGCCGGTTCCGGCATCTTCCCGTCCGGTTTCCGCGCCACCCAGGCCCAGAACAACAACCTGAAATGGGAGACCACCGAGCAGTACAACGCCGGTCTGGACTTCTCCATGTTCAAGAGTTCCCTCTACGGTTCCTTCGACGCTTATATCAAGAACGTGAAGGACATGCTCATCAACCCGGCCTACCTGGGTTCCATGGGTGAAGGCGGTGCCTCCTGGCTCAATGGCCCGAGCTTGCAGAACTGGGGTATGGAACTGGCCGTGGGATACCGCAAGACCCTTGAAAACGGGCTGTACTACAACATCTACGGTAACATGGATTTCTACCGCAGCCGCGTCACCTATCTTCCTGAGACGACAACCGGTTCCTATGTGCACACCGCTACGGAAAACCTGGTGGAATCCCGCCGTCCATACGGCTCCATCGTGGGCTATGTCGTGGACGGCCTGTACCAGAACCGGGAGGAAGTCCTCGCCAGCGGTCAGGAGAATGCCCGCGTGGGCGGTCTCAAGTATGCCGACCTGGACGGTAACGGCATCATCAACGAATGGGACCAGACCTGGATCTTCTCTCCCGTTCCGGATCTTTCCTGGGGCTTGAACGTCGAACTGGCCTATCAGAACTTTGACTTCAGCATGTTCTGGCAGGGCGTCGCCGGTCAGGACGTGTATAACAACCAGAAGTTCCAGACCGACTTCTTCAGCATCACCGACCCGGGTTCCAACAAGGGCAACCGCATGCTGAACGCCTGGACGGCCGCCAATACGGCTTCCACCATCCCGGCCCTCACTACGAACAACACCGGCAACGAAGGCCGCGCCAGCACCTATTTCGTGGAGAACGGATCCTATGCCAAGCTCCGCCAGGTTCAGCTGGGCTACAAGCTTCCCGAGAACCTGCTCCAGAAGATCCACATGACCAGCGCCCGCGTGTACGTGTCCGGCCAGAACCTGCTTACCCTCAAGAGCGCAGGCCTCACCTGTTCCGATCCGGAAAACCCGAACTGGGCCTATCCGAATTGCACTTCCTTCACCGTCGGCCTGCAGGTTGGTTTCTAAATCCATAAAAAGAACAGAGATATGAAGACATTATATAAAGTTCTCGCCATCAGCTGCCTCGCCGCATTCATGGGCTGCGACAAGTTCATCGACGTGGAGCCCAAGGGCGTCATCAGCGAAGACCTGGCCATGAGCCAGCCTGAGGAGATGGTCACCGCCGCCTACGCCCGTCTGGGAGACGACTGGTACACCTATCCTTTCAACCTCTGGCCGTTCGGCGACCTGACCAGTGACGACTCTTACAAGGGTGGTTCCGGAACCACCGACACCAACTACCATTCCCTGGAAGTCTGGTCCACCCTCACCGCTTCCACGCCGGACCACATGGACGAGCTGTGGTATCACCTTTATTGCGCCGTGAGCCGGTGCAACCGTGCCCTGGTTTCCATCCGCGAATTCGGCGACGAAAAGCTGGGAGACAAGAAGACGGTCCGCGAGGCCGAAGTCCGCTTCCTCCGCGCCCATTTCTACTTCAAGCTGGTCCAGCTCTGGTATCAGGTTCCGTGGGTGGACGAAGAAGTCTATGAGAACCATACCGAGGAGCAGACGCCCAACAACGCTTTCTCCCATGAAGAACTGATGGAGAAGATCGTGGCCGATTTCAAGTTCGCCTACGACAACCTTCCCGCCGTGCAGTCCGAAGGCGGCCGTGCCAACAAGATCGCCGCTGCCGCTTATCTGGCGAAGTGCTATCTGACCATGGCATGGGGTGACGGTTATGAGGCCAATACCGGCGTCAGCCATATCAATCCCCAGTACATGCAGCAGGTGCTTACCTACACGAAGGACGTGCAGAACTCCCAGTATGGCTATCTCGAGGATTATGGCGATATCTTCCTTCCGGAGTACAAGAACTCAAAGGAGAGCATCTTCGCCGTCCAGCATTCCAACTACGAGGATGACAATACCCGCTTCGGCCGTGCCAACTGGAGCAATATGCTCAACGGCTGCTGGGGCATGTGGAGCTGCGGCTGGGATTTCCACAAGCCTTCCCAGAATCTGGTGAACGCTTTCAAGACCAAGGACGGCCTGCCGATGTTCGATGATTTCAACAAGGAGACCGCCTATCCCGTGAACGGTGTGCCGAACGCCCAGAAGTGGGATCCGCGCCTGTTCCATACCGTGGGCATGCCCACCTTCCCTTACAAGTATGAGGAAGCCTACACCATGACCACGGACAATTCCCGTAACCCCAGTACGTATGGTTACTATGCTTCCCTGAAGGAGGTACCGCAGCGTTCAAAAGGTGAGTCCTACGACAATCCCTGGCAGGCTTTCCCGATGAATGACTATGTCCTCCGCTATACTGACGTGATGCTCATGCGGGCGGAAGCCCTGGTCGAGACCGGTGCCCTGGAAGAGGCCCGTGCCATTGTCAACGATATCCGCCAGCGCGCCAAGAATTCCGTGGGCAAGCATATCGGCTATGCCGCCAACCAGTGCGACATTTCCCTGTACTCCGCCAATGACTTCAGCACCCAGGAGAAAGCCCGCATCCGCGTCCGCTGGGAGCGCCGCCTGGAACTGGCCATGGAAGACGGCCGTTTCTTCGACCTCCGCCGCTGGGGCATTGCCTCTTCCACCCTGAACGGCTTCTTCGAGTCCGAGCAGAACTGCGTCTATGAAGGCCAGGCTTATGCCGCCTACTACAAGGACGCCCACTTTACCGCCGGCAAGAACGAGTACTTCCCGCTGCCTTACATCCAGATGTACTACGTGCCCGGTCTGTACACCCAGAACAAGAACTACAATTAATGACGGCCGATATGAAAACGTTCTATAAACTCTTCCTGGTCTTCGGCGCGGCCCTTTGCGTCCTGAACGCCTGCCAGAACAAGGAAATCCTGCGGACCGATCCTATCCTCCGGGCTCCGGAAGCATCGTCGATCAACGGCACCCTCAACGGGGATGACTACGTATGGACCTGGGCTTCCCAGCCTGAGAAGATGCGGGTGGTTACCTACCGCAACGGTACCCTGTCCTCCGACGTGGTCGTGGACGGAACCAGCTATACCCACAAGGATGTCCCTACCAACGTTCCCTTCGAGTATGTGTTCAAGCGTACGGACGGAACGAACTACTCTGTCGGCGTGGTGAAGCAGTACACCCGCCCCGGCGCCACCAGCATTTCCGGCATCACCATGAGCCAGGTCGACAAGGTTGGCGGCTATGATGCCCTCGTGCAGTGGAATCCCGCCCCGGATGCCACCTCTATCGTGTTCAGTGCCACCAGCGGGACCCGGACTGTCACGGAAACCCTTTCGGGTAGCGCTACCAGCTATACGATTCCCGATGTGGTGGACGGTGAGACCTGGACCGTGTCCATCACGGCCGTCAATGGCGAGGGTTCCGCCCTTGCTTCCCGTTCTTCGCTCCGTATCGGCAAGACCGCCATCGGTTTCCTGAGCGTGTATGCCACGCCTGAGGAACTCGTTGCGAACGGGGATGACGATGAGGCTTCCGCCTGGCTGTGGCTGCATGACACCTATCCGACCGCGATCTTCCTTCCCTTCACATCCATCACTTCTGCCAGCGACCTGACTCCGTTCCGCGTCCTGTTCTGGCTGCGTGACCTGGAAGGTGTCGGCGAGGCCGATGTCTGGAATATCCCGGCTACGGTCGAAGCCGCTACGCCCGCTGTCCGCGAGTGGTACAAGAACGGCGGCAGCCTCCTGCTTTGGAGCCACGCCACCGTGTATGCCGGCCACCTGGGCCGCCTGAACCTGGATGACATGAAGGGCAATGACCACGCCTTCGGCTTTGGCGCAGGCGGTATCAACAACGATGTCTGGAAGATGGCCGTCCAGCTGAATCCGGGTTCCCGCTTCTCCAAGGACCACTCCACCCATCCTATCTACAAGGGTCTGGAAGTGGAGTCCACGGACCGCACGAAGCTCATCGCTTTCAAGGGTCCGGGCTGGACGGAAGACCACAACTGCCTGTACTTCAACCTGCCGAGCCTTCTTACCGGTATCGGCAACCAGGAGGAAGCCTGCTACACGCAGCTGACCCAGACCTTCGGCATCTATCCGCTGGGCACCTGGGACAGCCAGATCGACTGGGTGAGCCAGATGAATGTCTGGGAGGCCCAGCAGGGCAATACCGAGTTCCAGGGCACGCTCCTGTGCATCGGCAACGGCGGTTGCGAATTCTCCATGAAGAACCCGGACGGAACGCCTGACAAGAGCGCCCATCCGAAGAACAACATCTACCAGGACAACGTCCTTACGCTCGCGAAGAATTCCCTCGAATACCTTAAGACCCGTTAATATGCAAGCTCGCATGATAGGCCTGCGTCTGTTGGCAGCCACCGCCTTCCTGGCGGCGGCTGCCGTCGGATGCCGGCCGGACGACAGCTACAAGCAGGACTATAACCCGCTTATCGACGATAAGACCGACCCGGATCCTGAAAAGCCCACGGACGAGGGACTCCGGAAAGAACCGTACCGTCCGCAAATCCACTTCACGCCTGCGCGGAACTGGATGAACGACCCCAACGGCATGGTATATGCCGACGGGGTGTACCACCTCTTCTACCAGTACAATCCCAAAGGAAACGACTGGGGCAACATGTCCTGGGGACACGCCACTTCCAAAGACCTGATTCACTGGGACGAACAGCCGGTCGCCCTGACGCGGGACGACCTGGGTGACATCTTCTCCGGATCGGCCGTCGTCGACAAGGACAACACGGCCGGGTTCGGCGCCGGCGCCATGGTGGCCCTCTATACGTCCGCCGGCAGCGCCCAGCAGCAATCCCTGGCCTACAGCACGGACGGCGGGAAGAATTTCACCCGCTACAGCGGCAACCCCGTCATCCGCAACAACGATGACAACTTGCGCGACCCCAAGGTCTTTTGGCATGAAGAATCAGGTAAATGGATTATGTCCCTGGCAAAGGGCTGGGCGAAAGGCATCGAGTTCTACGGATCCGCCGACCTGAAGACCTGGACCCACCTGAGCACTTTCTTCGTCCCGCTTTCCGGTCGTCCGGACCTGCAGTGGGAATGTCCGGACCTGGTCCGGATGGACTACAAGGGCGGCAAGAAGTGGGTGCTCATCGTGAGCGTGAATCCCGGCGGCCCCATCCTGGGCTCCGGGACGATGTATCTCACCGGTGAATTTGACGGGACGAAGTTCACGGCGGACGAGCGGGATTATCCCCTTTGGCTGGATTACGGCATGGACAACTATGCCGGCGTCACCTGGTCCAACACCGGCAGCCGTCTCGTCATGCTGGGCTGGATGAACAACTGGAGCTATGCGGGGAATGTTCCGTGCAGCCCCTGGCGTTCGGCCATGACCCTGCCGCGCGAACTGAAGCTCGTGGAATATGACGGGAAACCGCTGCTCTGCAGCACCGTCGTGAAGGAAATCGACGGAATCGCCGGATCCTGGAAGGATGCCGGCAGCTCCTGGGAGAGCATGGACGCTTACCAGCTCAGCGTGAAGCTGTCGCTGGACAAGAATTCCACCATTACCCTGAGCAACGACAAGGGGCAGAAACTGGTCGTGGAGGTCTATGCGTCCGATCGGAAGGTTGCCCTGAAGCGATCCGGCGCCACGGGTGACACGTCCTTCAACGGTACCTTCTCCGTCCCTGCCATGCAGGGCCCCCTGTGCACGGAAGGCACCGAGGTTACGCTGGACTTCTTTGTGGACCAGTCCTCCGTGGAACTCTTCACCCGCGAAGGAACACTGTCCATGACGAATCTGGTCTTCCCGACCGGTATCTACAATCAACTGGAAGTGACGGGCGCCACGGCCAAGGCGCAGATCCGTTCCTTGTCCAGTATTTGGAAATAATGAGTATATTAGCAGTTGGAACTGAAACAAGCATGAGAAAACTGATAACCATCCTGGCACTATGCGCCTTCGCCCTGGGCGCCGGTGCGCAGAACCTCGCCATCCGTCATCTGAACGACACGCATACGATGATCCGGGTGAGCGGGAAAGACCGCTATGTGCTGCTGCCTGTGCAGGAAACGGCCCAGGAGGCGCGCGTGAAGGTGTTGTCGAACGGCACGGAAGTCCTTGCGGCCAATGTTTCCCTGGCCATCGACAAGACGGATTACCTGGTCCCGCTGGACCTTGGCGCCTGGAGCGGCAGCAGCATCCTGCTGGACATCCGGATGACCCAGGGACGCGGTGTGCGCCGGGATCCTTCCGACGACGTGTGCTGGAGCGAAATGACCACTGCGCCCGTCTTCGACTGGACCAATACGGAGAAGGTCTATCGGCCTACCTACCATTTCGCGCCGGAATATGGCTGGATGAACGACCCGAACGGCATGGTTTACAAGGACGGGGAATGGCATCTGTTCTTCCAGTACAATCCCTACGGCAGTTTCTGGGGCAACATGACCTGGGGACATGCCGTGACGCGCGACCTCGTCCACTGGGAGCAGCTGGAAAATGCCATCCTCCCGGATGCGCTCGGCGATATCTTCAGCGGCAGCGCAGTCGTGGACAAGGAGAACACGGCCGGCTTCGGCCGGGATGCCATTGTGGCGATGTATACCTCCGCAGGCGATAACCAGACGCAGAGCATCGCCTACAGCAACGACAATGGTCGCACTTTTACCAAGTATGCCCTCAATCCGGTGATCGTGGCCGAGGACACGCCCGATTTCCGCGATCCCAAGGTGTTCTGGGACGATCAGACCCGCCAGTGGAAGGTGGTCCTCGCCGCCGGGCAGGAGGTGCAGTTCTACAGCTCTGACAACCTGAAGGACTGGAAATACGAGAGCAGCTTCGGCCTTGCCTACGGCAACCACAACGGAGTCTGGGAGTGCCCGGACCTGATCCGCCTTCCTTTCGAGGGCAAGGACAAATGGGTGCTGCTCCTGAACATCAATCCGGGCGGTCCCTTCGGCGGTAGCGCCACGCAGTATTTCGTGGGCAGCTTCGACGGGAAGACCTTCAAGTGCGAAGACCTTCCCACCGTCACCCGCTGGATGGACTACGGTAAGGACCATTATGCCACTGTCACCTGGAGCAATGCTCCCGCCGGCAGAACTGTCGCTCTGGCCTGGATGAGCAACTGGCAGTATGCCAATTCCGTCCCGACGAAGCAGTTCCGCAGCGCCAACTCCGTTCCCCGCGACCTGTCCCTGGTCCGGAAGGGGAAGGAGGTCATCCTGAAGAGCACGCCTTCTCCGGAGGTGGAAGCCCTTCGCGGCCGACCCATCCAGTACACGCTGGCCACCGCTCCCGTGGAACTTTTCGAGAACCCGCAGCGCGCGTACGAGCTGGTGATCCGCTTCACCCTTCCCAAGAAGGAAGGCGCCACCTTCGTGCTCTCCAACGAGACCGGCGAGCAGGTGGTTTTCACCTACGAACCGGAGAGCCAGACCTTCTCGATGGACCGCCGGGGGAGTGGCAACGTCAAGTTCAGCAAGTCCTTCGCGGCGGTCACGACCGCGCCTGCCCAGGTGGGCGGCAAGATGGAGCTGCGCCTGCTGGTGGACAGCGCCAGTATCGAGGCCTTCGGCGAGGACTTCTGCATGACCAACCTCGTTTTCCCGTCTTCTCCTTATAACACCTTGAAACTCTACGGCAACCTCAAGGCCGACGTAACCCTTTATCCGATAGCCAAATGAACAAAAAGATACAACTCATCCCGGTGATGCTCTGTTTCTTTGCCATGGGGTTCGTGGACCTCGTGGGCATCGCCTCCAACTATGTCCAGTCCGACCTGGGCCTGAGCGACTCCGCCGCCAACATCTTTCCTTCCCTGGTCTTTTTCTGGTTCCTGATCTTCTCCGTCCCGACGGGGATGCTGATGAACAAGATCGGCCGGAAGAACACGGTGCTGCTGAGTCTTGTGGTGACGGTCGTCTCTCTGCTGCTTCCCATCTTCGGCGAAAGCTACGGGCTCATGCTCGTCTCCTTCTCGCTGCTGGGTATCGGCAATGCGCTGATGCAGACTTCCCTGAACCCGCTCATCACCAACATCATCAAGGGTGACCGCCTGGCCAGCACGATGACCTTTGGGCAGTTCGTGAAAGCCATCGCCTCCTTCATGGCTCCGTATATAGCCATGTGGGGCGCCACGGCAGCCATGCCTACCTTCGGCCTCGGCTGGCGGGTCCTCTTCCCGGTGTACATGGCCATCGGCATCCTGGCCTCCCTCCTGCTCCTCCTCTCTCCGATCGAGCGCGAGGCGGCCCCGGACAAGGCTTCTTCCTTTGCGGACTGCTTCAAACTCCTGGGCAAGCCCATCGTGCTGCTGTCCTTCCTGGGCATCATGTGCCATGTGGGCATCGACGTGGGAACGAACACCACGGCGCCGAAGCTCCTGATGGAGCGTGTGGGCATGACGCTCACCGAGGCCGGTTTCGCGACCAGCCTGTATTTCATTTTCCGTACGGTAGGCTGCCTCTCCGGGTCGTTCATCCTGGCGAAGTTCAGCCACAAGAAGTTCTTCCTGGTGAGCGTCGTGATGATGGCCCTGGCGATGGTGGGCATGTTCTTCGGAGCAAGCAAGGCCATCCTGTACGTAGCCATCGCCCTGGTGGGCTTCGGCAATTCCAACATCTTCTCCATCGTGTTCTCCCAGGCCATCCTGGCGGTTCCCGAGAAGCAGAACGAGGTGTCGGGCCTGATGATCATGGGCCTGTTCGGCGGTACGGTGTTCCCGCTCCTGATGGGATTCGCCTCCGACGCGGTGGGCCAGGCTGGCGCCGTGGCGGTGATGGCCGTGGGCGTCGCGTATCTGTTGTATTATATGACCACCATGCACAAATAATATGGGAAAGTACGTTATCGGTATCGGTGAGGCGCTGTGGGATGTGCTTCCCGAGGGAAAGAAACTGGGCGGCGCGCCCGCCAATTTCGCCTATCATGCCCGCCAGTTCGGGCTGGAAGGCATCGCCGTGAGCGCTATCGGGCACGATGCGCTGGGCGAGGAAATCGTCGAGGCTTTCGAGGAACACCAGCTGCCGTATCACCTGGCCCGGGTGGAGTATCCCACCGGAACTGTCCAGGTTACCCTGGATGCGCAGGGTGTGCCCCAGTATGAGATCAAGACGGATGTCGCATGGGACAATATCCCTTATGACGATGAACTGGCCGCCCTGGCCGCAGATTGCAAGGCGGTTTGCTTCGGTTCCCTGGCACAGCGGAGCGAAGTATCCCGCTGTACCATCGGCGCGTTCCTGGACGCCGTCCCCGCAGACTGCCTGAAGGTATTCGACATCAACCTCCGTCAGAGTTTCTACACGAAGGAGGTGCTGGAGGCATCTTTCCAGCGCTGCGACATCCTGAAAATCAATGATGAGGAACTGGTGACCATTTCCCGTCTGTATGATATCCCGGGCCTGAGCCTGGAGGAAAAGTGCTGGCACATCTTCGACCAGTACAGCCTGAAGATGCTCATCCTGACCTGCGGCACCAACGGAAGCTATGTCTTCCACGCAGGCGGCATGTCCTACCAGGTGACTCCGAAGGTGGAGGTGGCCGATACCGTCGGTGCCGGCGATTCCTTCACCGGATCCTTCATCGGCTCCCTCCTGCAGGGCAAGTCGGTGGCGGTCGCCCATGAGACGGCGGTGAAAGTGTCCGCCTATGTCTGTACGCAGAAAGGGGCCATGCCTGTGGTCCCCGATGAACTAAAAGCGATTTGATTTGAGAATCAGGCCTATTCTTCTACTATGCTTTTTCCTTCTTCTCTCCGGTTGCGCCGGCGGGAAGAAGGAACTTGTCATCGGCGTATCCCAATGCAGCGACGATATCTGGCGTTCCAAGCTGAACGAGGAACTGTCTCTGGCGGCCCATTCTTATGGTGTGCAGCTCCGGCTGGCGTCGGCGGATGACGACAGCGAGCGCCAGATGGCGCAGATTCGGGCGCTGGTCGCCGAAGGGGTGGACCTCCTGATCGTATCGCCCAACCAGAGCCACACCATCACGCCTGCCATCGAGGAAGCCTTCGATGCCGGCGTTCCGGTCATTCTGTTCGACCGGAAGATCGATTCCGACAAGTACACCGCCTTCATCGGGGCGGACAATGTGCGGATCGGCCGGATCCTGGGCGATTACCTGGCCGATATCCTGGGCGGCCAGGGCCGGGTGGTGGAGATCCAGGGACTCCGGGAGTCTTCTCCGGCCGCCGAGCGGCACAAGGGTTTTGCGGAGGCGCTGGCGGCGCATCCCGGCCTGGAACTGGTCGCTTCTGACTATGGCGACTGGCTGCAGGAAGGCGGCGCCCGTGTCATGTCCCGATGGAAGGAAGAAGGGCTTGCATTCGATGCCGTCTTCGGTCAGAATGACCGGATGGCCCGGGGCGCCTGGGAAGCCCTCGGAAAGCCGGAAGGGCTGCCACTGCTGGGCGTGGACGCTCTGCCGGAAGGCGGTCTTCAGGACGTACTGGACGGGATTCTGACGGCAACTTACATCTATCCGACCCGGGGCGACCTGGTGATGAAGCTGGCAGTGGACATCCTGACCGGAAACGAATATCCTCGGGAGACGATGCTGGAATCGGCCCTCGTGGACAGTCACAACGCGGCGATGGTCCTCATGCAAGAGCACGAGATCACGGACCAGCGGGAAATGGTGGAGAAAGTGAGCGCCCAGCTGGACAGCTCCCTTTCCGAGTATAATACACAGCGGCTGGTCCTGTACCTGCTCATCGGCCTGACCGCCCTGCTGATCCTGTTGTTCACCGTCTCTTTCTTTTTCTACAACCGCATGCGGCGCTTCAATGCGGAACTGGAACGGCGGAACGAGGAACTGCACCTGCTGTCCCGGAAACTGGAGGAGACCACCGACGCGAAGCTGGAGTTCTTCACCTCCGTCAGCCACGAGTTCCGGACGCCGCTGTCCCTGATCGCCGGCCCCCTGGAGCATGTCATGGACACCTCCGGCTTGGATCCGGAAAGCCGCGCCTCGCTGGGGATTGCCCGAGAGAATGTCGATATCCTCCTCCGGCTGGTGAACAGCATCCTGGATTTCCGGAAGATCGAGAACGGAAAGATGCCCTTGCGAGTGTCCCGCTTTGACCTGCCGGTGGCCGTGAAGCAGTGGATGCTGGGATTCAAGGGCCGCAACCTGCGCTATGAGGGACCTGAGTCCCTGATGGTGGAGGCCGACATGCACCTGACGGAAAGGGTGCTGTTCAACCTCCTGAGCAACGCGTTCAAACATACGACGGCCGAGGACCGTATCGCGGTCAGGATTGCCTCCGAAGGGGATCGGGTCCAACTTTCCGTGACCGATACAGGCGAAGGAATCCCGGCCGACAAACTGGGGCTGGTCTTCGACCGGTTCTACCAGGCGGGTGACCGCTCCTCCGGGACGGGTATCGGCCTGGCCTTGGTGAAGAGCATCGCCCAGTTGCATGGAGGAAGCGTCGGCGTGGAGAGCCGGGTGGGGGAAGGGACTACCTTTACCGTTATCCTGCCCTTGGAACAACCGGGAGCGGAAATCCTCGAAGCCGAAGATGCCGGCAAATACCAGGAACAGTTCAGCAGCACCTATACCGACAGTGGCGCTTTCCGCCGGGAAACCGAGCAGTTGGAACTGATGACCGATACGGAAGAACAACGTCCGACGGTGTTGGTCGTGGATGATAACGAGAGTCTGCGGACTTTCATCGCATCGTTGCTGAAGGATGAATACCGGGTCCTGCTGGCCGCCGACGGAAAGGAGGCGCTGGATGTGGCCGGGCGTCAGCTTCCTGACCTGGTCATCAGCGATGTGATGATGCCTGTCATGGACGGGCTGGCCTTCTGCGAGGCCCTGAAATCCCAGCTGGCGACCAGCCATATCCCCGTCATCCTCCTGACGGCGAAAAATATGGAGGACCAGCGGGCGGAGGGATATGCCTCCGGGGCTGATGCCTACATCAGCAAGCCTTTCAGCGAGAAGGTCTTGCTCTCCCGGGTCGGAAACCTCCTCAAAAGCCGGTTGCAGCTCAAGCATTATTATCTGGAAAACGGCACCAGCAATGCCTCGGAAAGGGAAAACGACTTCCTGTCCCGTTTCCGTTCCTATGCGAAGAAGCACTTGGCGGATCCGGACCTGAACGTGGAGCAGCTTGCAGCCGAGATCGGCCTGTCCCGGGTCCAGCTATACCGGAAAGTGAAAGCGTTGACAGGCTATTCACCCGTGGAGGTAATTCGGATCATGCGGCTCAAGGAAGCGGAAAAACGGCTGAAAAGCACGGACAAGACCGTCGCTGAAATCGCCTACGAGGTCGGTTTCAGTTCCCCTTCCTATTTCTCCAAATGTTACCGGGAACTCTTTGGCATCCTGCCGGGAACTTCCCGTTAGCGGAGATTGGCGAGGGCGGGGAAGGCCGCCCGGATGACATCGGTTTTAGATTTCTCGACTTCGCTCGAAATGACAGGGGGGGCTTCGCTTGAAGTAGCAAGGAGCTCAGGGTCGCTGGGCTTGTCGAAGGTTTCGGAGGCGAGGAAACGGCCGTCGCGGGTGAGCGCGAAGACCCGGTCGGCCACTTGCAGCGCGTCGTGAAGGTCGTGGCTGGAGAATAGGACGGCCGTCCCGGTCTTCCGGGCGACTTCCCGCAGTGTCCGCAGCACATCAATCCGGTTCTCCACGTCCAGATGTGCCGTAGGCTCGTCCAGCAGCAGCACTTCCGCCTTCCTGGTCAGTCCCGTCGCCAGGCATGCCTTCTGGAATTCCCCGTCACTCAGAGTCGATATATCCCGTTCCTTAAGCGCCTCAATGCCCAGCATCCGTAGCGCCTCATCCAGCCTTCCTTCCACCTCCTTCGAAATCCTGCCCCGCCAGTCACTTTCCCGATAACACCCCGTTTGCACGAACGCCTCGACCGTGAATCCTTTGATCTTGGGGATGTTGGTGGGAATAAGGGCGGCAGAGAGTGTGTGTGCTGAAAACCTCCGGTCGCTTCGCGACCTCCGTCCCTCCCATAAATGGGCCCCTCCCTCTAATGTGCCGAGGGTGGCACAGTTTTCAGAACGCACACCATCGGCCGCAAGAGCGCGCAACAGTGTCGTTTTCCCGGTCCCATTGGGCCCGGCCAACAGCACGCATTCGCCTGGGGTTAGCTCGAAGGAGATGTCCCGGACCAGGGCTCGGCCCCCGTACCCGATTGATAGGTTTTCAACCCGAAGTACCGTAGAATGCATGTTATTGATTTCTAATGTTTTATGTAATAATGACTGCTCTGATTGGCACAGTCAATATAATGTAATTAGTTAGGTGTTAATGATTTGCATTCGACGGCCTTTGAGGCAGGAGAATGACGAGGATCAAAGGAATACCGATAAGGGCGAGGGTGGAGCCCACGGGAAGGGGAATGGGCCAGATGTTCGCGAGGATGTCGGCGGCCAGGGCAAGAGTGGCGCCGGTCGCCAGGGAGCAGGGGAGGACCTGCCGATGGACCGAAGACCCTGTGAGGCGTCGGGCGATGTGCGGGGCGACGATGCCTACGAATCCGAGCGGGCCGCAGAAGGCCGTTACTGTGCCGGTCATCAGGCAGCAGGACAGCATCGACAGGACCAGGATACACCGGGTCGATGCCCCTGAAAGCGTTGCATATTCTTCCCCGAACAGAATGATATCCAGTCCTTTACCATTGCAAAAGGCTAAAGCGAGGCCGATGACGAGTGCCCCGGCCATCAGCAAGATTTCAAGATACCTGCACCCGGAAAAACTTCCGGCCATCCAGCTGTAGAACAGTTTCAGGCTCTCTTCACCTGCGGTGTACTGCAAGACCGAACTCAGTGCGCTGAAAATGAATCCCAGCATTACGCCAAACACCAGGAGCGTCGTCACTGACCGGAACCGGGCCGACACCGCGACCACAAGGAATGCTGCTACGGCCGCCCCGAGAAACGCCGCCACCGCAACGGTAAAACCCGTGAAGAAGGCCGCCGATGTCCCGAGTGCCATCGTTGCGATGGCCGCACCGAGTCCCGCTCCGCCGCTCACGCCCATGATGTGCGGATCGGCCAGCGGATTGCGGAACACGGCCTGCATCTGCGCCCCGCTCGCCGCCAGTGCCCCACCGGCAATCACCGCCGTCAGCGCCCGCGGCAACCGCAGCTTCCACAGTATCGCACCGGTTGCCAGGGAAAAACTGCCGCCGCCGATGCACAAATCGAGCCCCAGCAGAACAATCAACAGAAATGTCCCTGGCAGATACTTCATTGAAAATCAAATGCTTAAATAGTAATGCCCTGTGACGGGAAGCACAGGGCATCACATGCTAATGTGCTCGGTACAAGTGGTTTAGATGCCAGCGATTATTCTTCCGGCAGGAACATCGGATCCCAGGCGGGGAGGAGGATCGGCTTCTGGTCGAAGTACTTCATGAGGGAGGCGGGGACGTATTTCTTATCCACGACCAGGCGGAACATGTACTCGTCGAACCATTCGTCCGTCATGATGATGTTGCCCTGGTAGCCGGAGTTTGCGCCCCAGCTGTTCTCCACCATCCATTTCACCGGCTTGCCGTCCTTGATGTCCACCGCGATAAGCGTCATCGCATGCGTGGAGGCGCTGGCGTGGGTGTAGATGCGCTCTTTCTTGTTCATGCCGAAGGTGACGCCCATCAGGGACTCGTAATCGTAGTTGTTCAGGTCGGCGAAGCCTTTGTCCCGCAGGAGGAACTTGCTCACGTCGCAGGAGAAGTAGAGGGCCGTGTTGTCCTTGATGGAGGCGATGGCCATTTTCTTGATGTCGTCGACCGGAAGGTTCAGATAGACCCAGTTCTCGCCGTCATAGACGTGGCGGTCATAGTCGATCTCGTAGACCTTGTAGTACTCGTGGTTCGGGTCGTTCATGACCATGATGTAGCTGTTCTCCAGGTCGGTGCCGATATACTCCTGGTAGAAGCTCTTCGGGGTGTATTCCTTCGTGTCCACGACCTCGCCCTTGGAATTGGTGCGGGTCCAGGTAAACTGCGTGGGCGGGACGCCGAGGCAGAGCGCGAGGATGCGGTAGATTTCCTTGAGCTGTGCGACCTTCATGGCCTGCAGGTCGGTGCCCTTCGGAGCCTGGCGCAGACGGAGGCCGTCTTCCCGGAGCTTGTTGGCAATCTGGGCCCGCATCTGGGAGGTGCTGTTGGCGTTCATGCTCTCCGGGAAGACCTCGGCCGGGACGACGCCGTATTTCATGATGAGGTTGGACACGCCGGTGAACTGTCCGCCATCCCCGATCGGATTCGAGAAGAGCCAGTCGACGGTGCGGTCATCGTCCGGAAGGTTCTTCGTATCAATGATTCCCTGCAGGAACAGGTTCGCCTTCTCCAGCTGGTCGTAGAAGAAAACATAGTTCTGGGAGAGGATGACCGGGCCCATGTCGAACTTGTCGATCATCTTGGCGCGCATCACGTTGAGGCCGGTAAACAGCCAGCAGCGGCCGGAGGAGGCCTGGTTGGTGCGGCCCTTGGTCTTCACCATGTCGGAGAAACGGGTGTCCACCGGGATATTGTCCGCATTCAGGGCCAGGGTGTTGATGGGTGTGGTGTTCAGGGCGTTGCGGAGGGCCTTGTCGGCGGCCGTGCCTTCGTATCCCTTGCTGATTTCACCGAGGAGCTTGGCGTCGATGCCGCCCTTCTTGTTCTGGGCGCTGAGGGTCAAGGTGCCGGCAATCGCGGCGAGGATGAGCAGGACTTTCTTCATGATTCTATTGATTATCAGTTGTTTTAGTCAATGATGGAAGCAGGGCGATGAGATAGCCCACCAGGGCGACGCCGACGGCGGTCCAGATGATGTCCGTCGCCTTCAGAATCACCGGGTAGGCGTTGATGATGTAGTTGCCGGGCATCTTGATGATGCCGAACTTCTGCTGCAGGAGTACGCAGGCGATGCCGATGACCAGACCAATCGCCAGGCCCAGCAGGGAGATCAGCCAGCCTTCCAGCAGGAAGATCCGCCGCGTCATCGGCTCCGGGGCACCGAGGCTGCGAAGCGTACCGATGTCGTCTTTCTTCTCGATGATAAGCATCGTCAGCGAACTGTAGATGTTGAACGCGATGATGATGACGATGAAGATCAGGATCATGTAGATGGCCAGTTTCTCGTAACGCATCATCTTGTACAGCGCCTCGTTCTGGCGGTACCGGTCCAGGATCGCATAGTCCGGTCCCAGCCGTCCTTCCAGTTCCGAGACCAGTCCCTTGAGTTCCTTGTCCGTCGTTCCTTCCGTCACACGGATTTCTACGGCGGTCACTTCATCGTCATAGTCCAGCAGCTCCCGCATCGTCTCGATGGGGACGATGACCAGTTCCGCGTCCAGCTCGGCATTCAGGGCGAACAGACCATCCACCTTCACCCGCGTGCTCCGCAAGGAAGCCGTCGGGTTTGACAGGGAGACGGATCCTTCCCGGTCTGGATAATAGATTTCCAGGGGGGCGACGAAACGCGGATTGACGTCCAGCGACCAGGCGAGGGCGCTGCCCATGACGGCCCGTGGCAGCGTACCCCGGTGCAGGGAGAATACGCCGTCGGTGATGTGGTCCCGGACGGGGCTTTCCTCTTCGAACACGCTGTCCACGCCCTTGACACGGGCGAGGCTTTGCTTGCCGTCGAAAGCGATGAAAGCCTGTTCCTCGATGACACTGGACATGTTGAGGACCTTTTCCTGGTCATATAGCCAGGAGAAAACCGTGCTGTCGGGGACGAATGCCTTGCCCGTGGCCGGTTTCACGACCAGGTCGGGCTGCGCGTCCCCCAGGCTGTCCGACACGATCTTGTTGAATCCGTTGAATACCGACAAGATGATGATAAGTGCCGCCGTTCCGATAGCCATGCCCGCAACGCTGATGCCCGAGATGATGTTGATCACATTGTGTGACTTCCGGGCGAACAGGTAGCGGAGAGCGAATCGCAGCGGCAGGTTACTCATGCTATTTCTTCAGCAGTTCCTCGATATGTGCCGCATAGTCCAGGCTCGTGTCCAGGTAGAATACAAGTTCCGGAACGATGCGGAGCTGCTTGCCGACCGCGCGTCCGAGTTCGCCGCGGAGGGCTTTGTTGTTCTCATTCAGGAGCGCCATCACGGCTTCCTGTTTCTCGGACGGGAAGATGCTCACGTAAACCTTGGCGACCGAAAGGTCGGGGCTGACGCGGACTTCGCTCACCGTGACCAGGGCGCCGTCAAAGGCGGCCATCCCTTTGGCCCGGATGATTTCCGCGAGGTCCTTCTGGATCTCCCGCGCGACTTTCAACTGTCTGGTGCTTGCCGGCTTTTCCATTAGACCACGTTGATGATGAAATAGTTCTTCTTGCCCTTCTGGGCCAGGATGTAGTGGCCGTTGATGATGTCACCGGCGGTCACCTCATAATTGATGTCGCCCACCTTGCCCTTGTTCAGGGAGACGCCGCCGCCCTGGACCATCTTGCGGGCTTCGCCCTTGGACGGGAACACGGCGGTCTTGACGGCCAGGAGGTCGAGGACGTTGCAGGGGAACTCGTCGGCCTTCACCTCGAAGGAGGGGACGTTGGCGAATACTTCACGCACCGTGCGCTCGTCCATCTTGCGGAACACCTCGGCGGAGACGTTGCCGAACAGCAACTGGCTGGCGGCGACGGCATTGTCGTAGGCTTCCTGGCCGTGGCACATCACGGTAACCTCGCGGGCGAGGACCTTCTGCAGCTTGCGCTGACCGGGATCCTCCCGGTGTTCGGCGATGAGAGACTCGATGGTCTCTCGGTCCAGCATCGTGAAGATCTTGATGTAGCGTTCGGCGTCGTCATCGGCCACGTTCAGCCAGAACTGGTAGAACTCGTACGGGGAGGTGCGCTCCGGATCCAGCCAGATGTTGCCCTTCTCCGTCTTGCCGAACTTGGTGCCGTCTGCCTTGCGGATGAGGGGGCAGGTAAGGGCGAAGGCCTCGCCGCCGTCGATACGGCGGATGAGCTCGGTGCCGGTGGTGATGTTGCCCCACTGGTCGCTGCCGCCCAGCTGCAGGATGCAGCCCCGGTTCTTCCAGAGCCAGTAGAAATCGTAGCCCTGCATGAGCTGGTAGCTGAATTCGGTGAAGGACATGCCCTCGGAGGAGTCGCGCTGGAGGCGCTTCTTCACGGAGTCCTTCGCCATCATGTAGTTGACGGTGATATGCTTGCCGATGTCCCGGATGAAGTTGATGAACGTGTAGTCCTTCATCCAGTCATAGTTGTTCACGAGTTCGGCTTTGTTGGGGGCGTCGGAGTCGAAATCCAGGAAACGGGCGAGCTGCTTCTTCAGGCAGGCGACGTTATGGTTGAGGGTTTCCTCGTCCAGAAGGTTGCGCTCGGCCGACTTCATGGAAGGGTCGCCGATCATGCCGGTGGCGCCGCCCACGAGGGCGAAGGGCTTGTGTCCGCACCGCTGGAAATGTCTCAGGATCATCACGCTCACGAGATGCCCGATATGCAGGGAATCGGCCGTCGGGTCGATGCCCACGTAGGCCGCCTGGGGGCCTTCCATCAATTTCTCTTCCGTTCCCGGCATGATATCCTGGATCATGCCTCTCCAAGTGAGTTCTTCTACAAAGTTCTTCATCTATAAAACGATATCTTTCTTAATCCTGCAAAGATACGGAAAAAACCGCCCTTCTCCAAAGGAGAACCTAGGCGAGTTCGATGCCCGCCCGGTGGCAGGCTTCGCGCATGGCTTCCGGCCAGATCGACGACTGGATTTCGCCGATGTGGGCCTTCCGGAGCAGGTACATGCACAGGCGGGACTGGCCGATGCCGCCGCCGATGGTGCAGGGGAGTTCGCCCGCGAGAAGCCGTCGGTGGAAATACAGGTCCGCCTTCCACTCCTGGTCCCGCTCCTTCAGCTGCCGGCGCATCGCTTCCGGATCGACCCGGATTCCCATGCTGGAAATTTCGAAGGCGCTTTCCAGGACCGGGTTCCACAGGAGGATGTCGCCGTTCAGGCCCTCGTAGCCGTCGCTGTTCCGTGTGCTCCAGTCGTCATAGTCCGCGGCACGTCCGTCATGGATGCTTCCGTCCGACAGCTTCCCGCCGATGCCGATGATGAAAACGGCCTTGTACTCCCGTACGATGGCGTTTTCACGCTCCTTCGGAGACAGGTTCGGATACCGCTGCAGGAGCTGTTCGGCATGGATGAAGAAGATTTCGTCGGGCAGGGCCGGCACCAGTTGGGGAAACTCCACGTACAGTTTGTTCTCCGTTACCTTGACCGCCTCGTAGATGCGGCGGACGGTGCGCTTCAGGAAATCCAGGTTCCGGTCTTCCGGACGGATGACCTTCTCCCAGTCCCACTGGTCCACATAGATGGAGTGGAGATTGTCCAGGTCTTCGTCCGGCCGGAGGGCGTTCATGTCCGTATAGATGCCGCGGCCCGGGGTGATGCCGAGTTCAGCGAGTTTCAGGCGTTTCCATTTGGCCAGGGAATGCACCACTTCGGCCTGCTGCTCATCGAGGCTCCGGACCGGAAAGCGGACGGGGCGCTCCACGCCGTTCAGGTCGTCGTTGATGCCCGTTCCGGACAGGACGGTCATCGGCGCCGTGACCCGCAGCAGGGCGAGTTGGGCGGAGAGGTTGTCCTGGAACATGTCTTTCACGGCCTTGATGGCCTTTTCGGTCTGCTCGACACTGCCGAGCAGGTTCCGGTATTGCGGGGGAAGATAGAGTGACATCGTCTGTTCGTTCGTTTATCCCGCAAAGTTAGGGCGGATGGATGAATAATCCAAACCTTCAGCCATTGTGTTTTTGCCCGGGATTGCGTAAATTTGCAGACTGGAAACATCTTAAACACACATAGAATGAGAAAGTACATTGTTGCAGGCAACTGGAAGATGAACACTACAGTTCCTGAGGGCGTCGAACTCGCCAAGGCCGTCGTGGAAAAGGGGAAGGACCTTCCCGCCAACGTGGAACTCGTCGTGGCTCCGCCGTTCACCCATCTCGCCCCCGTGGCCGAGGTGCTGAAGGGCTCCAAGGTCGCCCTCTCCGCCCAGAACTGCGCCGACCATGAGAAAGGCGCCTACACCGGTGAAGTCGCCGTGAACATGCTCACCTCCCTGGGCTGCCAGTACACCATCCTGGGTCACTCCGAGCGCCGCCAGTATTACGGCGAGACCGACGAGAAGCTCGTCGTCAAGACGAAGCTCGCCCTGGAGGCCGGACTGAAGGTCATCCTCTGCGTCGGCGAGAATCTCGACGAACGCGAGGCCGGCAAGCATTTCGAAGTCGTCACCGACCAGACCAAGGCCGTCCTGTACAACTTCACCGCCGAGGACCTGAAGAATGTCGTGATCGCCTATGAGCCCGTCTGGGCCATCGGTACCGGCAAGACCGCGACCGCCGCGCAGGCCGAGGAGATCCACGCCTGCATCCGCAGCGTCATCGCCGAGAAATTCGGCCTGGAAGCGGCCGACGACATGACCATCCTGTACGGCGGCTCCTGCAAGCCGTCCAACGCAAAGGAACTCTTCGCCGAAAAGGATATCGACGGCGGCCTCATCGGAGGCGCCGCGCTGAAGGCCGACGACTTCATCGGCATCGCTACGTCGTTCTAATTCAGGATTTTCACCACCGCACCGGTCTTGTCCGCGCTGCTCCACAGCCAGACGAGGCCGGTGTCTTCGTATTTCTCCACCTTCAAGGTAAGGCTGCTGGACGTCTTGACGGAACTGCCGGAGGTCCATTTGATTTCGGCCCGGATTTCCTGCCCTTCCACGCGCGGAAGTTCATCGCAGGTGAGGACGAAGAAACTGGTCATGTCGTCGTTACCTGCGCGGAACTGGCGGAGCGTGCGGTTGAAGCCGAGCTGGCCGTCGCCTTCGGAGTAGGTGAAGACCTTTTTCCCCTTGACCATCAGGCTGATCTGGTCGCTGTTATACATGTCCAGGTCCATATCCACCTTCTCCTTGCAACCGGAGCAGAGGAGGGGCAGCAGGACGATGATATAAAGATACTTCCTCATTTCACGACGATTTTCTTGGTGATGATGTCGGTGCCGTCCGGGCCGGAGATGACCGCTTTCAGTTCTCCGGAACGGGTGAGATGGTAGTAGCCGTCGGCGCCCGGGGTAATCCGTTTCCCGTCGAAATACCAGGTGACGCCGTCCGCATCCGTGGCATTGTAAACCCGGAGGGAGAGGGGAGAGTCGGAGATAAAGGAACCGTCGGACCCCCGGTTATCGACATCCTTCAGGTAAATGTAGGGATAACTGTCCGCTTTCTTGCCGGACTTGGTGGTGAAGGTGGCGTTTCCGTTCACCGGACCGGGGATGTTCCCTTTCCGGCACAACAGCTGGACCTTATAGGCAGTCGTAGGGGTGAGACCGTCGATGACATAGGCGTATCGGCCCTGATCATAGGGCTGGACTTCCACCTCGACAAGCTGGGAGGCATCGGCCGGGCCGAAACGGATGACGCTGCTGCCGGTATATGAAGGATCCACGCTGCTCCACTGGATGATGGAAGCGTCCTGGAAAACCGTCTGTTTATCGATCTTGACGGCGGGAGCTTTCTCCTCCAGGTCATTGAATACGGTGAAAGTGACGCTTCCGTCGGCGTTCACCCGGATGTCCGACAGGCCGAGGGGCGAGTCGGCACCGCTCCAGAACTGGAAGGCGGGATCCGTATCGCAGGTGAGGATGGAAACATCGCCATAGGGCCAGAAGGCATGGGAGGCCAGGGTGTAGATGGCGCCGTAATTCCGGTTCTTGACGGCCGTCTGATACTTCTGCCGGGCTTCGGGGTCCGGTTCGATGATATCCACGCACTGGTGGTCGGGACGCGCATTGACTTCGTTCAGGTCCCAGCGGTCCCACGCGTTTATGACCTTGCCCGCCGATGAGGATTCTCCGGCGGGGCGCTCGGAATAGTCGATATGGTACACCAGGAGCCCGTATCCGCCGATATGGGCGTCCCAGCCCCGCGCCTGCCGGCATTCGAAGAGATAGACTTCCTCCCCGTTATCCGTCTCCAGATAATAATAGTCGCCGTTTTCCTGGACCGGGCGGAGCGTATGGACTCCTTCCTCCAGGGGTGTTCCCTCGCTCATTCCAAAGAACCAGCGTTCCACGGCGCTGTAGTTCGGGGGCGTTTTGCCTTCGTTGTTGTGGTTGCCGGCATCCATCAGGTCGATGCAGTTCCACATCGCCTCCGAATAGCCGCCGCTGTCCTCATTGTCGGTGTCGTACAGGTCGGAGATGCCGAAGGTGTGCGTGTATTCGTGGCAGAAAGTGCCGATGGTGGCGAGCGTCGTGAACGTGGTCAGATTCTCGTCCATCCGCATTTCCGAAGTGCAGGCGTAATTGTCCACGAGGACACCGTCGCGACGGTAGGTGATGCCGGCGCCGGACTGCACATACCACATGTGGGGCCAGACGTATTTGTCACCGGCTCCTTCCGACTCGTTCGGGCCGGCATAGAACACGAAGACGTTGTCCACCGCCCCGTCGCCATTGTTGTCATAGGCGGAGAAATCGATTTCCGGGCCGACGGCTTCGCAGGCATCGACGATCATCTGGGCGGCCTTGTCGTCATCTCCATCGTCGTTGTTCGACCCGTACCAGGCGAAATTCTGCGGCAGGGTGACGATGTCGGTGATGTCAAACTTGAAGGTGTATCCGTCTTTCCACTGGTCCTTGAAATAGGAGAGGGCCGTGGCAGGACCGGTGCCGTTGATGATCCTTTCAAAGTCTTCCCGGGTATAGGTGAACGTGAGGTCCTGGAACTGGGCGAGGATGATAAGGCCATGGCGGATTCCACCGGTTCCTTCGGAGAGGAAACTCCGGGTGCGGGCGATTTCCCGTTTGCGGAGCGGGATGGTCCGGCGCAGGCGGGACGCCCGTTTCCGGCTGAGCAGGTCGTAAGGGATGTTGCGGCTGGCGGCGATGACTTCGCCGGGCGTATCCGGTCCGCCCGCATGTTCGCCGGAATTCAGCCGGTGGCCGTAGTAGTCATAAAAAGCGTAGCACCACCATCCATCCGCATCCTGGACCAGGGAACAACCGTCCGGGGTCAGGACCAGATGACCGTTTTCGTCACCGGTAAGATAGGCCTGTATCAGCGTCCCGTCCGGCTGCCTGAGATTCAGCAGCCCTTTCCGGGCGGGCGCGGCGGGCAGGAGAAACCCGCAGCACAGGAGGGTATAGAGTATCAGCGACAGGTGTCGCAGACAGGGGGTTTTCGGTCTCATACTATACAAATGACGGCATTTTTTCGCGCATTCGCAAACCCTATATGCAAAAAACCGGCCTCACTCACGTGAGAACCGATTCTTTGACGTGTACTAAAACCTAAACCTGTACTAAAGATGCATGAAAGGGTTGATTCGTTGCAGAAAAAAACAAAAAAAGAGAAAAAAAAACCGACTGTCGGAAAACAGCCGGTCGATAAGGATGAAATCTGCTTACTTCGCAGCTTCGACGGACGCCTTGCGGAACGCCTTGAGGTCGTTCATGAGTTCGAGGGCGGCTTTGCGGGCGCGGGCGCCGGCGGCCTTGTTACCCTTTACGACCTGTGCCTCAGCGTTCTTGGCGAACTCGGCGAATTCGGCATTGATCTTTTCAACAAGCTCTTTCATGATGATAGGTTTTTATTTAGTTCGTTAAATGTTAATTATCAAAACTTTGTGCAAGATAAGAATAAAAACCCGAAAAATCCAAGAAAAAACCGAAAAAAGTTAATTTTCAGCGTTGTCGGTCGGTTTTTCCACCGGTTTGGGCTTCGCATTGACGAAATTCATCGCCCGTTGGGGGCCGATGGTGGAAAAATCCTTGATTCCCCGGACGATCCTGTCCGCGATGGCGGGGATTTGGTCCAGTTCTTCCGGTGTCAGGGCTCCGAGTACATAATCGATTTGTCCTCCCCGGGCGAAACCGTTCCCGATGCCGACGCGGATCCGCGCCCACTGGTCGGATTCCAGGGTCCAGATGATGTTCTCCAGGCCGTTGTGCCCGCCGTCGCTGCCGCTCAGCCGCATCCGGAGCGTTCCGAACGGGAGGTTCAGGTCATCCGAGATGACAATGAGGTTCTCCAGCGGAAGATTCAGCCGCTGGAGCCAGTACCGGACGGCGTTGCCGCTGAGATTCATGTAGGTGGAGGGTTTCAGGAGCGTGAAACGACGCCCCTTGAACGCGATCTGGGCAACCGCCCCGTAGCGTTCCACGGTAAAAACGACATTGGATGCCTGGGCCCAGGCATCCAATATCATAAATCCCATGTTGTGGCGGGTCGATGCGTATTCGGCACCGATGTTCCCGAGTCCGACAACGAGGTAGTCCGCCATTACTTCGCGGCCTTCGCGGCGTCAGCGGCGGCCTG
>JAEEGG010006528.1_pt1 | contig 27327 bp, 19 predicted proteins | sample 9134161 | NCBI WGS metagenome assembly JAEEGG01 (sample SAMN16246543, study PRJNA631951) | gut metagenome | biome: gut microbiome; feature: rumen; material: CR-attached | host: Bos | place: Iran: Karaj | collected 2018-10 | reverse complement strand
CTAGTCGGAATCGAACCAACAACCTACGCATTACAAGTGCGTTGCTCTACCATTGAGCCATAGCGGCATAGTTTCAAAGAACCCGCCCCTCAGCCTGAACTGAAGAGCGGGTGCAAAGATATTTCAAATTTCTTTCCGAACAAAAAATTTGCGCTTGTTTTTTACTTCTCACGCAGTTTTTCCTTGTTTTTCTTGAGTTGTCTTGTCAACGCGTCAAGGCAACCGTCCACTGCTTCCTCAAAGGTATCGCAGGTCTTTTCTGCAAAAAACTCTCCGTTTGGAATGGTAACGTCAATGCTTACCTGTTTGTTCAGTGCTGTCTCCGGCTTGACTACTTTAAGGGTAACCTCAACCTTCTGAATCAACTCGTGTACTCTTTCCAATTTTGCACACTTCTTCTCAATGAACGCCTGAAGCTGTTCTGTTGCGGTAAAATGCAACGCCTGAATCTTAGTTTCCATAGTCTATTGGTTTTAGGCCCTTGGATGAGCCTGTTTATATATTTCCTTCAGTTCCTGGAACGTGGTATGTACATATATCTCGGTTGTCTGCAGACTGTTATGCCCAAGCAGTTCCTTGACGGCTCCCAGTTCGGCGTCATGGTTGAGCATTGAGGTGGCGAATGTGTGACGGAGCACATGAGGGCTCTTTTTGGATACATCCGATACCTTGCTCAGGGCGTCTTTTACCAACAGGTAGACCTGATGACGGGGGATTCGCTCTCCCTTCTGGCTTACAAAGAAAGCTCCGTCACTCTGACCGAAAGCCTCCGTACGGGCCTCAAGATACTTTTTCAAGCGCAGTTCCAGTTCCTCTCCAAAGGGGATGAATCGCTGTTTGTCACGCTTTCCGGTCACCTTGATGGTGCGGGTAGAGAAATCAACATCCCTGTCATCCAGCCCTATCAGTTCCGCCATACGCATCCCGGTCTCGTAGAAGACTGCTATCACGGTCCTGTTCCTTATTCCTATGAAACCTTCTCCCAGATTCAGATTCTCATCGTCAAGCAACTCATCCATTTCGGACTCTTTGACAAACTGAGGAAGCGGTTTCTTGTTCTTGGGTCCTTTTACTCCCTGAACAGGTGATTTATCCGTGACGCCTTTGATGCGCAGGAAACGGTAGAAAGAACGCAGAGTGCTGAGTTTGCGGTTTACGGTGGTGGATTTCTCACCTTTGTCCATCATGTCCACAACCCACAGACGCACTATGTCCCTGTCGGCTGTCAGCAGATCCAGGTCGGGATCAGTCGCCTTGAGGAAACCTTGGAAAAGGACAAGGTCCCTATGGTAACTTGCTACGGTCTTGGGGGAATAGTTCCTCTCCAACCTGAGATAATCCGCGAACTGGTCTATATACATAACAAAATTCGTCTCTGAACGGATTCAAAGACGAATATATGAAAGAAAAAACCAAAAAGCAAGAACTGCCGGTTTTTTTTACTCTTCGTTCTGCTGCAGCTTCTGTACGTAGATAGCGTGCTCCATCTTGAGACGCTTCAGTTCTGAAGGTTTGTCAAACTGCTGACGACGACGGAGTTCCTTAACTACGCCGGTCTTTTCATACTTTCTCTTGAATTTCTTGAGGGCGCGCTCTATGTTCTCACCCTCCTTAACGGGAACAATAATCATTTTAAGTTCTTTATTTTTATTTAGTTCTGACTTTTTCTTTGGGAATAAGCGGCGCAAAATTAGATAAAATTTCATCAAGAGCAAAAATAATGAACAATTTTTGCCGTTATTGACTTTGATGAACATAATGAAACGGCCGGTTTCCTTATTACTGCTTCTGTGTCTTACTGTGTTTCAGGACTTAAAGGCACAGAGTGACGCCCACTTCAACAACTTTATTGAGGTGGAGAATTTCTATAACCCTGCCGCAATGAACCGTAACGGAAGGACCAATGTGGTGGGTGCGCTCTCCATGCAGATGGCGGGATATACCAACGCCCCTGTCTCAATGTTCATCGGGGCTAACATGCCCATTCCTTTCGGCGAGCAGAGAAATGCGCTGGGAGTAGGTCTGTTCAACGAAACCCTGGGTCTTTTCACCAACCGCCGCCTCCTTCTGGACTACTCTTATAAAATAGGTATGGGAAAGGGATGGATGAACATAGGCGTTCAGGCCGGTGTCATGTCCGAGGAGTTCAACGGCGGAAAGCTCAAGATGGAGACTCAGAACGATCCTGCGTTCCCTGTCGGAAACGAACGGGGTACTGCGGGCGACCTGGGTGCCGGCATTCTCTACGTGAGAGGCGAATTCTGGGCGGGCGCATCGGCCCAACATCTCAATTTTCCGCATGTGGAATTCGGAAAAACCGAGGGCAAAAACACTGAAATGGATATAATGCCCACGTTATATTTGACGTCCGGATGCAATATCGGACTCAGAAATCCGTTATTATCGGTACAGCCGTGCTTCCTCGTGCAGAGCGATCTGGACTTCTGGAGGGTGGACATGTCGGTAAGAGGTTATTACCAGTATGAGTCAACCATGTTGTACATGGGAGCCACTTATAGTCCGGGAATATCCATATCAGCAATGATTGGAGGCAAGGTGAGAGACGTTCTTATAGGGTATGCATACGAGTTCTACACCAGCGGTGTGGGTGCGCTCAAGGGCAGTCACGACCTGACGGTAAGCTGGCAGACGGATGTGGACCTCTTTAAGAAGGGAAAAAACGTACATAAAAGTGTAAGGTATTTATAATTGATATACAATGAAACTGAAAAACATTGTTCTGAGTGGCCTCATGGCAGTTATAGCAATTGCACAGTCCTGCACCAGCAGCGGCTATGCAGGCGGTAACGGCGGTGAGGTAACCGGTTCTTCACAGACGGCACTGCGCGAGCCCGTGCCGTACGGCATGGTGCTTGTCAAGAGGGGTTCCCTCAAGATGGGTGAAGAAGGAAATGACAGTCTGTGGGGTTCAAACGCACCCACCAAAGAGATATCGGTAGAGTCATTCTGGATGGATGAGAAGGAGGTGACCAACGCCAAGTACCGCCAGTTTGTGGAGTGGGTACGCGACTCTATCATCCGTACACGTCTGGCTGATCCCGCTTACGGCGGCGATGAGTCATTCATGATTACCGAGGACAAATACGGCGAGCCCGTGACTCCGCATCTGAACTGGAGCAAGCCCATTCCATGGAAGAAGCCCAACGAGGATCAGCAGAGAGCCATTGAGAGCCTGTACTACCGTCATCCTATTACAGGTGAGAAGATGCTTGACGTAAAGCAGCTCAACTACCGTTATGAACTGTTTGACTACACCCAGGCAGCCCTGCGCAAGAACCAGATTGACCCCAATGACAGGTTCCGCAACACTGACCAGGAGGTTTCGACCGAGAAGGTTATGATTTCAAAGGATACCGCATACATTGACGACAACGGAAACATCGTACGCAAGACTATCAACCGTGAGTTGAGCAGTCTTTATGACTTTGTCAATACCTACATCGTCAACATTTTCCCGGATACCACATGCTGGGTTAACGATTTCCCCAATGCAAACAACGAGACCTACATGCGTCTGTACTTTAACCATCCCAACTACAACGACTATCCCGTGGTAGGCGTAAGCTGGGAGCAGGCCAACGCTTTCTGCGCATGGCGTACGGAGTTCCTGCTGGCTGGTCTTGGCGCACAGGCCAAATACGTGCAGCGCTACCGCCTGCCCACAGAGGCCGAGTGGGAGTTTGCAGCACGCGGACGTGAAAACAACCGCTATCCCTGGAAAACTACTGATTCCAAGGACGATGAGGGTTGCTACTACGCCAACTTCAAGCCGGAGCGCGGCAACTACACCAAGGACGGAAGCCTGATAACCACTAAGGTAGGTTCATACAAGCCCAACTCAAACGGACTGTACGACATGGCCGGAAACGTTGCCGAATGGACATCGACCACTTACACTGAGGCGGGCATTCTGCAGATGAACGACATGAACCCGGAACTTTACTACAACGCAGCCGTCGAGGATCCCTACTACATGAAGAAGAAGGCCCTGCGCGGCGGTTCATGGAAGGACCCCGAGAAGTTCATTGAGTCCTCATGGCGTACATTCGAGTATCAGAACGAGCAGCGTTCATACATAGGTTTCCGTTGCGTACGCACTCAGGTAGGCTCCGCCGGATCATCAAAGGGCCGCAAATAATCACTTGAAAATAAATTGATATGGAAAATATAGAGAAAAAAGGTCTTCTGACACGTATACAGGACTATCTGGATTCACCCAAGGGCAGAATCCTCCTGAACTATCTGTACAGCTGGGGTGCAGCTGTGGTTATCCTGGGTGCCCTGTTCAAACTGACACACATCAAGGGCGCCAACCTGATGCTGTTCATAGGTATGGGCACTGAGGTTCTGGTGTTCTTCATTTCAGGTTTTGAAAGACCCTACATTCCTTCAGAGGCCGATGAGGATGAGCAAGATGAGGCTCCGCGCCTGCGTGGAAACATCATCATAAACAACGCCGCTCCGCAGAGCGCTCCACAGAGTGTTCAGCAGCCTGTACAGGTTCCGGCAAGCACTGAGAATGCAAGCCCGCTTAACATAGGCGGTGTGGAGAACATCACTCAGGACTATATTGCACGTGTCCATGACCTGACCCTCAAGATGGAGCAGATGTGCCGTCATTCAGAGAAGATGGAGCAGAGTTCCGAGGAGATTGAGCAGCTTTCACGCAACCTCATAAGCATCAACACTTTCTATGAGATGCACCTCAAGTCTGCAAGCACGCAGATGGAGAACATTGAGAAGGTTAACGAGCAGACCCGTCAGATGGTTGCCCAGATTGAGGAACTCAACCGCGTATATGCACGCATGGTAGAGGCAATGAAGGTGAATTCCCAGATGGGAGCCAAGTAAAAAGGTATGAAGAGAAAAGTGATACAGAGACCGCCATCGGCGCGTCAGAAGATGATCAACCTCATGTACATCGTCCTTCTGGCGATGCTTGCCATGAATGTGTCATCGGACGTACTGAACGGTTTCAAGATAGTGGAGGAGAGCCTGAGCAACAGCACCAGCAACGCCACGCTCCAGAACGATAAGGCATACCGCGAGTTTGCCGCCGCTGATTCAATCAACCACGAGAAGGTGGGTGAATGGTACGGCAAGGCACTCTACGTAAAACAGATATCGGACTCGCTCTTTAACTTTGCCGATGAACTCAAACTTCTCATAGCCATTGAGGCCGACGGTCGTGATGCCGATGTAAACGACATACACAACCGCGAGGACCTGGAGGCTGCCACACAGGTTATGCTCCACCCCTCACGAGGCAAGGGCGGTCAGTTGTATGATGCCATCAACAACTATCGTGAAAAGATTCTGGAGATGGTTACCGATCCTACACAGAGGGAGATCATCAGCAACAACTTCAGCACAGAGGTTCCGCTTAAGGCAGGTGCTCTGGGTAAGAACTGGCAGGAATACAATTATGAGAACATGCCTGTGGCAGCAGCCATCACACTGCTTACCAAACTGCAGAATGATGTACGTTATGCCGAGGGTGAGGTTCTGCACACATTGGTTAACAACATCGACGTTGGTGACCTTCGTGTGAACGCCATCAACGCATATGTGATACCTACTTCACAGAACGTGGTTCAGGGTAACAGTTTCAAGGCACGTATCATCATGGCCGCAGTTGACTCGACCGCACGTCCCGCCATCTACATAGACGGCCGTAAGATTGACTCAGAGGACGGCTGGTATGAGGTTCCCGCCACCAGAACGGGTGATTACACCCTCTCCGGTTACATGGAACTGAATTCAGGCAACGGTGTCATACGCCGCGACTTTACACAGAACTACTCGGTAGTATCACCTCTGGCAACCGTATCGGCCACTATGATGAATGTGCTTTATGCGGGATATGACAACCCCATAAGCATCTCGGTACCCGGTGTACCCAGCAATATGATATCGGCCCGACTCAAGAACGGCGGAGGAACACTGTCGCGCAGCGGCAACGGATTCATCTGCAAGCCCACGAGCGTTGGCGAGGATGTGGTGATAGCCGTCACAGCCAATCAGGAGGGACGCCAGCAGAGCATGGGAGAGTATGCATTCCGCGTACGTCAGTTACCAGACCCCACCCCGTTCATCGAGTATAAGGACGAGAACGGCAACACGCAGCGTTACCGTGGAGGCGGCACACCTATCTCCAAGAAGAATCTGCAGGCTGCCGACGGTATAGTAGCCGCCATTGACGACGGTCTGCTCAACATAGGATTCCGTGTCATAAGCTTTGAGACCACATTCTTTGACAACAGCGGTAACGCAGTTCCCGAGATATCGGACGGAACGCGTTTCTCAAACCGACAGAAGAGGGTGTTTGACCAGCTGGGACGCGGCAAGCGTTTCTATATCCAGCGCGTCAAGGCTATCGGTCCTGACGGTATAGAGCGTCAGCTCAACACAGCCCTTGAGGTTATTATTAATTGATCAAAAAGGAGATAACGATATGAAAAAGATTGTTCTATTGTTTCTTACATTGGCTATGGCAACCGTCGCCGGTGCACAGCCCACACGCAGACTGCAGGAACAGCAGGCTCAGAAAGAGGCCGAGAAGAGCCCCACGGCAGTGACACTGTCCGAGCGTGCCCGTTCACAATATACAGCACAGACCGCCATGCCTACCGATCTTACCTGGAGACGTGACATTTACCGTGAACTGGATCTACAGAAGGAGAAAAACGCCGCTCTCTATTATCCCGAGGAGCCTCTGGGTGACCGTGTCAACTTCTTTACACTGATACTGAGTCTTATACAGGACGGTAAGATCAGGGCTTATGAGTATCGTCTGGACGGTAACGAGCTGTTCACTCCGGACAATGAGATTGATCTGGAAAGCATGCTTGACAAGTTTTATATCGACTACAAGAAAGATGAGAAAGGCAAGTATATAATAGATATACCCAGCCGTGACATCGGCAAGTATTACATAAAGGAGAGCCATTATCTGGACAAACTGTCCAATTATCAGATAAAGGTGACTGCCATCTGCCCTGTCCTGATGCAGGGCGGTTACGGCGACAAGCCCACCGCATACCCTATGTTCTGGCTCAACTATGACGAGATAAGCCCCTATCTGGGACAGACTCAGGTAATGACCAGCAGTTACAACAACACCAGCAACATGTCACTGGACGACTACTTTGTAATGCGTCAGTATGACGGTGACATCTACAAGACATCAAACCTGAGAAATGTTCCTCTGTCGGACTATTGTGAGACTGATGAGGAACTTCAGGCTGAAAGAGCCCGCATTGAGAAGCAGCTGAAGGATTTCCAGAACGGTCTTTGGAGTGAAGCCGAAACAAAGGAAGAGTCTCAGGACAATGCAAAGGATAATGCATCTGACAGGAAACAGAAAGAGCCCAGGCAGCCTAAGGAGAAAAAGGAGAAGGCTCCCCGTGCTCCCCGTCAGTCTTCATCGGGCGGAGAGAGGCTTTCTGTTCACTGATAAGCAATTAATGCATTGTTGTATTTAAAAAGTGCTAACTTTGCATCCGACTAAATCCTTAATGATATGAGAAAATCAAGATTTATCCTTTGCCTTTTTGTATTAGCACTATCCGTATGTGTATCAGCCCAGCCCAGATTCAATATTCGCGGCGGTCTCTCCCTGACAAGCAATGACATTTCCCGCATCAACACGGAGAGCGTCCAGGATAAGGAGAACTACAGCGGTTTCTTTATCGGCCCGGCTCTGACAGCCGAGGGCGGACTTTTGGGAATTGATTTCGGTCTTCTTTACCAGCAGACCAAGATGAAAGGTCTTGACGAATTGGGACAGGAGCAGACCTACAGACAGGAATTTCTTGAGATACCCCTTTCACTCAGAGTCAAGATTGGTTTTCAGAAACTCTGTGTTATAGGTCAGTTCGGACCTCAGTGGAACGTGAACCTGGGTGATGTGAAGACATACTTTGAGAACGGCGATGAGATTGAGTCCGACAAATTCATCACCACAGGCAATATAGGTGCCGGTGTGAGACTGTTTGACAAAGTGGAGGCTATGCTCAATTTCAATGTTCCATGGAAGATTATTGCCGACAACACCGATGACTTCCAGAAGATGGGAGACCTTATCGGCGACTACAAGACAGTACAGTTCGTACTGAGCTGGAGATTCTGATAATCAATAATTTATTAAATAACCGCTTATATGAAAAGAACTTTGATCGTCTGCAGCCTCGCACTGCTTTCATTCATCCCCGCATCAGCTCAGTTCAGTTGGGGTCTGAGAGGAGGTCTCAACCTTGTGAATAATGACATTACCGCAGTTTCCAAGGAGTCTGCATCAAGTAAGGACAGTTATACCGGTTTCTTCTTCGGTCCGATGGCCGAGGTTCAGGTGCCTATCATAGGTATCGGCGTTGATGTCGCAGCTCTCTACTCACAGAAGGGTGTTGAGCTTCCTGACACTTCAACCATGAAGAATCAGTCACTCTCTATCCCCCTGTCACTGAAGTACTCACTGGGTCTCGGCAACTTTGCAGCCGTTTACTTTGCAGCCGGTCCTCAGTTGGATTTCAGAATCGGTGACCTTAACACATCTTTCAACGACGGAAACGAAGTTAAGGATTTTGCACTTGAGAAGAGTTCATGGAGTATCAACGTAGGTGCAGGCGTAAAACTGATCAACCACATCCAGGCCGGTATCAACTACAACATCCCCGTATCCAAGGAGGGTGCCGTCAAGGTTATTGACAACCCCACCCCGGGTGCTGTAATAGACAATGAGCCTGTTGACTTCAAGTCAAGCACACTCCAGTTCTCGCTCACCTGGACATTCTGATAAAAGAGTCACATATTGAGACCGGTTCCCTTAAACGGGAGCCGGTCTTTTTTTATACCTTTACAATCCCGATGGCCAAATATGCCGACATAATACTGCCCGTTCCCCTGAATGAACTGTTCACATACAGCATTCCGGCCAATATCCGACACCTTGCAGTGCCAGGAGCGAGGGTTTATGTTCCTTTCGGTAAAGGGCGCCGTACCACGGGCCTTATTGTCAGGACTCATGACATAAAGCCCACCCTGCATGAGACAAAGGAGATTCTGAGTGTGCTGGACGATACCCGCCCTTCGGTCCTGCCCGGTCAGCTCAGACTTATGGAATGGATGAGCAGGTACTATATCTGTCCACCGGGTGACGTATTCAAGGCCGCACTGCCGGCCGGACTCCGCCCTGATTCGGGTGCAAAGGAGCAGGTATTCAAGCCCCGGATAACGGTATTCGTACGGCAGGGAGGCAACACGGCACCGGAGTTCGGCAAGACAGCCAGAAGGCAGAAGGAACTGTATGAACGCTTTTTGGAACTGTCAGGGATAAAAGAATACGGTTCACAGACCAGACCCTTAACCAAAAGGGCTCTCCTGGACGGTTCGGCATCATCTTCTTTTCATGCGCTTGAGGACAACGGCATACTGGAAACCTATGACGTGGAAACCGGCCGGCTTCCGGAATTCAGGGGCACACTGCGTCAGCCCTCTGCCTTGAGTACGGCTCAGCAGGAGGCACTGGACAAGATACACCGCTGTTTTGAAACAAAAAACGTATGCCTGCTCCACGGAGTGACATCCAGCGGAAAGACCGAGATTTACATACATCTCATAAAAGAACAGATCAGCAAGGGGCGTCAGGTCCTTTACCTGCTGCCCGAAATTGCCCTTACCACACAGATTGAACACAGGCTTCAGCGAGTATTCGGAAACGACATGTGTGTATATCATTCGCGCTGTCAGGACAATGTCAGGGTTGAGGTCTGGAACAGACTGACCGGTGACAATCCATATAAACTGATTCTCGGAGCCCGGTCGTCTGTATTGCTGCCTCTGCAGAATCCGGGACTCATCATAGTTGATGAGGAACATGAACCCAGCTTCAAGCAGGAAGATCCCTCACCCCGTTATCACGGACGTAACACCGCCATAATGCTGGCTTCCATGTACGGAGCCAAGACGCTGCTTGGCAGCGCCACGCCGGCTTTGGAGAGTTACTGCAACGCCGTATCCGGCAAATACGGACTGGTTACCCTGACCGAGCGTTACAGCGGTATCAGGATGCCGGAGATAATAATAGTTGATACTGCCGAACTCAGACGTAAGAAATATATGCAGGGACTGTTCTCACCCCTGCTCATTGACAGCATCAACCGGGCTCTTGACAGCAGGCGGCAGGTTATACTGTTCCACAACCGCCGCGGGTATGCCGGAACCGTGGAATGTCCGGACTGCGGATGGGTACAGAAATGTGACTGCTGCGACGTGAGCCTTACATTCCACAAAAGCCTTAATTCCGCCACCTGCCACTATTGCGGACGCAGTTATCATGTTCCTGCAGTTTGTCCCGAATGCTCGGGTAACAGACTCCGCAGCCGTGGTTTCGGAACCGAGAAGATAGAGGAGGAGGTTGCCGCACTGTTTCCCGGAGCACGTATTGCACGACTTGACCTTGATTCGGCCAAGAACGGGTATGAGTCCATACTGGAGGATTTCCAGGAGGGACGCACCGATATTCTTATAGGTACACAGATGGTGTCAAAGGGACTTGATTTTGACAGGGTGAGCGTAGTGGGCATATTGCAGGCGGATTCAATGATGAGTTACCCTGATTTCCGTTCAACCGAACGCGGATACCAGCTGATGGCTCAGGTAGCCGGGCGTGCCGGCCGCAAGGATGTGCCCGGCAAAGTTATAATACAGACCCGTCAGCCCGATGCCCCTGTCATGAAACTGGTTCGCAATAATGACTACGGGGCTTTCTATCAGAGCCAGATGGAGGAACGTTATGCGTTCGGTTACCCACCCTATACCCGAATCATCACGGTGACAGTGAAAGGAGCACAGCCGGATGCAGTTGACAGAACGGCTCTGTCATTGAGAAATGAACTGGCGTCGGTTCTGGGTGACGATAAAGTATTGGGGCCAGATGCACCTCCCGTTTCCAGGATTCAGTACAGGTATATAAGGCGCATCATCATCAAACTGCCGCTTGAACTCACGGTAGATAAAAGCCGTACGTTGCTGTCCGATGCCCTGGACAACACACTGTCACAGAATACTGTAAGCGGAATTACTGTTTCTTTTGATCCGGACCCGCAGTAGGCTCAGGGTAACTGATACGGGTGTGATACATGGTACGGAGTTTCTCCTTGAAAGTCTCCTTTACGCGGTTTATTTCCTGCCAGCTTATGGGGCAGTCACGGAAATAACCCTCCTGTACCTGAGTGTCAATTATCTTATCTACAAGATCTCCTATACTCTCCTCGGTATACTCGCTCAGGCTGCGGGATGCAGCCTCCACCGCATCGGCCATCATCAGTATGGCAGTCTCCTTGGAATATGGATTTGGACCGGGGTAACTGAAATCATGCGGATCCGGTTCAAGGTCAGGATGCGCCTGATTGTATTTGATATAGAAATACCTGGCCACACCCTTTCCGTGATGGGATGCTATAAAACCGCGAATGGACTCTGGCAGTCCGAACTTATCGGCCAGTTCAAGACCTTTCTCTACGTGACCTGTAATTATGTGGGCACTCTCCTGCGGAGTAAGTTTGTCATGAGGATTTACGCCGTTCTGGTTCTCGGTAAAGAAGGGGGCATCATCCATCTTGCCAATGTCATGATAGAGAGCGGCGGTACGGACCAACTGGGGATTGGCCTTAATGCGGGTGGCAGCCTCGGATGCAAGGGTAGACACCTGCATGGAGTGCTGGAATGTACCGGGGGCTTTCTCCGCCAATTCACGCAACAGAGGATTATTGATGTTGGACAGTTCTATGAGCGTAACATTCGATGTGAATCCGAACAGTTTCTCAATCACAAAAAGCAGCGGATAAACCAGCAGAATAATGATACAGTTGATGGCAAAGAAAAGGAATGTGAGCGGATCTATGTCACGGATATTCTCCAACTGCGTCATTTGGAAAGCAGTCCACACCATACTGTAAGAGATGAAAATGAGCAGACAGGTACGGAGTATCTGTGATCGCTGCGAGAGTTCCTTTAGTGAATAGATGCCGGTAAGTCCCGCAAGAAACTGAAGCAGCACATACTCATAAGGCATGGGTACAATTAGCGAGGTGGACAGTATGAACGCCATATACCCGGTGAACGCGGTTCTGGAATCAAGGAATATGCGGAGCATGATGGCCAGCATTGAGCAGGGAAACAGGAATATGCTCCAGCTGGAATATTGGCAATAGAGCCCCATACTTACCGTAAACAGCGATACGGAACCGAAAAGGAACCACAGTATGGACCTGTTCTCTATATCGTCAATACGATAAAGACTCAGGTAGATGAACAGCACCAGGAAACATAACAGTACAAAAACCGAACGTCCTGCCCAGGTAAGCATTGCGAATCTTTTGGACTGGTTTTTTTCATTCACTATGCTCAGATAGGAATTTATGATATTGCTCTTCTGTTCATCAACTATCTCACCCTGATCTATTATTTTCTGTCCTTCAACCACCATTCCGCGATAATGGGATATCTCGTTCAGTTGCGATGTGAGGTCCTCCTCGGATCGTGCCTCATCATATGTGAGATTGGGCTGAATGTACTGTTCTATGTTGTGCTGGAGCAGCGTGTATCGGTCATATACATAGATTTCGGCATCAGTCACCAGACGGTATGCATCCCTTACGCTACGCACGCTTGCTGTCTGTACAAAAGAAGATGTGTTACCCTCATAGACACGGAATACCGACTTGCCGGACAGGACCTCCTCGTCGGAAGTGGATATTATCCCGTCACGGTACACTTTTTCCAGACGGCTGCGCAGGGCCTTGTATGAATCCTCCCATACAAGTTTGCTCAGACTGTCATTGAAGAACCTGTCAAATTGGGCCAGGGCCTGATCTCCCACACCGGCATTGCGGCTGAAATAAGGGGCAAAAGAAGCCTTGACGCTGTCAGCCTCGGCCTGCCATACATCATCGCTTTTCAGGATTGAGAAGTTAAAAGGCGCAATGAGCACGTCATAGGTCCACGGTTTACCCACTGTGAAGGTATATTTCTCCTGCCGGCTGGCGGGCATGAAGTATACGGTAAGAAACGCTGAAACCACTGACAATATGACCAGAAGGCTGCGGTTGCTCCTTAGGAAACGTCTTTTATCATTCATTAAGATTATACTCCTTTGTTGGCTTGTAAAAATAGGACTTTTTCATGATAAAATGATTAATTTTGCACCGCTAAAACAAAAGAGATGACAGACAATTCAGGCAGCCGCCGCGTCAGGGTGCGTTTTGCGCCCAGTCCTACCGGACCGCTCCATATCGGAGGCGTGCGTACTGCACTTTACAACTACCTGTTCGCCCGCAAAAACGGGGGCGACCTTATTTTCAGAATAGAGGATACTGACAGCAACCGCTTTGTACCGGGTGCTGAGGAATATATACTCGAGGCTTTCCGCTGGCTCGGAATCAAGTTTGACGAGGGTGTCTCGTTCGGAGGCAATTACGGCCCATACCGACAGTCGGAGCGCAGGGAGATATACAAGAAGTATGTTGACCAGTTGCTCCAGGCAGGAAAGGCATACATAGCTTTCGATACCCCTGCTGAACTGGAAGCCAAGCGTGCCCAAATTCCCAATTTCCAGTACGATGCCACCACCCGCGGTCAGATGCGCAATTCACTTACATTGCCGGCCGATGATGTCAAGTCTCTCATTGAGTCCGGTAATCAGTACGTGGTACGTTTCCTTATCGAGCCCAATCAGGAGGTAGAGGTCGATGACCTTATCCGCGGTAAGGTTACCATAAACTCATCTGTTCTGGATGACAAGGTTCTTTACAAGTCTGCCGACCAACTCCCCACATATCATCTGGCAAACATTGTCGATGACCACCTGATGGAGGTCACCCATGTGATCCGCGGCGAAGAGTGGCTGCCCTCCGCTCCTCTGCACGTTCTTCTTTACCGTGCATTCGGTTGGGAGGATACCATGCCGCAGTTTGCACACCTGCCCCTGCTGCTCAAGCCTGAGGGTAACGGCAAGTTGAGCAAGCGTGACGGTGACCGTCTGGGATTCCCCGTATTTCCCCTGGAGTGGCATGACCCCAAAACAGGTGAGATATCATCGGGCTACCGTGAGAAAGACTACCTGCCGGAGGCCGTAATCAATTTCCTGGCTCTTCTGGGTTGGAATCCCGGCGATGACCGTGAGATCATGACCATGGATGAGATGGTTGACCTGTTCAATCTGGAAAAGTGCAGTAAGGCCGGTGCCCGTTTCAACTATCAGAAACTCGTTTGGTTCAACCACGAATACATAATGCTCAAGAGCGACCGTGAAGTTGCCCTTCTGTTCAATCCCATTCTTGAAAGCAAAGGAATCAAGGCTCCCATTGAACGCGTCGAGACTGCCGTAGGACTTGTCAAGAACCGTGTCAATTTTATAGGTGAACTGTGGGACAACTGCTCATACCTGTTCCAGGCACCCACCAGCTTTGATGAGAAATCACTCAAGAAATGGTGGAAAGACGAGGCTCCGCGCACCACTGCCGAACTCTGCGATTTCCTGGAGGCCCAGCCGGATTGGAACGGCGAGATACTTGAGCCAAAAGTAATGGAGTGGATAGCCTCCAAAGGTTATGCTACAGGTAAGGTGATGAACGCCCTGCGTGTAACTCTGGTAGGAGCAGCCATGGGTCCGCAGATATTCTGCATCACCGATTTCCTGGGACGTGAAGAGACTTTAAGACGTGCCCGCAAGGCCATTTCGGAACTTTCCTGATTCAAGTAAGAGATGATCATCTACACAATCGGCATTTACCTGTATGCGCTGTGTATAAATATAGCGTCATTATTCAATAAGAAGGCCCGTCTTCTGATCAAGGGACACAATCATATCCTGGACACCATCAGGAGTCAGGTGGATCCGCAGTCCAAATACCTGTGGTTTCACGCCTCCTCACTGGGAGAGTTCGAGCAGGGTCGTCCGCTAATTGAGAGAATCCACAGCAAGCATCCCGAGTGCAGGATTCTGCTTACTTTCTTCTCGCCCTCGGGCTATGAGGTACGCAAGGATTACAAGGGTGCCGATATTGTCTGCTACATCCCGTTTGACACTCCAATGAATGTCCGCAGGTTCCTGGATACCATCAAGATAGAGAAGGCGTTCTTTATCAAGTACGAATTCTGGCCCAACTTCCTCAGAGGACTTTACAAGAGAAACATAGAGATATTCAGCGTATCGTCAATATTCCGTGACAACCAGCTTTTCTTCAAGTGGTACGGCCGCGGATACGCCAAGGCGCTGACATACTTCAAACATCTGTTTGTCCAGGACCGTCACTCCAAGGATCTGCTCAAGAGCATCGGCATAACCGATGTCTCAATTGTAGGCGATACCCGTGCCGACCGTGTGCTTGAAGTTGCCGCAGCGTCCAGACAGTTCCCGGTTATAGAGAAATTCGTAAACGGAGATCCCACATTCATAGCAGGCAGTTCATGGCCGGCCGATGAGGAGTTGTTCATACCCTACTTCCTTACCAAACCCGACTGGAAACTCATAATAGCTCCCCACGAGATTCATGAGGAACATCTTCTGGAGATAGAGCAGCGTCTCAAGGGCCGCGACTGCATACGCCTGTCAAAAGCTACTCCAGAAAACATCAAGGGATACGACACCCTTATCATAGACTGCTTCGGAATGCTCTCCTCAATATACCGTTACGGCCACATCGCCTACATCGGCGGCGGATTCGGAGTGGGAATACACAATGTACTGGAGGCTGCCGTCTTTGACATACCGGTTCTCTTCGGCCCCAACAACCAGCGTTTCCGCGAGGCTCAGGACCTGAAACAGGTCAAAGGCGGTTTCGAGATAACCGATGCCTACTCCCTACGCATCCTGATAGACAAGTTCATCAGTGATCCGGGATTCCTCAAGAAAGCCGGAAAGAACGCAGGCGACTACGTCCGCAGCAGCAGCGGCACATCAGATAGAATTCTAGGTGAGATAGGGCTTGACTGAGCAGCTGGATAGCTTATTTGTACCAGGAAGCGTACATGTGATAATCGCGGGCAATGCGCTGATTCATCTCCTCTGCCTGAGCCGGATCCACATCCTTTATGTACTTGGCCGGAACCCCAGCCCAAAGCGTATGGGGCGGAATCACCGTCTTACCTGTCACAACCGATCCGGCGGCTACGATAGCACCCTCGCCCACTACGGCATGATCCAGCACTACTGATCCCATTCCTATCAGGGCGTTGTCACGGATCTCGGCTCCATGAATAGTTACGTTATGGCCTATCGATACGTTATCACCTATCACGGTGGTTGAACGCTGATAAAGAGTATGGATTACCGTGCCGTCCTGTATGTTTGTTCCGTTACCTATACGTATTGAGTTGACATCGCCGCGCAGCACGGTCCCGAACCAGATGCTGCAGCCCTCACCTATAACAACGTCACCAATGATGGCGGCGTTATCGGCCAGAAAACAATCCTCTCCTATCTGAGGTGTGAATCCTCTTACTGATTTTATGATAGCCATATACTGTCCTTTAATGTTTTACGGGGTCAAAAATAGTGCAACTTTTCTGAATTTATATACCAATCAAACAAGTAATTGATTACTTTTGTGGTCCAAGACTGAAATAACGGACTTAATATACTTAAAACAACTATGAAGTTTTTGACAAATGAGAAACTGGTCATCTCTGGCGCAGCCGGTATGATCGGATCAAACATGGCTCAGACAGCCATCATGATGGGACTTTCATCAAACATCTGCCTGTATGATGTTTATCTGCCCGGTCTGGAGGGTGTGGTTGAGGAACTCCGCCACTGCTCATTCCCCGGTGTCAACATCACCTTCACCGACAAGGTTGAGGAGGCTTTCAAGGATGCCAAGTACATGGTTTCATCAGGTGGTGCACCCCGTAAGGCAGGTATGACCCGTGAGGATCTGCTGGTTGGCAACGCCAAGATAGCCGAGCAGCTGGGTAAGGACATCAAGACATACTGCCCTGACCTGAAGCACTGCGTTATCATCTTTAACCCGGCCGACATCACCGGTCTGGTAACTCTGGTTTACTCAGGTCTGAAACCTTCACAGATCACCACTCTTGCAGCTCTTGATTCAACACGTCTGCAGAGCGCACTGGCCAAGCACTTCGGTATTGCTCAGGATAAGGTTACAACCGCACGCACATACGGCGGTCACGGAGAGCAGATGGCAGTGTTCGCATCAACCGCAAAGATTGACGGCAAGCCTCTGACCGATATCATCGGCACACCCGCTCTCACAAACGAGCAGTGGGCACAGATGAAGCAGGATGTAATCAAGGGTGGTGCCAAGATCATCGAGCTTCGCGGACGTTCATCATTCCAGAGCCCCTCATTCGTTTCTATCGAGATGATCGGTGCTGCCATGGGCGGTGATAAGTTTGAGTGGCCCGCAGGTTGCTACGTAAACAACTCACAGTTCCAGAACGTTATGATGGCTATGCCTTCAACCATCGACGCTACCGGTGTTCACTACACTGACGTCAAGGGTACCGCTACCGAGATGGCTGACATCGAGGCCAGCTACAAACACCTCCAGGCTATGCGTGATGAGGTTATCTCACTCGGCGTACTGCCCGCAGTAAGCGAGTGGAAGAAATACAACCCGAATCTCTGATTCAGTATACGGTTTTATGAGAGCGTGCGGAATAATCCGTACGCTCTTTTTTTTGCAAAAAATTAAGTAGTTTTGTAAAGTATAAGGAATTGTAATTCTTATCCGTCATGAGAAAACTATTTGCATTTGCCCTTACGATACTGTATGCCTCCATGCTTTGGGCTATAAACGGAATATCCATATCCCAAAGCACCATAGGCAACGGTCTGGAAAGCCAGACTCTCAACGTACTTGCCAAGGACAGGGAAGGCCGCCTGTGGGTGGGTTCTGATGTAGGCTTGTCTGTCATTTCAAACGGAACGGTAACAAACATAAGGGAGATTGTATCGGGAGGAGGACTCGTAATGCTTGGCAATGTCAGCAACATTGTCTGTACAGAGAGTGTCCTTTTGGCCTGCAAGGACCGGATTCTTCACTATGACCCCAAAAACGGGTTCGCCGAAACCCTTAAATATGACGATGTCATTCTGAACACCAGGAGTTTTCTGCTTGAAGGGGATATAGTAACTTTCTATGATGCCGATCAGAACAACCTGTTCTCTTATAACATGAATAGTTCTGAATGCAGGCTGGTTGCTTCTTTTACCGGAAAGGAAGACTTTGATTTTGTAAAGATCCTGCGCTCCGAGTCAGACAGTTCCACGATCTATCTGGCCGATGACAGACTCGGTCTGTACAGGTTTGACCGTCAGAGCGGCACCATCTCACATATTCCGGGCACAGACAGCCCTCTCATTGCCAAAGCTACCGTAATAGACAGGAGCAATGTCATATGGGTTTCGGTTCCTTCAAAAGGTATCAAAGGCTATTATATCAACAGTAATTATGAGAAGATTGCCGAATACAATACCGGCAACTGCATGATGCTGTCCGATGACGTGTCATACATCACCCCTCTGCCCGACGGCAACCTTCTTACATGCCACTCAGAGAAAGGTTCCTGCGTAATAACACGTAATGGCCTGAATAACGGTATAATTGAGGTAAACAATATCGGCAATCTCAAGAACATAACCTCAACACTTGTCAACAACGAAAACAAGGAGTCTCTTTATGCAACCGCAGGTTTCGGTCTTATATCCATGCGAAAGACTTTCATAAGTCAGATAAGGCATGTATACGAGCAGAAAGAAGGTATCATCAACTTTGAGAATTACATATCGGCTTTTGAGGAACCGGAAGGAACCGTTATACTGGGAACCATGAGGAACGGCATTTGCCGCTTAGATCCCCAGACTCATGAAAAGAATACAATAAAGGGGACAGAAACGCTCAGGATCATCTCAATGTGCAGATTTGATGATGCAAATATTCTCATGGCCGATGCATCGGGCAAGCTGCTCCTGTTTAACCGCAAGACCAACAGTGTATCCCATACAGGTCTGTTTGCCAAGATAGAACAAATTGCCAATGCAGGCGCAACAAACATAAAGATGACCACCGCCCCCAACGGCGATATATTCATATTCAACGCTGCATTGCACCATTTTGTTTTCAAGCATTCCCAAAACAAGCTTGAGGAGTTTTATCTGTCCAATGAAGGTCAGATTATAAAGGCGGTGGAGAACGTCTGTTGTACACCTTACGCGGTATATGCAACTTTCAGGGGCTCCATTCTGGAAATAGACTACAACACCCTTGGCAGCAAGTGCATCTACCACAACAAGTACAAGGTAATTCATAACATAACCTCCCTTGACGCCAACTCACAGGGCGAACTTTTCTTTACCGAACCCGACGGACTGCACCGCTACGATCCGCGTTCCAATTTTGACCAGATGCTGGCCGAAACCTGGGGTAACGGCAGGTTCATGAACCTGTCAGTCGACACCAGGGACAGGATATGGTTCACTACTACCAACGAATATGTCCAGATGTATGACCCGGACAAGAAAGAACTGCTGCTCTATTCCGTTGAGGACGGAGTACCCAGTGAACGTTTTCTTAACAATTTCTCCTGCTGCACTGAATCGGGCATAATCCTTTTCCCCAACTCCACGGGAATGGTGACCATCAACACCAACGGCTCACTCTTGTATGACACTCCCCCGGTAAATGTGGTATGTACGGCGGCTCATACCGACAAGAGGAGTTATACCCGGGATGAGATTCTCAACTCAATAGACGAGCCTCTCAAAATGGCCTCAAAGTACAGAGAACTACATCTGGAGTTTTCGGCCAATTCGTTCAACCCCACCTATCCGCATCTTATCATCTACAATATATTCAAGGATAACATACTGGTCAGGTCCGTAACTACAACAGGAACCACCGTAACCATACCCAGACTTGATAACGGAATATATGATGTAGAGATCAGACAGGCCTACCGCAAGGGACTCACCGAGCCCACTACCATACTGAGATTCAGGGTGCCAAAACCTTTCCTGGGAACCATACCCGGCGTTCTGATGGCTCTTATGCTGTTGCTTCTGTTCGGTTATACCATTGCCAAATTCTCCAGCAGCAGGGAAAAGAACCGCCTGGAGAAGGCTATAGCCGCTCAGGACATCAAGAACCGTGAAGACAAGATAGCATTCCTGTCCAATATTGCACATGAATTGCGTACACCTCTATCGCTCATATACAATCCAGTCAAGGATTTCCTGCAGGAAAAATCAGTAGACGGAATAGACTATGAACGTATGGAGCGTATTTTCAATCAGGTCAACAAGATGACTGTAATGGTCAACATGATTCTGGACAGCAGCCGTGCCGATGTAAACAAGGCCGATATACTCATAGAGGAGGTGAACCTGAACGAATGGCTCAATTTCCTGCTTGAGGATTACCGCATTGACTGCTACGGCAAAGGATTCAGTCTTAAATTCATAATGGACAACTCCATTAACATGGTTTCAATAGACAAGCGAATCATTGAGACCGGACTGTCCAACATGGTTAACAACGCCATCAAATACAGCAATCCCGGAACCGCCATCATTGTCAGTACCGAGAAAATCGGCGATACCATACGTGTATCCGTAAAGGATCAGGGCCGTGGATTCTCATGTGACCCCGAAGACCTGTTCAAACGATACTACAGGGAGAATACGGACACATCCATTCCCGGTTACGGCTTGGGGCTTCCCTATGCCAGATTGCAGTTAAGCCTTATCGGAGGTGTTATGTCCGCATATAACAACCCTGACGGCGTAGGTTCTACCTTCTTTATGGAGTTCAGGTCAGTAACAGACAAGAATCATCCGGTTTCAAAGGTGTCACAGACAGCAGCCAATACCACTCCTGCCACTCAGTCAGTTATCGGCAGTAACGATGAAGGTAAGCAGGAAGGCATGGCACAGGATTTTGACACTAATGACATGACCGTTCTCTTTGTCAGTGCCGATAAGCAGGAGATTGAAACTTTCAGTAGTGCGTTTGACGGTATGTTCAGGCAGATTCTCACTGCAGAGAGCGGAGACGAGGCTGTAAAACTGCTCAAGAGTACGGATATCGATCTTGTTGTAAGCGATGTAGATATGGAAGGAATGAACGGATTTGATATATGCCGCCACATCAAGAGTACGCTTGAGATAAGCCATATTCCCGTGATACTTCTCACTTCACGCAGCGATGAGAGGAACAAGGCTTTGGGATACAAGATGGGAGCGGATGCCTTCATACCCAAGCCATATGACATTCAGCAGATGTATACACTGATACGCAGTCAGCTTGGCGGCAGGTTTGAGATCAAGCGGCAGTATAATTTCAGATTCTTCAGTAAGATGAGTTCAGACCAGACGTTCAGTGTCACTGATGAAGAGTTTATAGGTTCTCTCAACTCGCTGATAGACCAGTTCATATCAGATCCCTCATTCAATGAAGACTATATTCTCAAACAGACCGGAATAAAGCGGGCTGTAATGCTCAGCAAAATGAAAGGACTGCTGGGTACTACTCTTGCAGATTATCTTGCAAGGATAAGGGTAAGCATCATAAAGGATAAACTGACCGGTACGGAAGAGGACCTGGAATCCATTGCCCGTGAAACCGGCTTTACAAGTGTGGACAACATGATCAGGATATTCAAACGCGAGACCGGCAAGACCCCGCAGGAGATGCGCCGGCAATAATGCTTGTCCGTTAACTTCATTTTTATTACATTAGCGCAACATTCACATAATTCAGTCATATGAAAAAGAGGCTCTTGACATTGCTGTTATCGGTTATAACCTGTATTGCGGGCAGTGCACATTACACTCAGCAGGTAGAGATAACTATTGACAAAGGTTTAAGTTGCAATGCCGTAAGATCCTTCGCCAAGGATATCTACGGAAGACTCTGGGTTGGAACCACCAACGGCGCCAATCTGATATCCAATGGAAATATTAAACAGTATCAGTATTTTACCGTAGGCGGTGACAACATTGTTGCAGGCGATGTTATCTCCATAGGCTGTTCACGACGTGCCATACTGGCCACAACCAACCATATAATAGATTTTGATCCCGACAATGACTCTACCCGACTTGTAACATATGAAGGCAGGGTCCTGAGAACGGAATACATAATGATGTCAGGCGATACAGCCTATTTCTTTAACCTGCCTTTGGGAGCCGTCATGATGTATGACCTCAACACCTGCACCACTCAAATGGTGGCTCAGTTCCCGTCCGAAAGACAGTTTCATTTTACCAAGATCCTTAAGGTAACCGATGATTCCAGCCAGATTCTGCTTGTTGAGGATGAACGTGGTATATACCATCTCAATACCACGACTGGAGCTCTCACTTATATGGATAAACTTGGAAACAACCTGCTCAGCAGAACCGCTTTCATTGACTCTAAGCATATTCTCTGGATAGCTTACAAGGGCAAGGGCATTACAGGATACTATGTAAAATCGGGATTTGATGTGATTGCACATTATGATTCCGGCAATTCCGGCCTGCCGGATGACAACATAACATATCTTGACGAACTGTCTGACAGCAGCCTTCTTATCTGCAATGCCAATATGGGAGTTTCCATCCTGAACCGTAAGACAGGAAAGATTGATGAGCAATATTACGGTAAACTGGATCCGCTGCATGTCCTGTGCGCCCTGGTCAATACCCAGGAGAATGAACTTATTCTGGGTACTCTGCATCGTGGTATTGTGACCCTGAAACGCTCTTTCTTCCATAACATAGACAATAACGTATCGGAACATGGAGCAGAGACAAACAGCATCCCTATTTCAGGGTATCAGGAGGCTGACGGCACACTGTGGTTCGGAACAGCAGGATTCGGATTAAGCAGATTCAATGAAAAAACCGAGCAGAACACCCATTTCCCCTCCACCCGCGGTATGAGGGTTTCTGCCATATGCAGTTATGACAGCGACAATCTGCTCATCACCGACCGTTCTCAGGGACTGTTCCTTTTCAACAAGAAAACACAAAGAATCACTCCTGCCGATTTTATGAAAAAGGCGGGAATCAACATATCGTCATCAAGACTTACCAACCTTAAGACCATAACCACCCCCGATGGAGATATAATGCTGTTCAACTGCAACGGGCGTCACCTTATCTACCGTCGTAACATAAATGAGGTTCGTGAAATCACTCTTCAGAAAAACGGTGAGGAAAACAGAGGTGTTGTAGTGGATGTAAAGGAAGGTCCTTCACATGCTACGGTGGTCTGCAACGGATGTATTTATGAAATAGACTACAGGACTCTGTTGGCACGTCTCGTATTCCAGACTCCCGATGGCGAGAGAAGCGACATATCCAATGTGGTGGAAGATTCGCGTGGCGTTATCTGGGCTTGCTCGCCTGATGAGATAATCAGTTATGATCCCAGAGCCAACAAACTGTCCAGGATTATGGACGACAAGGATTACGGAGTTTTCCTTTCCATGTCAATAGACCGTCATGACCATCTGTGGGTAACCACAGACAATGCCTTCATGATAATGATTGATACCCGCGACAAGGATTTCAGTGAGCCCTATACCTATTATGGCAGAGACTGTGGCACAAGGATGAATTTCCTTCCAGGATTCTCATTTGTATCAAGAGAGGGATATGTATATTTCCCAAATACATCGGGAATCCTTGTCATTGACCCCCAGGACATAAACATACGTTACAACAGCAATCCCTATCCTGTCCTGCTCTCCAAGATAGTCCTGGATGGAACAATTCATGAGACTGACGGAAACATACATGGCAAAACCCTTAATATACCCAACAAATACTCCCTTATGGATGTACATGTTGCCGTAAACAGGTTTGACCCCACAAGACCCGTATCGCTCAAATACGTGCTGCTCAAGAAAGGCCGTCCTTTCCCTGTATCGGAAACAGTGACAAACAGCACGAATTTCTCCATACCCAAAACCACTCACGGATTATTTACCCTTACGGTAAGTCAGCGTACCATTCAGGGATGGAGCGAACCGCAGGAGATCCTCTCCTACAATGTGGCAAGACCTTTCATAATGACTATTCCAGCATACCTGCTTATAATAGCCATCATCTTATCAATAAGCGTAACCATATCAAAAGTCGGCATCAGTCTCAAACAGATTGATATGGACCGGGCAATCAATGCCCAGGAGAGCAAGCACAAGGATGACAAGATATCGCTGCTCTCAAACCTTGCTCACGAGTTACGTACTCCTCTGTCGCTTATTTACAATCCGGTTAAGGATATGATTGAGGAAAAGACATTAAAGGGGGCGGATTATGAAAGGATAGAACGCATTTTCAACCAGGTACAGAAGATGACCGAAATGGTTAACATGATCCTTGACAAGGGAACCAATGACATAAACAGGAATGACATCTCGATAGAACCGGTTGACATGAACGAGTGGTTAGGCAAGATAATTGAGGATTTCAAGATTGACTGTTATGCCAAGGGCCTTAAGACTCAGTTCAATCCTATGTCCGATCTGGGTAAAGTGGATATGGATGTCAAGATGATGGAGACAGCTGTCAACAACATCATGTCAAATGCAATAAAATACAGTGATACCGGAACCATAACCGTAACCACCGGCCGCAGCAAGGGAACCGTCTGGATACAGTTCCACGATGAAGGACGCGGATTCACCTGCCGTCCCGAAGAATTGTTCAAACGCTATTTCAGGGAGCATGAGAATATTCCGGGATACGGTCTGGGACTATCACAGGCTAAACTGATGATAGAATTGCTTGACGGAAATATCAAAGCCGAGAAAAATGACGGACCTGGTTCTACATTCACCATTGAGATACCCGATAATCTGGGTGAAAAGTATCTTAAAGCCCCTGCCAAGCCACAGGTTCCTGTAATTGCAGAAACTTCTGACTTCGGTAACATAGAAGAACCTGCTCAGACAGAAGAGGTCAATTTTGATACCAAGAGCATGACTCTGCTCATTGTTGATGACCAGGATGATATCCTGCAGTTTATCAAAGATGAATACTCGACGCTGTTCAAGACTATATACACCGCCCATGACGGTAAAGAGGCTCTTGACCTTATACGTCAGCGCATGCCGAACGTAGTGGTCAGTGATATCATGATGCCCCGTATGAATGGTTTTGAACTATGTAAGACCATCAAGACCGACTTGGAGTTAAGTAGTATTCCTGTCATACTGCTTACATCCCGAAGCGATCCCAAGAACCAGGATATGGGTTACAAGATGGGTGCCGACTCATTCCTTCCCAAGCCGTTTGACTCCAAACTTCTGTATAAGATAATCAGGAGTCAACTCAAGAACAGATATGAGATTAAACGCCAGTATGCCACATCCTTCTTTACGGCCATTTCAGAGGATCAGACTTTCAGTGCCGCCGATGAACAGTTCGTACTCAAACTTAACCGCTTTATCCGCGAGAATCTGAACAATACGATGCTTGGCGTGGATATGATTGTGGATCATATGAACGTATCACGCACCACACTGTTCAATAAGATGAACAATCTGGTAGGTGCATCCACAAACAAGTATATACGCCGTATCCGTATAGACATAGCCAAAGAGATGCTCTCCAAGACCAATAAGTCCGTAGGCACTATCGCCGAGGAGACAGGTTTCTCAGAGAGCCAGTACTTCAGCACCGTATTCAAACAGGAGACCGGTATGACTCCATCACAGTTCAAGGATTCACTGCGCAAGTCATAACGGCTTGCACAGTGATCCGGGTGACTGCTTTATAAGGTTCTTCATCTCAAGACTGAACAACACGGATGACAGATGCGGATACGGAATATTCAGTTCCGTCATAAGCGTGCTGATAAGTACACCCTGCGCTTTAAGTCTGATTCTCTGATATACTTTCTCCTCTTCGGGGGTCAGTTCCGGGAACAGTTCTTTCTGAACAGGCCGGTCTTTTTGGGAACGTCTGTCCCAATTCATGGCATTTACAAAATCAAATGCAGAGGTAATCAGACCCGCACGGTTGTCCCGAATCAGTTCATTACATCCCACAGAGTAAGGGTCGCCCACGCTACCCGGAAAAGCAAAACACTCACGGTTATAGGTTCCGGCTATCTCTGCTGTAATGAGCGATCCGCTCTTTGCGGCCGATTCAACCACGACTACAGCATCGGACAACCCGGCAATTATCCGGTTGCGACGCACAAAATTTGGACCCAACGGGACGGTTCTGGACATGAATTCCGTAACCAGCCCGCCATCGGAAAGCATCTGCTTGGCAATGGGCCTGTGAGCGGACGGATATATCATATCCAATCCGTGAGCCAACACACCTATTGTGGGGAAACCGGCTTCAATTGAAGCTTTGTGAGACTCTATATCTATGCCGTATGCCAGTCCGCTGACAATGGTGATGTCAGGACACAGTTCATGCAGCTCTTTAATAAAGGTATGGCACATACGGCGTCCGTAATCGGTAGCCTTACGTGTGCCTACAATACCAACCGTCCTGGCGGTATTGTAATTGACGTTACCCAATGAAAACAGAACAAGGGGAGCATCATGGCAGTCCAACAAACGTGCAGGATAATCAGGATCGGCGGGAGTTACGCATCTAATACCGTGTTTCTCAATAAACTCCAGTTCTTCACGGATAAAAGAATCATACCTGGAATCACACAAAGCATCAACTGCTTGAGTGCTGATTCCAGGTATGATTTCTTTAAGATGTTCGCGATTCCTGAAGATCTCCTGCGCGCTGCCGAATTGCTGATACAGGTATTTTGCACCTATACTTCCAATTCCTTCTATTCTGTTTAGAGTGAGCAGCGCCGTCAGTTCATCTTCCGGCATTTGTTCACGCGAATTGATTTATTCTTCTATATATCAGAGAGCGTTTACAGCATCCTGGAACTTAGCGAACTCAAGATCCTTCTGAGCCTTCTCCTTCAGTGAAGAGTCAAGGCTAACGGCCTTCTTGAGGTTCTGAGCAACAGCAGCAGCGTCGTTTGTACGTGCAGCGGCTACAGCAGCCAGGTAAGCGGTGTTGCCATCAGCGTTCTTAACGTTGGCAAGAACCTTCTGAGCACCGGCGTAATCCTTAGTCATGATCATAGCAAGAGCCTCACCGTTGGTGTTGCTGCCCTTAAGAGCAGTCAGAGCACGCTCGTACTGACCCTGTGCGATGTACATGTTACCGAGAGCCTCGTTGTTCTCTGAGCTCTGGCCACCCTTTGCAAAGTAGGTCTGAGCATCCGCAGGCTTGTTCTGTGCAAGGCGGAGAAGACCCATGTT
>JAEEGG010006526.1_pt1 | contig 27330 bp, 28 predicted proteins | sample 9134161 | NCBI WGS metagenome assembly JAEEGG01 (sample SAMN16246543, study PRJNA631951) | gut metagenome | biome: gut microbiome; feature: rumen; material: CR-attached | host: Bos | place: Iran: Karaj | collected 2018-10 | reverse complement strand
TGCCGGAAAGCGGCATGGCCACGAACATCGACGAAGCCCTCGCTTGCGTCAAGCAGATCGGTGGCTACCCGGTGATGATCCGCCCGAGCTTCGTGCTTGGCGGCCGCGGCATGGAAGTCATCTACGATGAAAACATGCTCCGCGAATACGTTGCCAAGGCTGTCGGCGTGACCCCGGATCGTCCGCTCCTCATCGACCGCTTCCTCCACAACGCTTTGGAATGCGAAGCCGACGCCCTCTCTGACGGCGAACACGTTTACATCCCGTCCGTGATGGAACACGTGGAACTTGCCGGTGTCCACTCTGGTGACTCCGCTTGCATTATCCCGCCGGTGACCATTACGAAGGAAAATCTTGCTACGATTAAGGATTACACCCGCAAGATTGCCGAAGCCCTCCACGTTTGCGGCCTCATGAACATGCAGTACGCTATCGAAGACGGCAAGGTGTTCGTGCTCGAAGCGAACCCGCGCGCCTCCCGCACGGTGCCTCTGGTCTCCAAGGTTTGTAACACGCAGATGGCCCGCCTCGCGACCCGCCTGATGCTCGGTGCCAAGCTCGAAGACCTGAAGCTCAAGGACAAGAAGTTCAACCATCACGGCGCCAAGGAAGCCGTGTTCCCCTTCGACAAGTTCCCGAAGGTGGACCCGGTTCTCGGCCCCGAAATGCGCTCCACTGGTGAAGTGCTCGGCCTCTCCGACGACTACGCCCTCGCTTACTACAAGAGCCAGGAAGCTGCAGGTTCCTTCCTCCCGTCCGAAGGCGCTGTGCTCATCAGCCTCTCCGACAAGGTGAACCTCTCCGAACAGGCGATTGAAATCGGTAAGGAATTCCAGAAGCTCGGCTTCAAGATTTACGCTACCGAAGGTACCGCCAAGTTCTACGAAGCCGCCGGTGTCAAGTGCGAAGTGGTGAACAAGATCGCCGAAGGCCGCCCGAACGTTCTCGATATCATCCTGAACAAGCAGGTGAACCTTATCATCAATACGCCGTGGGCAAAGCGCGACGCCATCAAGGACGAAAGCGCTATCCGCAAGGCCGCCATCAAGTACAAGGTTCCCTACATCACGACCCTCGCCGGTGCCTACAACACCGTCAAGGGCATCGCCGCTGCAAGGAACGGACATGGTGCTGTGAAGAGCCTCCAAGAGTACCACGCAAGCATCGAAGAAGTGTAACAAGTACACTTTCATTCAATCCTGAAAAATTTACACCTCGTCGCCAAAAGCGGCGGGGTGTTTTCTTTTATTTGTAAGGGAATTTATATTTGTCCCATGAATCATTTGATTGCCAGAAGAATTATAGCCTTGCTAGCGATTGCGGCACTAGTGCTCTCTTTTACGGGGTGCGCGGTCACTTCTTCTGGAAATATGCTGGGGGAGGCCGCGGTACTCAAGTATTCGAAAGGGAATAACAAATATCGCTTTGTCGAAGTGGGAATGACTGTGGCTGGATCTGGTGAAGACGATATGATTTCTTCTCCGCATCATAGTTCTACGGTGGGAGGCTTTGCGGCCAAAGCGGCTTTTAACATTTATTCGTTAGATTATACGCTCGCGGGACAAAAAGGGGGCTTATTCCTGTCTGTCCCGATTACGGTTCCGATGGATGTTGGAATTCGGCCGAGTTTTGTGCAGTGGGTAGGTCCCTTTTATTTAGGGACGGGCGCCTCTCTTGTGGGTGGCTATTATTCCAGCGGTCAAAATGGATTGAATGGGCGTCATGATGTCTTTGTCCTGTATAATGTTGGCGGAGGAGCCTTATTCAATATGGGTGAGTCGTTTGCGTTGGGGGCCTATGCGAATTACGAAAGAATGGCTTTGAATAGCGGTGGGTCTAAAGTGAAAAACTATGATCTTATGCCGGTGTTTTCGGTTTATGAAAATGAACGTTATCCGGCGTATGCGTTCCGCAAAAACGTGATGACACTAGGTGTGAGCACCTTTTTCGATTTGAAGAAACCGTTAGGTTTTTATGCGGAATATAGTCCGGGAACTTTATTGCATAACGATGGCTGGTGGAAATTCCACTGGGGCGCCGTCATTCTCTATTGATAATCAGCAAATTACCGGAACGGAGTCCAGTGGTATTCTAGTCCGACGCTTATGAACCAGTCGACGGTGGTGGCACCGATGGTGGTGGGTTCGGCGGCGGCGTCAGGGGAGGGCTCCACATAAACGTCTTTACCGCGGCTAGAAATGCCCGTGCGCACGCTCAAACCATAGTGGTGCAAGAATACGCATTGCGTTCCGAAACCGAAGAGCGCGCCCTTGTAGGGGTCTTCGGTTTTAAAGCGCGTTTCGTATTCTCTAGAAGGCTTTTTCTTTGAATCCTTAAGTTCGATGTCTTCGGAATAGAAACTGTATTGGAAACCTAGGAATGCGAAAAGATGCAGGTCTAGCCATTTGAGCAGTTCGTACGTTCTTGCGAACATGACGTTCAAGCCGATTTCGTGCTGTGCAAAATCCCAATGGTCCAGTTCTTCGTAAACAGAGTCCCGGTCGTCAATTTTGACGGCGTGGTTTGAATAGCGGTAGAAGATTTCGCCGCCGATAAATCCGAACCAGATTCCGCCTGCGTATAAGGTGAATAGCGGGGTGGAATCGTCCATGAAGTTCCAGAGGCTTACAGAGTCTTTGGTAACGCGGTAGTCGCCAACGCGGCTACGGATATGGCGCTTGTACCAGTTATAAGGGGTGAGGGGAACTTGAGCTTGCGCGTATCCTGCCGATATACCTGCCCATGAGCGGAAAGTCGGAGTCTCTTTGTAGAGATCGTCGGGTTCGGTTTCCTTTTTGAGTCGTTCTTCTTTGCTCAAGCGGCGCTTGGTATGGTGCCCAAAGAATGCATTTGCAACTTCATCGCCCTGGGAAATTTTGTCCGATGTCTTTATGACAGTTCCTGCAGCTTGGGGCTCGCTGGAATTCTCGTCAAAAATGGATATGAGTAAATGGTTCCCCTTGTCGGCAACGTAAAGGACGATCTTGTCTTCCAAAGCCTGGAATTTTGCCATCATGGCCGGGTGGCGCGCCTTAAGGTGGTGCGGATTTAGGCCGGGCTCTATATTGTTCGAAAGCCAGGTGGCGTAGCGCATGGCGACGGTGTCACGCTCCCATTCTCCAAAAAGCCTGCATTTGGGTTCGCCAATGCCGGAATTGTAGCGACGTAGAGACAGACAGAATTCCTTGGGGTCAATAGCCGGTTCTTTGTCGGGAGTCCAAATCAGAATATCTGCATTTTGCCAAAGTGTCCATTTAGAATCAAAGTAGACTTCTTTTGCGTTGGCATTGCTTGCTAGGAATGCTTGCGACAATAGCACGAACAGGAATACGATTAGGGAAAGGTGTTTCATTTGCCTGCCCCCTGGTACATGTTCTTGCGAATCTGCTGTACGGTCTGTCGCATCAGTTGTTCAAGGTCGGTCAATGTCAGCTTGAGTGTAACGGGGTGCTGAATCTCGTCAACGGCGCTAAAGAGCGGGCGCTGTTTTACGTTGTCCCAAAGGGTGTACGATACGATGGCGCTGATGTTCTTGACGTCACGGTGTTCCTCGGTCTCGTTGTGGATGAGGGCGTAGTCAAAGAAGTTTTCGCGCTTGAGGTCGGTGCCGACAATGACTTCGTGAATCAGTAGGATTTGTGGAGGGATGTTTCCGTCGGGGCCAGCAACAGAAACTCCCTGCTCGGGGAGTTTCCCTTTCATAAAGATGCGTGCATCAAGTTTCTGGCTTTCTTCGGGAGCATTGTCCAAAACGGAATCGGGGAGTACAAGGAGCTTTGCGTAGCCGCCGTGGAATTCTTTTTCCATGGCCTTGGCGCAGAATTCTGTAGCCTTGATCTGCGTGCTATCGCCAAAGTCCAGTCGGTTGGCAAACCATTTTGTGCGTGTGAGAACAAAAGCCTTTTGAAGCCCCGTGATGGCAAGTTCCCCGTAAGGGGCTCGCGCATAGGCGGGGTGGCTGCTTGACCAATGGTAAGAATCGGCGCAACTCGTCAGGAGTAGCGCCGCCATAGCAAGCATTGTCCAAAGGCTATGTCTCATTGCTCCTTTTTAGACTGCGCCCCACTTTTCGCGGTAAGCGTACACCTTTTCGAGGATTCCTTCGGGAGCGTTGATCTTTTTACGGTTCTCTTCGCTTTCGAGGAAGGCGATGATGTCGTTGATGTTCACGATGGAATGTGCTTCGATGCCGTATTCGTCCTGCACGGTTTGGAGTGCGGACTTGCCGTTTTCAAGCTTTTCCTTGCGGTCCACCGAAATCAAGAGACCGATGACGTTTGCGTTTTCGATCTGCGACAGGGCCTGCATGGTTTCGTTCACGCTGGTGCCTGCGGTAATCACGTCTTCGATAATCACCACGTTGGTTTTTTCGGTGTACTTGTAACCCACGAGGGAGCCGCCTTCGCCGTGGTCCTTGACTTCTTTACGGTTATAGGTAAAAGTCAGGTTCTGGGCATAGACGTCGCTAAGCTTCATGGCTGTTGCGGCGCAAAGGGGGATTCCCTTGTAAGCAGGACCATAAAGGTTCTGGGCCTTGCCGTCAAAGTGAACCATATAGGTGCTTGCGTAGTATTCTGCGAGCTTGGAAAGGGTAGCGCCAGTGCGGAATTCTCCGGTGTTGATAAAGTAGGGAGTGTTGCGTCCGCTCTTGGTTACGAAATCGCCGAACTTCAAAGCGCCGGCTTCAACAAGAAAATGAACAAATTGGTCTTTGTTATTCATGATAGATAAGTCGCTAGTAAATAGTGGTTTGTGTTTAGGAGCGTATTACGATGCTCCGCAGAGAAGACTTACAATCTTTGCGAATACGTTGGTTTCTTCGGTGAGGATTTCAATGGCAATCAAGAGGATTGTCACGAAAACGCACAGGCCGATGTAGAAGTAGAACGACTTCTTGATTCCCTTGATTTTCAGCTTGAAGATTGCCCAGGCGATGACGCTGAAGATGGCACTGAAGGTCCATGCGGCAACGGCGCCGAGAGAAATGCCCGGAATCAGGCTGATGGCAAACGTGAGTGCAATGCCCGGGATAAAGTAGAACGCAATGCAGAGAACGCAAAGAAGAGCGAAACCTACATAGTGGGCGAAACCCCTTTCGCGTTGCACGATCACTTGCGGTTGGGGCGCTGCTGCCTGAGGTGCCGGTTCTACGGCCGGTTCCACCGGTTCTGCCGGGGCTTCGACCGGAGAGGTCTCTTCAGGAGTTGCAATGACCGGGGCTTCGGCCTCGGGTTCCACATTATTCTGGTTATTCAATTCTTCGGACATATCGTCTCCTATAGAATAAATGTTCTGCCTGCGTAAACGAATACGCGGTGTTCCAGCCAAAGCTTGAGAGCTGCCGACAGGGTGCGCTTTTCGATATCCTTACCCAGTTCAACCAGTTCGTCGATGCTTGCTGTTTCGGGCACGCGCTGAATGTCCTGGCAAATAATGGGGCCCTGGTCCAGGTCTTCGGTAGCGAAGTGGGCTGTAGCACCGATAATCTTCACACCCTTGTGCCATGCCTGGTGGTAGGGCTTTGCACCCTTGAAGGCCGGCAAGAATCCGTGGTGGATGTTGATGATGCGGTACTTGAATTCTTCGGTAAAGGCTTCGCTCAAAATCTGCATGTAGCGGGCGAGGACTACCGTATCGGTCTTGGTTTCGGCGATAATTTCGCGGAAACGATTTTCGGGAATGCTCTTGTCCGGGTTCGACGGCACATAGTAGAAGGGCACGCCGAAGGTTCCGCCCACGGGGCCGAGGTCGGGGTGGTTACCTACGATGCAGCTGAACTCGCAGGGGAGGTCTCCATCGCGGTGCTTCAGCAAAAGGTCATAAAGGCAGTGGTCCGTCTTCGAGACGAAGATGGCTACGCGTTCGATTTTGGTGGTGTCGAACAGCTTCCAGTTCAGGTGGAGGTGGCCTTCCAGGGTCTCCAGGTGTTTGCGGACTTCTTCGATATTTTCGGATTCCGCTTCAAAAACGGCACGTAAAAAGAATGTTTCGATGTCTTTTGCCGTATGTTGCTGTAAATCGACAATGTTGGCGCCGGCCTTGGCAAGCACTTGTGTCGTTCCGGCAATAAGGCCCTTTTGGTCAGGGCAATGGATCTGCAAAATGTAACGAGTAATAGCCATAGCCCAAAATTATAAAATCGCAGGGATTAAGTCTTTGCTCTCCTTCCGAAAATCTAAAATATTCTAACTTTAAACCGAAAACTTTATACGAGAAGGAAAAATGAGTCGTAAATTCTCTTTCAAGTCTATGATTGCCGTTGTATTCGGTATGGCGGTTGTTCAGGCTGTTGCAGTTCCGCAGAAGTCTTGGGACGCAATCTACAATGCCGAAGGTGAAGGTGACTATTCTGCTGCCAAGATCGAAGGAAAGCTCCGCTTTGGCAAGTACACGCACTATAAGGAAGTCCAGCCGGTTTCTTTCAAAGTGAACGATAGTTTGTTTGCATTCTCTGTGGCCGGTAACATGACCGTTCCTGCCGACAAGATTGAAAAGGAACATTTCTACGAAAAGTGCAACGAAACCATGGAAGCCTGGATTTCGTACTTTAACAAGCCCCGCGATTTCGGTGGCGAACAGCTTGTTATCAATATTGCAGGCGTAGACCTGGCTTGTGGTGACGAACTTTTTGCCGTGGGCGATCTCAGAATCAAGTTCACTAACCCCAAGGCTCAAGAAGCTTGGGCAACGAATCTGGAAGGTCGTGAAAAGTACAAGCGTGAAAAGGTGGTGGAATACCGCCGCGCCGAACAGGAACACCGCGCTTCCTTGCGTGATGTCTCTGGCATGGTCAAGGACCCCCGCGATGGCCAGGTGTACCGCACCATCAAGGTGGAAGGCCGTGAATGGTTTGCCCAGAACGTGAACTACAATGTGGAAGGTCACTCCTGGTGCTACGAAGACAAGGAAAACTACTGCGCCCGCGGTGGCCGCCTCTATGACTTGGAAGGTGCCCGCAAGGCATGCCCCGAAGGCTGGCACTTGCCGCGTGACCGCGAATGGATGGACTTGCTCGTCGGCCTCACTCACTGCTACGATGGTGTGGACAAGTGCGAAAAGTTTGCAAACAAGATGAAGGCTACCACCGGTTGGCAGGGTGGTGGCGGTACCGACGAATACGGCTTCTCCATCTTCTCTTCGGGTTACCGCAAGATGGTGGGCAAGTCCATCGTCCGCTACGAAGACATGGGTGAATATGCCGGCTTCTGGTCTGCACAGAATGGCCGTAACGAAACCATCTGGATTTGGGCAATGGGCCGCATGAGCGACCAGATGGTCCGTCAGCTGGTGCCGAGCAAGACCAACGCCTACTCCGTCCGCTGCATCAACGGAAACTGACACTTTAGTGTCATCCTGAGCGAAGCGTAAGCGAAGTCGATATACGAAACTAGGAAACTTGTTTCCTTAGTTGAGTTAGGTTCGAAGGAGCAGGATCAAAAAAAGAGAGCTTAAAAAGCTCTCTTTTTTATATGCATTAAAAAGCGTCGCGCCGGGGGCGCGGCTTACATCTGGCGAATCGGGAAGAGTCCGAGCAGGTCGAGCACGTTTTCGAGCACGATCTGTGTTGCCTGAACCAGGAACAGGCGGGACTTTTCTTCGGCGCTGCCGAGCACGCGGTCTTCGTGGATGAACTTGTGTGCGGCTTCTGCGATTTCCAGGGCGTACTGGGCGAGAACGCTCGGTTCGTCACCGGCGACAGCATCCAGAATCTTCTTGCCCTTCTTCGACAGAATGTTGATGAGGCTGTAAGCGGCATCGTCGCTGAGCTGAGCCATGTCCACATCGGCGATATTCACCGTGTAGCCGGCCTTGCGCATGATGCTGCAGAGGCGCACGTGGGCGTTCTGCACATACGGACCGGTATCGCCTTCGAAACTCATCACGGCATCCCAATCGAAACGCACGTCCTTCAGGCGGCTATTCTTCAGGTCGTTGAAGGTGAGCGCGGAAATACCGATCTGGCGGGCAATGAGTTCCTTGTTTTCGAGGCCCGGATTCTTCTGGTCGATGAATTCGAGAATCTTTTTCTGAGCGGCTTCAATCACGTCACGAAGCAGGCTTGCGGTACCCGTACGGGTCTTGCCCTTTTCCCACTTGCCGTCGATCAGCTGCAGAATCACGCCGAACGGAATGTGGTACATGTCCTTGTACCATTCGCGGCCCATCTTCTTGAGCACGTGGAACACCTGCTTGAAGTGGAGAGCCTGTCCCAGGTCCACCACGTAAAGGCACTTGTCAAAGTTGTATTCCTTCTTGCGGTAGCAGGCGGCAGCGAGGTCGCGGGTAGCGTACAAGGTAGAACCGTCGCTCTTGCGAATCAGACAGGGGTTCAGGTCGAATTCGTCGAGCATCACCACATCCAGATCCTGGCTCTTCACCATCAAGTTCTTTTCGCGGAGTTCGTCGAGAATGGCCGGAATCTTGTCTTCGAAGAATGATTCGCCGGTGTAGTGGTCAAAGCCCACACCCATCATGTCGTAGATGCGCATGAGTTCCTTCAGCGTTGCGGCGCGGAAGGCGGTCCAAAGCTTGCGGTAAAATTCGTCGCCCTGTTCGAGCTTGGTGAATGCGGCGCGTGCTTCGTCTTCGAGACCCGGCTCTTCTTTAGAGGCCTTGGAGAAGGCTGCATAAAGGATGTTCAGTTCCTTCACGGTCAGGCTATCGAGAGTGGCATCGTCGGTGGGGCGCTTTTCGCGGAGGTACATCACGATGAGCTTGCCGAATGCAGTACCCCAGTCGCCGAGGTGGTTGATGCGTTCCACCTTGTAGCCGGCGGCCTTGTAGATGCGGGAAAGCGAGTTTCCGATCATCGTCGAACGCAGGTGATGGAAGGCGAGTTCCTTACCGATGTTCGGGGAGCTAAAGTCGATGCAAACCACCTTGCCGTTCGGGGCGGCGTGTCCGTATTCCAGGCCCTTGGAGGCAATTTCTTCGAGAGTCGACTTCGCGAGGAATCCGCGGTCGATGAAGAAGTTCAGGTAGCCGTTCACGGCTTCGACCTTTGAAAGGCCTGCCGGGAGTTTCACCTGGGCGGCGAGGTCTTCGGCAATCATCTTCGGAGCCTTACGCATGACCTTTGCCAAAGAGAAGCAAGGAATGGTAAAGTTGCCGTGAGTCGTGTCAGGCGGCACAGAGATAAGCTTGAGGGCGGCTTCCTTTTCGAAGGAACCGGTAGCGGCGAGCGCTTCTGCGATTTCTTGCTCAAACGAGTTCATTGTCGTCGGCCTTCTTGTCGTTAGTCTTTACAAAGTCATTTTCATCAAGATCCATAATCTTGCCGTCGGCGTACAGACGGTCAAGGGAAATCTCGTTACGCTTTTCTTCTTCGAACAGGTGCACCATCAGGTCGAGACCTGCATCGAATACGGCCCAGCGAACGCCTTCCTTGTATTCCACGCCCACGGAGGGGAGCTTGTTTGCCTTGAATTCCTTACGCAGTTCATTCAGAATGGCCTGCATCTGGGCTTCACTTTCGCAGGTTGCTACCAGGAAGTAGTCGGTGACATCCTTGATGCCGCGCAGGTCAATCAGCTGCACGTTCTGGGCGCGAAGTTCAAACAAAATGCTTGCGCCGATTTGGACGGACTGAGGAAGTTCTTGATTATTCGTTGTCATCTGTTTCTCCCTGTTCGGGTTCTATGATATGTTCAAAGTCTTTTCCGATATACACGGCTGCATCGACTACGGCGCGGCTGCTGTGCACTACCAGCACGTTTTCGGTCTTGAGGGCTTGTGCAAGGGCCTTGGCGCCTTCCCATTCGGGATTTCTGAGCACAAGTACTGTTTCGTCGTAGTTCTGCAATCTGTCGTTTCTAGAACTGACGATGTCAAAACCGTTCTCGCGCAGGTAAGAGCGCATCTTGGCGGCTGCACCCTGCATCCCACAGCTGTTCAGCACTTCTACGTCGCCCTTGTAGGTGCGCTTGACTTTTACGACCTGGGGCTTCTTTTCTTCTTCGCAACCCGTTAAAAGCAAGGCCATCACCAAGGCCGCTGCGGCAAAAGAAAAGCGAAATGTTTTGGTGTACATCAGGGACATTTTTCAGTTAAAATTTAGAAAAAATGTTCCTTATTTGTCTTGCGTACGCAAAGCGGGGCAAGGCTTTCTACTATCTGCAATAATACGGGGTGCGCCAGGGGCATCCGCCGTATAGGTAACGGTGCGGACCGTAGGCCTTGAAGGCGTCGCTTTCGTTCACGAACATCACCCTAAAGCTCATGTTTTCGTTGGGCTTGTATTCCAGCGCGATATCCGGAAGGACGACGTCGACATTACCCTGTCGTACATCCTCTTTTGCGATGGGAGTTCCAAAACGGAAGTTGGAATATAGCGGCATCCAAAGTCCTACGTTTGCGTACAAATGAAGTTCTGGTGTGAATTCGTAGGCGAGGTGAGCCATGTAGCTTTGCTGTGCAAAGCTACCGAAAGTGCCGCCCATAAAGCTCACAGAATAGGTGTAGGCGACTTTTAAAGCTGGATCGAATGTTTCGTGGCGTACTAAACGGTTGGGATCAAAATGCTCGCGGTTCCAGGGAATCCCGTCATCGGGAACGATGTAGACTGTATCGACGATAGTGTCTTTTGTGGCTGTTTTTACAAGGGAAGAATCGTTTTTGCTAACAACAGAGTCTGCCTTTACGGGGCTTTCCGCAAAAGCAAATGCAGTAAGGACTATGGTTAGCAATAAAAATCGCATGGCTAGAATATAGCAAATGCGAATTAGACGATTTCGTTCTTGTTGTTGACGTGGATAACTGTAGGCTTCCACGTCTTGGCTTCTTCTTCGCTCATGGTTGCATAAGCAACGATGATTACGAGGTCGCCAGGCTGAACCAGGCGGGCTGCAGCACCGTTCAGGCAGATGACGCCAGAACCGGCAGGACCTTCAATCACATAAGTGTCCAGGCGGTTGCCGTTATTCACGTCAAGAACGCCCACCTTTTCGAAGGGGAGGATGTTTGCTGCATCCATCAAATCGCGGGCAATAGTAATCGAACCCTCGTAGTTGAGGTTTGCATCGGTTACAGTTGCGCGATGAATTTTGCTTTTGAGTAATTCCAGCTGCATGATGCGCTTAGAACTTGACATTGAAGAATCCCGCAACACCCTTTTCCGGGGTCGGGAGAATGCCGTAGCTGAAGCGGTTTGCGTCCGGGTTGCTGTCCCACTGGGTGCTGAAGAAAGCGTCAGCAAAGGACCAAATATGAGCGCCAGCCACAAAAATCAGACCATACCACCAAGCGGAATTGCCGTCGACTGCAAGGTAAACCGTTGCTCCGACGCTTACACCCCAAAGGGCGTCAATCCAAATGGCCTTCATGGATTCCTGCTTGTGCCACTGATACAGGGAGGGGACGAGCAGGGAGAGATATGCGTAACTCTGATCGCCAGAGTGATTGCGATAAGAACGGTCGATGTCGGCATCTTCAAGTCCGCCAGAACGCTGGGCGAGCCAGTCTTCTTCGGAAACGCCGAGCTTTTCCCAGGGCTTCTGCAAGTATTCGGACGGACGAACGCCCATTTCGACGAGGCTCGTCAGCTTGGCTCTAGAAACGCCTTCTTGCTTTGCTTGCTGGAATTCCCACTGGGTAAGACCCATTTCTTCGTAGTTGAAACCCTGCCATTCATCGGCAGAAGCGGTCGCTTCGCCAACCTTGGCTTCTTCGGCATCTTCGCTGCTGTTGTCAGCAAAAGAGTCGTCTGTTGTTTCCTCGGAGGCCCCGTAAGAATAGGAATCTTCGGAAGATTCGTCGTCGTCAAACTGTGCGAACGCAATGGAGCCGCACAAAAGCACCGTTGTGAGAATCTTGCACCAATTCGCCATCAGTTTCTTCCTTCAAAAATAATGCCGGGGGAGGGAATCGAACCCTCACACTCTCGCGAGTACCGGATTTTGAGTCCGGCGCGTCTACCAATTTCACCACCCCGGCTCGGGGTTTGCTCAAATATAGAACAATTTCGCTTTTTTTGCAGGGGGAATCCGCGAAAAAAGCGCTTTTTGTTGAAAAATTACCTTTTCAAAAGGGGCTGGAATTCGATTTTTAGGGGGGCGAGCTTGTTTGCTGCGAAATCGACGGCCTGATCCTTTGTTTCAAATCGTCCTGTTTGAACAAGGTAAAGGGTCCTTTCGCCCCGGGGCTGCTCGATGATCGTGCAGGTGATTTTCTGCTTTTTCAGGTTGGTCACCAATAGGTCGGCGTTGGTTTTGGTTCCGAAAGCGCCCAACTGCAGGGTCCAATATTCCGTAGCGGCTGCGGCAGGTGCTGTAGCGACTGGGGTGGGTGCAGGTGCCGGAGCGGCTTTGGGTTGTTCCTTAGGTTGTTCGACTGCTGGTGCCGGTTCGGGTGCTGCAGGCTGTGCAACGGGGGCGGCGACCTTGGCTGGCTGTGCGGCAGGAGCTGCTTTTGCGGTTTGAACGGCCTTTAGCGAGTCCGGGTTGCTCAAGAGATTGCAGCGGTCGTTCAGGTCGTCGGATTTCACTTTTGCCTTTACAGCCTGGCACACCTTCTGCAGAACGACGGTCTGATGCGGGTGCGAGGTCTCGATAGCCTGGATGAGGTCTTCGGCGGCCTTGTCGTATTTGCCCAAATAAAGCTTGAACTGGGCGCTGGTCATCATCAGGTCTGCGTAAATGGCTTTCTGCGGATTGGTGGTCTGAATCAGACTGTCGAGTCTTTTGCCTGCAGTTTTAAAAGATTGGGCGTTTCCAGTTTGCGAAAGTGCAAGAATGTTCCATAGGTAGCATTCGGCACGTGAAGAATCGGGTTCTTTCGGACAGGCTGCTTCGTAGGCGTCTGCGGCTTCTTTCCAGTTGCCGGCTACATAAGCCTTTTGCGCATCAGCCATCGTCTGTGCGAATGTGTTAATGCAGCAAACTGCAAGTAGAATAGAAAGTACGCTGATTTTGGATTTCATCTCTCGTCTCTCGTCTGTAGGCGCTTGCGCCGTTCTTTCGTCTAAATCAACTTCCCTCGAATCGTCCATCCGCGAATGTCGTCGAGTTTTACCTTCACGTAGTCGCCGGGCTTCACGATGCGGCCTTCTTCGGGCTTGAAAATCACCTTCTTGAAGTTGTCGGTGCGGCCGCGCAGTTCCGTCTCGTCGCGTGCGGAGTTCTTTTCTACCAGGAGTTCCTCGGTGCGGCCGAGCATCATCTGGTTGCGCTTGAGCGTGATGGCATTCTGCAGTTCCACTAGGCGTGTGTGACGTTCCTGCTTTTCCTGCTCGGAGAGCGTCTCGGTTTCTTTGTACGATTCCGTGCCCTTGCGCGGGCTGTAGATGAACATGAAGGCGCTGTCGAACTGGCAGGTTTCAAAGGCCTTGAGGGTTGCCTCGAAATCTTCTTCGGTTTCGCCCACAAAACCGCAGATTACGTCCGTCGAAATCCCGTAGAACGGGTCCTTACTGCGCAGCTGCTCGATAATCGAGAGGTACTGCTCCATGTTGTGCTGGCGGCGCATCTTCTTGAGCATGGCGTCGGAGCCACTCTGGATAGGAATGTGCGCGTAGTGGCAGACTTTCGGGTTGTTGAGCAGCACGTCGATGAGTTCGTTCGTGTAATGCCTCGGGTGCGGGCTCGTAAAGCGGATGCGGCGAATACCGTCGATTTCGGAAACCTTCGTGAGGAGGTCGGCAAAGTTGCCGCCTTCCGTCTTGTAGGCGTTCACCGTTTGGCCCAGCAGCGTCACCTCGGTAATGCCATTGTCGGCAGCCTTGCGGACTTCGGCGAGAACGTCATTCATGTCGCGGTATTTTTCCGGCCCGCGCAGGTACGGCACAATACAGTAACTGCAGCGCTTGTTGCAACCGCGCTGGATGGCGACGAAGGTGGTGAAGTCGTTCTGGAGCTTCGCGTATTCGCCCAGGTAGTTCTCGCTCAGATCCTCGTCGATGTACATTTTGTGGTGCGTCTGGTGCAAGGGACTTTTGGCATCGCCCAGCAGCAGTTCCGGAATTTTCTTGTACTGGTCCGGGCCCACGATGTAGCTCACGTTAGGCAGGCGCTTCAAAAGTTCCGGCCCGCGATTCTTCGCCATGCAGCCGCAAACGACCACCTTAACGTCGGGGTTCTTCTTGTTCAGGTACTTGAGCTTGCTGATGTTCGCGATGGCGGTTTCCTCGGCCTTTTCGCGCACGCTGCAGGTGTTCACGATGATAAAGTCGGCATCTTCCTGGTTGCTCGTCTCGATGCAACCGCACATGTCGAGCTCCTGGGCAATCATCGCCGAGTCGTACTCGTTCATCTGGCAGCCGTATGTGGCCAAGTGGTATTTTTTCATGCGACCAAATTTAGTAAAAGTGTGCAAGGTGAGTAATGTGCGAAAGCTTGCCAAGATAGGAAAATTAAAGAAGGGGGGGGGAGTTCTTTCTCGGCGAATCGGCCGTCGTGATGTTTTTTATTATGTTTGATGGTGATGCGTAGAATCCTTTTAGTAAACTATGTAGTTGGTTTAGTTTTTGCAGTTGCGGCTGGAGCTGTTGAAAATGAACTCATACAGCCCAAGGTCCCGGAAGGGAAAAAAATGCACTGTTTTATGAATATGGGTTCTGACAAATGGATTGTTGCTACCTATAAAGGTTTTGTCACTTACGATTTTACAGGAGATAAAGCTGTTCTGTCTGCGGTTGTCTCTAAAGGTGATTATGGTAGCAGTGAAAAATGCGAGGAAGCATTGCCTTATGCTTCAAAAAAATATGAAAAAGGAACAATGTATTGTCAAGGACCTTATTTATTTGGCAAAATTACAGTGAGTAGTGATCAATCAAAAGAAAAATTCTATAACATATTATTGCCGCAGTGTAAAACTCTTAATAAGGGAAAATGATTTTACGTTAGTAAAATTGAATCCTACGCAAAAAATGTTAAAAAATATGCAGAAACTCTTTAGCAAATGTTTTGGGAAGATTGCCCTGGTAACCGCAGCGGTACTGTGGGCCGGTTGCAGCGATTCTGAAAAAAGCGAAGATTCAGCCAAGCAGGATAAACCCAAATTGGTTCACCCCTGGGACACTAAAAAGTTTTTTGACGAAAAACCCGATGGCAATCTCCTTGAGAAAAGGGAAAAACGGAGATTAGATTCCCTAAGGGATACCGGTAGACTGATTGACTCTGGAATGACGGCTCTTTACGGAGTCTACGTGGCGGATTCTATGGTGTTCGCTAAAACGCCTGCAAAAACGCCGCCTGGATCGAATGGTCTTGTCGAATTTCCGGTTAGAGAAAAAATATATGTTGCCGAAGAAAGTTCGCTGGATAAAGAATCTGTTTTTAAAGTCCTGGTTTCACGAACTCCAGGATTGCGCTATATATACAGTTTCAGGTTTTTAAGGAAAAATCCAGACAAACATTTTGAAGGTGAGATTGTTTTTAAACTGTCGATTGCTGCGGACGGTTCAGTTAAAGACATCAAGATTATCTCTTCAACAACGGATTATACTGAATTTGACGAAGAAATCAAGAAGGCTGTAAGTCGCTGGAGATTTCCGAAAGCGAAATCTGGCGAGACGGTTGTGACTTTTCCGGTTAGGTTTTACGAGAATGCGGAGAGGTCCTCTTCGTCACGGTCTAAATAAAGAAGGGAGGGACTATGCGTCAAGATCCAAAACTTTTAGTAGTGTTTGCCTTCTTTACATGCATTAGCCTTGTGGCTTGTGGCGATGACGGGAGCAGTTCTGGCCCTGAAGGCGGCGAAAGCAGTGGGGCTGAAGAATCAAGTTCGTCGGATACCGCGCAGTCCTCGTCTGTTTTGCAGTCGAGTTCGTCATGGATTGCCGACACCACCAAAATCACCTACGCGCTCAAGCCTTTCGACGGGCCGCTTTCTAACCCGCACAAGGGATTCACGGTGCCGACGGGTGGTGCCTGGGTGTTCGTGCCGGAATTTGAATACGGTCCTTACGGTTCCCTGAACAACAGGGCGTGGGACCTGGTTTCGTACGGTTCCGGTTACCTGCAGTGGAACAAGTTGAACCCGGCAAAAGGTGTTTACGACTGGACGGAATTGGAAAAACTTTTGAATGCTTTGGCCGAGCACAACATGGGCTACGCCTTGCGCGTGTTGCCGTATACGCCGTCCTTTATCAAGAGTGATTTCCCGCCGGAGGAGGAATACGATTGGACTCCGCCTTTTGTCTACGAAATGGGGGCGAAGAAGATACAGATTGACTTGCGTGGGACAGACTACCATGCATACGCTCCAGTCTGGGATGATTCCGTCTATATTTGGGCGGCAAAGGAATTTGCAAAGGCTCTGGCCGAAAAATACGATGGTGATCCGCGCATAGAATACATTGACATTCGCACTTTTGGCGAATGGGGCGAATGGCACACGTCTCACATATTGGGAAGCGAAATGCCAGCCGATTCGGTGTTGATCGACATGCTGGACTATTACGCCTCCCTGTTCAAGAAAACTCAGCTGGTTCTGCCATCGAACGGTTTTGGCGATGTTTATACGCATGCGCTTGAACTCGGCATTACCAAGCGTGACGACGGCTTCATTGGCATTCCTGGCAGGCCGGATACTTTGTTACGGGCGTACAATGCGAACCTACCGACTATTGCCGAAAATATAGCCGGTTACAAGACGATGCTTACTTACGACGACTTGATTCCTGGGGGTAACCAGAAGTGGACTTCGGAGCGCTGGGTGGACGCGATTACCACGGCTCACTTGACTTACTACGTGCTGGACCAAGATAACGATTGCGGTTACAATTTCTACAAGGACAATAAGGCCCTTGCGGATTCCATGAGCAAGGTCATCGGATACAATTTTACTGTAACGAAAGCGGAACTGGAGACTGTCATAAGCTCCAAGGATACTACAAGCACACTGAACATTACCGTCAAGAATACTGGCGTAGCTCCGTGCTTCTTCGATGTCTATTTGGTTGCTGAATTTGTCGATAGTACGGGCAAGGCTCTTGCGCCAATCGGCGAGATGGTTCGCATTCCCAAGGGTTCCTTCAAGGACGGTACATCAAAGGATTTCTCCTTTACGTATAAAGCCCCCGTGGGGAAGGTGAGTGTCGCAAACCAGCCGGGTGTTTTCGTGGCTCTTTCACTCTACGAAAGCGAAGACGCCTTCAAGAAAGGCGAAAATCCGACCGTCCGCTTCGATAACGACGGCCTCTTGGAAAACAAGAAATTACTGTTGAAACTATAAAAGAAAATAACTTATTCCTGCATTTATACCGTATACCCATTCGGATTTTTTAGAATCCGCTTTAGTCAAAACGGTACCAATGCTAAAATCGAATTTCTTGTTGAATCTATAGCCCAAGTTAAAGTAATGAGAGATTACAAGTGGCATGTCCAGTGATTTGCTTTCTATTTCAAGGTAACTTGTATAGAAACTCAGGCTGTAATTAACAAAAAATTTATCAATAAACGTTCCCGCAAACACTCCCAAAAATGGGTTGAAACCAAATTCATATTTGTCTTCTTCCAACGGAGCGTGTGAGGTGCAGCGTTCTTCACTCACTGAGAAAAGACCAAGTATTGAATTTTTTGCTTTTTCTGTTGCCGTACATTTTTCTCCGCTATATTGAACATGATAGAGCGGGTTATAAATACCTAAAAAAGTTCCCAATTCAAAACGGGAAAAATTCCATCCTGACGTAAAGTGATAATATATTCCGTCATCGATGCCAAGTCCTCCTCCAAGTAAAAAATGATTTATTTTGTACAAAGCGTCTAGTTTGCCCGCAACGTTTACGCCCCCCATTTCGTACCACAAACCGTAGTCTCCGTCTGATTTAACATTTACATCTTTTTGTTTGGAAAAACCAATTTTTCCATTGATTCGAAACATGGCTGAATGTGGGGCTCCATTTGCGTTAAGTCCATGAACTTCAGGGGCATCAGGCGCAGATACGCTCACTTTATTAATACGGGGGCGCGTGTCAGAGTACGTGCATCCCATAAGAGCTAGCGTGGACAAAATGGACCCCAAAATCAAAATTTTTTTCATAAAGCCCCCTTAAATATGCTTGATGTCTTGCTATTTTTTGGCTTAGTCATTCTTTAATATATACTTTTTTTTGGAAATTTACTGAAAAAAGGCGAAAATTTTTCTCGGACTAGAAATTTTATGAATCGTTATATTTGTTTTTTATTGATAAGCCTTAGTTTGGGGCTAATCGGTTGTCTAAAAAGTTTTGAACCAGAAGAAAGTTATTGTGATACGCATAAGTGTCTGCCTTCTACGGAAATCCGTCATCGTCCGACATCGTTTGCTGTCGAGTTGCATGCGGATGATTCATTGCGCGTGGCGTGGCTTTATACGGTTGATTGTGCCTACCTTCCCGACGAAGATGTTTCGGAACAAAGCACCTTTTGTGTCGATAGTATCAAGTATGGTGACGACGAAACACTTCATCACTTGCCTCAAAAAAGCAAGTACGAGGAACCGTCGAATTTAGAAGTTTTCGTTAATGGAAGAGTTTTAGGTTATCATGCCGAAATTCCTCTCGGTGAAGACGATCACCTGCGTTTTACTTTGGTGGATCGAGAATACAAGGAAAAATCCTTCGATATAGACCTTTCTGCCTATGTCAATATATACGAACTTTATGGGGATTCCTTTACTTTTAATCTTCCTCCCAAAACCGACTTGACGGCTTACAGTAACGATACCACCTTTGATGTATCCAGGTTACCGAAGTCTGCAAGAGTGACTGAGGATGAGAGCTGTTTCTTTTATTCTTTCACTCGAACGGATTCCACATTCTACTGTTTTGATACGCTGGGATATTTCCATCCGATGGCAGATTCTAGCCTATGTCCGACGCATAGAGTGGAGCGAGGTATTATCAGTACACCGAATGCCTACGTGATTCAAGGACCTTGCTATAAAATTGAGTATGAGCATGCAAAAGGTCGATTGACTCTTTCAAATCTATATTCGCTTTCTCAATGGAAAGAGTCTGTAAAGGATTCCGTTCCTCCAGAAGACAAGGATTTGTCTTACGTGCGCGAAATTCGCCACCCTTGGCATACGGTGAATTATCTGAATAAACAAGGCCCGGACGGTGAAGATGATTTCACCATTTACGTAGTCTACCGCGGATATGAGAAATTTTGAAATTTGCCGGTGCTTTCATGATTTGTCCGAAATGTGGTGATAAATACGAAGACGATATGCCTCGCTGTCTTTGGTGCGATGCCCCCAATCCGAATTATGGTAAGGAGATGCAGAATTCTGCTCCCAAGAAGGTCTCTGTTATAAAGAGAGAGCTAGGCGAGATTGAATGGGATGGCAAAGTCTTTTATGAAGGTGCGGAATTCAAGCTGAACAGGGCCAAGCATGTCTTGAATATATTGGGAATCGCCTTTTGGTTGGGACTGGTGCTGTTTTATGGTATCGCATGGCCTTGTGGCTTCTTTGCCGATGTTCCGCTGCCACTGCGTTTGATTTTTCTTGGCACAGCAATCATTTGTCTTTATATGGCTTTTATTCTTTCAAAAAAGGTCTTGAAAGTAAAGTGGTTCAAGAATAAATTTGTTCTATGTACCCGTTATGGCGAAAAGGACATTCCCTTTGATGAGTTGATGAAAAACGGGGCCAGTGTTGATAGATGGAACGAACGGCTTTTTGTCTTCAAGAAAGACGGAAAAACTTTTCAAGTGTCTGATAGCGATTATCCGGATGTGGTCCAAAAATTATGCGAAATTTTGGATAAGTTTGCGGAAAAGGATGTGGTACAGGATGAAGGGCTTGAATATGTGATTTATAAACCATTGGTGAATATTGGCGGAAAAAGCAGGATTGCAGTAGGCCTTGTTGGCGCTTCTTTCATAGCTTTCTTTTTCCCTTGGGAAAATGCTCTTTTTATTGCATGTTACGCTATATTTGTATTTGGCTATTTCTGTGTCGTGTATGACGGTGTGAAAGCAGTTCTCAAAATAAAGTGGTTCAGTGACAGGTTCGTACTTTGCACTCATTTTGGTGAAAAATCTTTTTGGTTCGAAAAGACTGCACCCCGTAAAATAAAGTACGACAAAAACGGCAATTGCCGATTTATTTTCAAAAAAGGCTGGTTGACTTTCGCGGTCGATGAACGCTATTTTCCCGAAGTTGCCGCAAAATTGAAGGAACTTTATTCCGAAAAATGATGGAGCCGACGCTTTATGTCGAAGGCTCCGCTGGGGGATCCTCTTTACGAATGAGGTTTGCTTTCTTGGCGGTCATCAGGAGTTCAAGTTGCAGGCAGAAGCCGTTCATGGCGGGTAGCAGGTAACCGACGGTAGATCCGATAATCACGGCCAGGGGCATCATCGACAAGTTCGTTCCGCAGGCTGAAAAAAGAATCGGCAAGACGGCGAAAGCAGAGCCCGGAATAGGGGGCGCTGCAATGGCGATAATAACCGAGACGAGGACGAGCTTCAAGAGTACAATGATGTCGACTGCTCCTAGGGAAATGTCCGTGAGAACCCAGACGATCGCTCCGAGCATGATAGCCCCGTTGGGCATGTAGAAAACGACGCCGAGCGGCAGACCGAAATCGGTAAACTTCTGGTCGATGCCCCATTTTTCCGTGCAGCATTTCATGGATTCCGGCATGGCGGACATCTGCGAACTGGTTGTCAGGTTTATTAGTAGCGATGGTAACTGGGCCGAGAAAAGTTTCGAAAAGGGTTGCTTGGTAACGTATAGGGTGCGGGCGATGGTAATTCCGATGGTGATTGCGGCCCCGGCAAGCGAAATGACAAAGATGCGCGATACCAGGTACACTTGTCCAAGCATATTGCTCAGGAGAAGGTTTGTGACGCCGAGATAAACAAATAGGGGAAGAGTCTTACAGACAAAAGCCATCATCTGGTTGATAATGCTTCCGGCCTCGTCGCAAAATTTTCGGACGATGCGGACCTTGTCGCCCAGCAAAAGCAAGACGATACCGATAAAGATTGCGATGACAATCACCTGCATGTCGTTGTCGGTTTGGAAGGGCGTAATGAGATTGCTAGGGATGATGTCGAGTACAAGTTTCAGCAAGTCGGAGAAAATGTTGCCACCTTCGCTTGCGGCGTGGGTGGGGACAAGCCCTATGGCAACCCCCACGACCACCATGGCTATCATGGCGATAAAGTATGTACCCATCATGCGCTTGAGGAGGCTTCCGCCTAGCTTACCAAAGGTGGATACCCCTCCGATGCCGCAGATTCCGGAAACCACTGCGAAAAATACAAGTGGCGTCGCCAGTTCCGAAAATACGGAGGAGAGCTTGTCGAAAGAATTGCTGATGGTTGGAATCAAGTATTCGTTACGCACCGCTTCGGGCATAAACGAAGAGGAAAACCAGGTCAACAGGGCTAGAAGTACGGAAATGAAAATGCTTATGAGGAGCGCGTTTTTACGGGGCTTGAGCGGGACGGGAATAGAAACTTTATTGATGCCATTCTTGTATTCGTAATTGGGCCGCATGTTCAAGCGAACGAGAATGTCGTAGGACAGGTCGTTTTCTTGATCGATGTCAAGTGGATTCTGGTAGGGGCCCTTTTGTGAAACTTCGAAACGGATGTTTCCGAAACTCTTGGTGCCGTATAGGCGGCAACGGCTGCCTGTTCCGTATAGTTCGCGAAAACGTAAGAGGATTTCTTCCAGTGAAAGTCTGAATGCGGTTGTGTTGACGGCTCTTTTCTTGGCGACCTGCTTGTAGGCGCTTTCGGCCTCTCCAATCCAGTTGTAGATTTGCTCGTCTGTTAGGTATGCGTTTTCCTTGAACAATATCATGCTTCCACCTCTTTTCGATAATTGTAATATATATAATTTTTGGAGTGAGCGACTATTATTATATTTTCGCTTATATGTCCTTGCTGTTGTCCCTTTTGTTTTTGGCGTTGTTCGTAAGTGCCGTTGTCCGTGGAAAGTTTTCCTACGGCAAGGCGGACTATGACTTTCACGAGCATCCAGTGCAGTTTGTTATCGTTGTCGTGTTTATTCTGGGGGTGTCGGCACTTTGCTTTTACCGTTTTCTTGTTGAAATGGAATTTATACGGTAATTTTCTACATTTGGGCGCGCCATGCTCCAAAAGAAATCCCTCATTGTATTTGACCTCGACGGTACGCTGTTCAATACCCTTGGCGACCTTGCCGTGGCGGTAAATTATGCGCTGCGTCATTTCGGCCTCCCGGAACATGACGAACAGCGTGTGCGGACTTTTATTGGAAACGGTTCGATGAAACTGATTGAGCGTAGCATGGGCGTGGCGGCGCTCCCTGAAAATATGGCTCGCACGGGCATAACCATTGAAATGGTTCACAAGGTCTATTCGGATTTTTACTGGGAACACTGTACCGAGCGTACGCTCCCGAATCCGGGAATAGTCGATTTCCTGAACCGCACCACAGTCCGAGTGGCGATGCTTACGAACAAGCCGCTTCGCCCGAGCGAAAAGATCCTCGAACATTTTCACCTCCGCGACCGCTTTGAATTTATCCTTTGCGGCGATACGACGCCTGAACGAAAGCCAAGTCCCGCGGGTCTCCTGAAGATTATCGAGATGGCGGGGGTATCGAAAGAAGAAACGGTGATGGTGGGGGATGACCAACCGGACATTCTTGCGGCCCGCAATGCCGGTGTCGATTGCATTACGCTCCTTTGTGGCTTTGGAAAACCGGTAAACCTGTTGCCGCTCACGCCTGAAAATACGGTCGAAAGCTACGAAAGTCTTTGTAAACTATTGTTAACAGTTTGATATTTAGTTTGTGTAAAAAATTGGAAAAACTTCTTTGACTAATTGTCCATGAAAACGCTTGTCTTTTGTGGAATAGTTTCTGCTTTTAGAGATATATTCACAGATACAGTCATAAGGAGTTTCTATGAAAAAGAGTGTTTGGGAACCTTTTGCTCTGGCCTGTGCCATGGCGGTATCGGCGAATGCTTTTACCGTCTCGGGCAAGGTCAGTGATTCTGAGGGGGCGGCCGTCAGCGGCGCTTCGGTTTCGCTTTTGCAGAACGGTCTTTCGACGCAGACCGATGCTAATGGCGAATTTAGCTTGCATCAGGATTCGTCGACAGAATCGATTATGAGTCGAGTGATGCCGGGCTATATTAGCGTGAATAACGGGGTGCTTTCGTTTTCGCAGCGTTCTAGCGAACCCGTCCAGGTGCAGATTTTTGATATGATGGGCAACCGCCTGCTGAATGAAACCCTGTATGGCAACGGAAGCCTTGATTTGCAGGCTTGCGTCAAGGCGCAGGGAGCCTATTATGCCCGTGTAAAGATTGGCTCTGTCCAAAGGGATATCCGCTTTACTTCCCGTGGTAATTATGGCGCTGCATTTGCGGGCAAGCCGGCAAGTACCCGCAACGCTCTTAAAAAGGAAGGCGAATCCGACAATCTTCGCGTGGTTGCAGAGGGCTTTGATACGCTTACCGTAAGCCTTTCGAATTTGGATACTACGCTTTCGCTCAAGCTTACAAAGTCTACTCCGCAGTATGCGTACGGCTGGGGGCTCAAGAACGATCCCGTTCCTACCCGTGGATGTGGCAAGACTTGGAATCGCGTAAAGTCCGGCAGCTACGATTTTCAGTGGAGCAAGGGTAAGCGCACCATCCGCATCGATATTCCCGATAACTATGACAACAACAAACCTTACCGTTTGGTGTTCGGTATGCACTGCATGGGCGGCTGGGCCGGTGGTGTGCAACAGGAAGGCTACTATGGCCTGAAACCGCTCGATACCGAGAAAACGACGATTTTTGTGGCTCCCGAAGGTAACGGTAACCAGGCTCCATGGGGGCAAGATGACTACCTACTTTTCGATGAACTTCTGGCAGACTTGCAGAGCAATCTTTGCATCGATTCGAGCCGCGTGTTCTCTACGGGCTTCAGCTACGGTTCCATGTTCAGTAACGGTCTTTCCTGGAACCATCAGGATGTACTCCGTGCCGTTGCAGTGTACGAAACGGCTGAACGGAATATATGGCTCCCGCAGCGTGAAAATAAGGGAATCGGCTGGATGGGCGTTCTGGGGCTCGATGACAACCTCTGTACTCCTGAAATGGGCCGCAGCGCCCGCGACATCATCTTGACGCTCAATTCTGAAGGTGGCCAGGCCAAAAATGAGCAGGCAGAAGAAGCTCCGCGCAATTCTCCGCATAAGTGCTACGACTACAAAACGGTCGAGGAACGTTTCCCGGTTCGCTGGTGTACGCAGTCTGGCGGTCACATTTGGGATCATAAGGATCCGGGACAGCAACGATCTTGGGTTCCTGAGACCACTTGGGAATTCTTCAACAAGTTCTAGTTTTACCTAAAACACCTCCCAACGCCCTCCCGCTAAAAAGCGGGAGGGCGTTTTCTCCCTTGTCAATTTTGCTATTTTTGGAAATATGGAATTCAAGCGTTTTGAGGCCTTGATCGAAATGTTTCCGCGGGTGCAGATTTTCAGCACCGAAGGCGAGGACCTGGATCGGGTCATTACTCATTTTTTGAACCAGCAGGAAAATGTCTCCACGATGTCGGAGGCGATGCAGCGTAAAATTCAGCATGCACTTGCGCCTTTTTTTCAGCAACGCTTTATTAGCCTGCACGACGAAGAAGCTCCGCTGGTGCGTCATCTGCTCTTGAAGAAAAAGTTCTTCTTGCAGACGGACCGCTATATCGATGATATGGCATGGCCCGAGACGGACCCCGTGAAGTTGGATGAGGCGCTTTCGATTGCGGATTTGTCGGTCGAAATCTTGGACCGTAAACTGCTGAGCCTTTCGAACGGGGAACTGCGGCGCGTACTTTTGGCCCGCATGTGGATGGAAAAGCCGGAATGGGTGTATTTCAACGATCTGTTCGGAGGGCTTGATCCGGAGTACCGCAGGCATTTGGCGACAAGTGTGGTGGCGCTTTCGAAACGCCCGGGCCTGAAGGTGGCTGTGCGCTTGGCCCGTGAAGATGAGCTTCTTCCAGACATTCCTGCGTTTGTGTATGCAGACAAGACCTTTACGCAGTATGCGGGGGATTTGCCAACAGAAGTCGCAAAGCCGAAGTTTACGAAGGCCGAACTCAAGGATTACGAGATAGTTTTGCTCAAACCTCAAAGCGAGCTTGCGAGCGACCCCGTCGCTCAAACCTCTTCGGAAATTCTCTTTGACCTCAAGAATATCAATGTGCAGTTTGGCGATACGCTCGTGCTCAAGAACCTGAACTGGACAGTCCGTAAGGGTGAACACTGGGCGGTCATGGGCGAGAACGGTGCTGGCAAGAGTACACTCCTTGGAATGCTCACGGCAGACCATCCTCAGATTTACAAGAACGATATCACGCTTTTGGGGGAACGCCCGGGGCATGGCCTGAACATCTGGGAACACAAGGCGAAACTCGGATTCTTCTCGCCGGAACTGGCGCTCCAGTACCGCGAGGACTTGAGCTTGTCCGAGGTCCTGTGCACAGGCTTTACGTCGAATCTCTGCAAGGCGGAAAATACCACCTGGGAAGAACGTGCAAAGGCGAAGGAATGGCTCAATTATCTCGGTTTCGAAGATGTTGACGCCCGTTACCGTAGCTTGTCGCCGATTGACAAGCGAGTGGTTCTGATGGCTCGTGCGGCGATTAGGCCTCCCAAGGTGCTGTTGCTCGATGAACCGACGCAAGGTCTCAAGGGAGAATACCGCGAAAAGATTTTCAACCTGTTACAGCTACTTTCGAAGGAAACGACGATTATCCTGGTGAGCCACTACGAAGAGGAATGGCCGCCTTGCATGACGCACCTCCTCCGAATGCCGAAATTCTCGATGTAGGGTCATAAATATATTATGCAACTGAACGAACAAACGATACTCAAGGCCCTGCAGGCGGTTCAAGATCCCGACCTGCACAAGAACATTGTCGAACTGAACTTTGTTCAGAATTTGAAAATTGAAGGCGACAAGGTGAGTTTTGATCTGCGCCTTACGACGCCCGCGTGTCCTATCCGTGACAAGTTCAAGGACCAGTGCATTGCGATTGTGAAGTCTCTCGGTGCCTCCGATGTGCAGGTGACGTTTACCGCCCAAGGCCGCGTGGAAAATTCCAATACGGCCTCGCAGGCTCCAAAGGTCTCTTACATTGGCGATGTGGCGCACGTGGTAGCGGTTGCTAGTGGCAAGGGCGGTGTCGGAAAATCGACCGTGACGGCAAACCTCGCGATGGCGCTCAGTCTTTCCGGTGCCCGCGTGGGAATTCTGGATGCTGATATTTACGGCCCGAGCATGGGACTCATGTTCGGTATCGACCGAGCTCCCGAAGTTTTTGAAGACAATACGATTGCCCCGGTCGAAGCGAAGGGTGGCATCAGCATCGTTTCGATGTGCATGTTTGCCGATTCCGACAAGGCGACCATTTGGCGCGGCCCGATGGTGTCGCAGATGATCCAGCACTTTATTCATCATGTGCGTTGGGGAAAGCTTGACTACCTGCTGGTAGACTTTCCTCCAGGAACGGGCGATATTCAGCTGACGCTTACGCAGAACTGCCCGATGGCTGGGGCCGTTGTGGTAACGACTCCGCAGGAAGTGGCTTTGGCCGACTGCCGCAAGGGACTGGCCATGTTCGATTCCGTGGGAGTTCCTGTGGTGGGCGTCGTCGAAAACATGAGCTACTTTATTTGCGACCAGTGCGGCAAGGCGCATCACATTTTCCGCGAAGGAGGTGGAGAGCGCATTGCGAAAAGCTGGGGAGTGCCCGTGATTGCGAAGGTGCCTCTCGAACCTGCCGTTGCCGACTGTGGCGACCAGGGAACCCCTGCCGTGTTGCGCTACCCGAATTCGGAATCGGCCAAGTCGTTTATGCAGGCTGCCGATGCCATGGTGCGTACGCTCGCGGTATTCAAGACCGAAGGTGACGGTGTGCTCAAGACGTTCAACTACGAATTCGCGGAACTTCCCGAGGAGGATGTATGATCCAGCCTAAAAAAGTTTTCAGGACAAAGGATGGTCGTCTTGGCTTTGAATGGAATGACGGTTCTCGCGGAGCGTGTCCCGTTCGCGATTTGAGGCTTGCGTGCCCCTGCGCCCTGTGTGTTGACGAACATACGGGTGAAAAGCTTTTGGATGAATCTACCGTGCCTTCCGATATTGCGCTTGTCAAGGTGCAGTCTATCGGTCGCTATGCGGCGGGCCTCACCTTTAGCGACGGCCACAATTCGGGAATTTACCCTTACGAAAAGTTATACGCCTTGACGAAAATAAAGTAAAAAGACATATTTGGATTGTCTGCAAGAAAGTTATCTTGAAGAATCGAAGGTATGTGTTTCTATGAGTGATGCAAACGAAGCGCTTTATTTCAGGGACCTGAACCGGTTTCCTACCCTGAGTCCTCAGGAAGAGGAGGCTCTTATTGCGATTAT
>JAEEGG010006525.1_pt1 | contig 27333 bp, 22 predicted proteins | sample 9134161 | NCBI WGS metagenome assembly JAEEGG01 (sample SAMN16246543, study PRJNA631951) | gut metagenome | biome: gut microbiome; feature: rumen; material: CR-attached | host: Bos | place: Iran: Karaj | collected 2018-10 | reverse complement strand
ATGCTAATTGAGAGACTTTTTTATGCGCGCAAGCCAAGCAGATAAAGGCTTGCGGACGATTTCAGGTACCCAAATGTCATATAATCAAAAAGTACCTGTTTTCAGGTACCTTTTTGTCATATAGACCAGCAATTTATAGAATCAAACCATTTATTCTTTTTTTAATTCATTCTCAATATACTCAACAATCAATTCAGGAAACACTGTTTCAAGGTAGTTCTGAGCACGATTTATGATAGGCCAATATAAATCCCCTTTTCGTCCACTAATAAGAGAAACCCAATGAGTTGGATAATACCTAGACAACATGCCCATAAAATAAGCTAAAAGATAACAGAATCCCATTTCTGAATAATTATGACCATTTTCCAAAACTTCAATAATATACAATTGAGGTATTGAACCAAACATTTTATTTGTATAATCATGCAAAAATAAAGGCATATTCTTACAAAAAACGTCACTTGAACAAGTTAATATATACTGAGAGCATTCCGCATTTGTTATTGTATACCCTTTCCGTTCGTAACAACCCAATAAAGATCCACAAGCATCCTTACCTACTTTTACTTTAAAACCACCATTTGGGCTATACGATATATCGCCCGCTACAGCATAATGCAATGTAGATGAGGAAATGTTTTTTATGTCATTTGAAAAATCTGGTAACCTAGATAGCAAATCTGCTAAAGAAATTGTAACACCCAATTCAGGTAGTGTATAAGGAAGAGTCCAATCAATACCAGAACTATTGATGTGCATACAAAGAGTATTTTTTGTGGCAGTCAAAAAATCATTAAACAACCCCTTGCATGTTGAAACCTGAAGTAATCCTATTTTTGCAATAGCTTCAGATATATCACCTGACAAAACTGAACTCCAATCACATACTTCTAAACCATGTCCTTTGGTTAAAGTTTCCTCGCCTCCGTTCTCTTTGAACAGAAGAGTTACAGCTCTGCTTAAGCTAGCGATTCCATAAAATGTAAGCAGAGATCGAACAGAATAATCAGATTGTTTTGCATTTAGAAAAAATTCCCTTGCCTGTTTCGCAGAACAAATAATTTCTGTTGTTCTTCGTGAATTGAGATTTCGCTTGTGCACAATACCGAACCATTTTTGAACATTATCAAAGCTCTCTAAAGCACGCAAACGTTGCCAGATTTCTTGCTCATTCATATACATTCCACGATTTTTTTTTAATATACATTTTATTTTTTTGAGCAAATAATCGTATCCATAAAGAAATAACATGGAACTTGTACGGCTCGTTCAAATCAAATATTGACTATGCCTTAACAAAAACGTATATTTATTGTAACAATATTCTTAAAAAACATAACTATATGAAAAGAATCCTCTTCATTTTGTTATTCCTGTTTGCTGTTGGAGCAAACGCACAATTCACCAAGGTGTTTGAAACGCCGATTTCTTCCACGGGAAAAATCCCGTCATTGAAGGTGCAGCTCAATATTACTTATGATGTGGAAGAAACGAATGAACTAATGTCCCATTACTACACATTTAGAACTGGGGAGGAGGTGAAAATTTTAAATCTTGAATCTATGGAAATTGAATTTTCCATGGATTTAACAGGAGTGATTGATACTTCCTATTACTACACATACCTTTTGTTTTACAAAAATTTCTACAAGAGCGATAAATCTTGGACCTGTTTTTTAGTGCCATACACAGCATCAACAGGAGAATACGGTTTGCAAATCTATAATGGCGGTAAATTAACAAAGACTGATATTAAGTCGGTGTCGATGATGCCTCACGCGGCCAAAACAAAAGAAAAGTTATTCCTTCTAACCCGTTCAAAAGATGCTTTGGTTGTCTATTTAGTTCGCAATGATTTGCCGCAAACGACGGCGGTTCCTTACAATTCGCCCTACATCTCCGCATTGAAAAAAATAAGTGATGAACATGAAACGAAACTGTTCAACGCCATTGGACAAAAAATAGATGAATCCTATTATGGAACCTTGCCTGATTACTTGAAAAAGACAATTTACGCAAAATAGTCTGTAAATGATCTGCTCTATATTCTTGCAAAACTCAATCATACTTGCACAAACGGATTGAAAAATGTATATTGGTAATGTAATAAGGGAAAATTATGGTGTTCGCCGAAAACATATTACGGATATTCCGTGAAAACAAACTTCTTGCGAAGTATCGCCTGAAGGATGTCTTTGTATTCGGTTCGTCAGTTCGAACAGCAACACCCAACGACATCGACCTGCTAGTCCGTGACTTTCAGGACTACAATGACCTGTTGTCCTTGCGAAAGGAACTTTCCGAGAAGACAGGCAAGTCCGTGGATGTTGTCATAGAGAAGTTTGCAAACCCCATTATCCTGTATCGAGCAAACAAGGAGTCCATCCGTGTCGAGTGACCTCAGGAACGACCTTTTCCACTTGTTGGGAATGCTCGAATCCCTGTTGAAAATTCAAAAGTATACACGGGATATTCATTCCACTGAAGAACTTCTTGAGAAAGAAGACCAGATGGTATTCAACGCGTGTCTGACTTTGCTTGCAAACATAGGCGAATCCATCAACAAACTCTCGGACACAGCCAAAGCAGGTATCGCAAACGAAAACATTCAGGCAATCCGCGGTATGCGCAACAGGATTGTTCACGATTATGCGGGGCTTGACTCGTTTGTCGTTTACGACACGATAAAGAACGACCTTGATCCACTAAAAGAGACCTTTGTCAAAATCATTCGAGATGGTCTAGCAAACAAGTCCTTTGACGAAAGTGAATTTGAAGCGGCGAAAAGCACTGGTTTTTACAAGTTCATTGATTTCAGTGTATTTTAGGCTACTACACAATTCCGTCGTTTCGCGTTAGGGATAGTGACCCCTTGGGGACAAGACCCGCGCAGCGGGGCTTGGTTTTAGGAGGCGGACGACGAGCGAAGCGACGGCGGCGGCCCCTAAAATATAGCCCGACCGCACATATATGTGCGGGAACGCCCAAAAAGAAAATTCCTGTATCGGTAAGGACAAGACCGACGAAACCAAGAAGGCCATCAACATGGTGCCGCAGGAACCCATCAAGGTTCAGGAAGGCAAGTGCTGGGACTTCTTCGTCGACCTCCCGGAATTCGACCGCACCAAGGTCAACAAGAACCTCGTCAAGCAGGCCATGCTCCTCGAACCGCTGTTCGAATTCTCCGGCTCCTGCGCAGGCTGCGGCGAAACCGCTTACGTGCGTCTCGTTTCTCAGCTCTTCGGTGACCGCATGGTTGTCGCTAACGCTACGGGTTGCTCCTCCATTTACGGCGGTAACCTCCCGACCACACCGTGGGCAAAGAACAAGGAAGGCCGCGGCCCCGCTTGGGCCAACAGCCTCTTCGAAGACAACGCCGAATTCGGTCTCGGTATGCGCCTCGCTATCACGAAGCATGCCAAGCAGGCTTTGAGCCTCCTCGAAGCCGTGAACGTTCCTGCCGAACTCAAGGAAAAGCTCACGACCCAGGAGCAGAATGACGAAGCCGGCATCAAGGCCCAGCGTGAAAACGTTGCCGCCCTGAAGGCAGCCCTCGCCGGTGCTACCGACGATGCATCCGTCAGCCTCCGCGACGAATTCGCCGATTACCTCGTGAAGAAGTCCGTGTGGATCTTCGGTGGTGACGGTTGGGCATACGATATCGGTTACGGTGGTCTCGACCACGTGATGGCCACGGGTGAAAACGTGAACATCTGCGTCCTCGATACCGAAGTGTACTCCAACACCGGTGGACAGGCTTCCAAGGCCACGAACCGTGGCGCAGTCGCCCTCTTCGCTGCCGCTGGTAAGCGCGCTGGCAAGAAGGACCTCGGCCTTATCGCCATGAGCTACAAGAACGTTTACGTGGGCCGTATCGCCCTCGGTGCAAACGACGCTCAGGCCCTGAAGGTTCTCCAGGAAGCAGAAGCACACAATGGTCCGTCGCTGATCATCTGCTACTGCCCCTGCATCAACCACGGTTTCGATCTCAACAGCCAGCTTCAGCACCAGAAGATGGCTGTGGATTCCGGTTACTGGACTCTGCTCCGTTACAACCCGGCTCTCGCCGCCGAAGGAAAGGCTCCGCTTATCCTCGACTCCAAGAAGCCGACGATTCCGGTCGCAGAATACATCTACACCGAAAACCGCTACAAGCAGCTCACCCGTAACAATCCGGAAGTGGCAAAGAAGCTCGCCGACGACCTCCAGAAGGAAGTCGATGCACGCTACGCATTCTATGACGCCATGTCCAAGGATACGGAAGGGTTGATCAGCCTCTAATCGGTTAACGACCAATTAAAACGCCCCGTCACGATGAGTGACGGGGCATTTTTTTATATTTTGTCCAAAAAAAAGAGGAGAAACAAATGCGCTTTTTCGTTTTCAGTTTGATGTTGGCGGCTGCAGCCCATGCCATTACTTGTACAGAAGGACATTTCTTATTTTCGAAAGACAAGGGCAGTTTTTACCTTAATGAAAACGACGCCATCATTGATAAATACTTTGCGGATTTCATCGATAGCGATGACTCAACTTCTTATAAATATATACGTGAGCAAGGTCGAGTTGTAATTGAACGCGAAATGACAAACCGAGGTGTATTAACATCGGATACAATCGTCTTTTATCTGATAAACGACATCAACTCCCCTGCTGTAGACAACAGCATCGCTTACACCAAAAGCCTTCTCGGCGATACAACGCTTATAGAAACCATTTTAAGAGAACCAGGCGATGATGAAAATGAGGCTAACGTTACAGAAGTTCGTATGAAATTTTTTAAGAATGGTGCCACAGCCGATTATCATAAACTCTCCCCCAAAGACAATCAATATCGTTCTGAAGTTTACCTGAAAAACGACACTCTATTTAGTTACAACATCACTTCTTCAAATGACACTGTCGGTTATTCTTTCTTTGTGAACGACAAAGACGACAAACAAGTATGCCACGAATTCTACAAGATGAAGGAAGACGCAAGCTCCAGCAATATGGAAACCCGAGAACTCACCGACCGTTACTACAGGGTTAAAGAGAACGAAACGGGGTTTGTCTTAGAAAAGGTCAGGGAATATCGAATTGACCAGTATTTCTTGGTCTACACTGACGGTCACACAACATCTATTGTGAACCGCCCGGTCACGCGAACGAAAATGCCTAGTCGCAACTACTATTTCGACACCAAGGGTCGAAAACTTTTCAAGGCCAACCCCTATAGGGTACAATTCTAGCTGGATTTCTGCAGCTTATTTTAGTAAACAAATCCAGCCCTTAACGGACTGGATTCGTCTACAATTGTAAAATAATGAAATTTTGTGCAGTGAACCTATTGACAATTGCCCAATTGTGCATTATATTTGTGTATATAATTTATTAAAGCGAGGTTTATACATGGAAAACAACAGCAAACGCAAGGAGCTAACCACTCGTCAAGAAGAAATCCTGGAATACATCAAGAAGTATTCCAAGGAAAACCGCATGCCGCCTACCGTCCGCGAAATCGGCAACCATTTCGAAATTTCTTCGACAAACGGCGTCCGTTCCATCCTCGCCGCCCTCATCAAGAAGGGCTATATCAACCGCTCCCCCAGACTCAGCCGCGGCATCGAAGTCATTACTGATGGCAAGAACGAAGCCGAGGTCGAAGCACCGAGCAACACCATTGAAATTCCTATCGTGGGCCGCGTCGCTGCCGGTACGCCGATTCTCGCTGTGCAGAACCTCGAAGGCACTGTTACTATCGACCGCGACTTCCTCGCTTGCCGTTCTGACGTCTTTGCGCTCCGCGTCAAGGGCGACTCCATGATCAACGCCGGCATTCTCGATGGCGACTTGATTTTCGCGCGCCAGCAAAAGACCGCCGACCGCGGCGAAATCATCGTGGCCCAGGTCGACAACGAAGCTACGGTCAAGTATTACCACCCCGCCGCAGACCATATCGAACTGCGTCCGGCCAACCCGCGTTACCGCCCGATCATTGTCAAGAAGGACAAGCACTTCTCTATCGCAGGCAAACTCATCGGCGTCATGCGCAAGGTGAACTAATTATAGACTGCGCCGTCCGCGGCGCCCTCGCCCGCCACTTGAAAACTCGCTTATAAAAGAAATCCGCCCCATCGCTGGAGCGGATTTTTCAATTTCCTAGATTGACTGAAGAATCAAATTAATCTTCCATATCGGCGAGATCTTCTTCAGCAGCCTTCAAATCGTCTGCGTCCGGTCCGATAATATCATCATCTTCTTCATCCAGAGAGTCGCCGTCCATGGCACCCAGCTGGTATTCCACCTTACGGGCTTCCTTGGACTGACCGAGCTTAAGGATGGCGGCACATTCTTCGCAGAAGCCGAGATGCTTGTCGACCCAGAATTCAGGAGACACGAGGTTGCGGTTGCAACGCGTGCACATCTGCGTAGCAGCTTCGCGTTCGAACATCTTGTTCTGTTCTTCGAGTTCCTTAAGGATACGTTCCGTCAGTTCTTCCTGCGTTTCTTCGGCCAGAGAAGACTTGTGGCGGATTGCAGACGTCGGCTTCATGTCAAGGTTCTTAACATCGCTGGACATCTTCTTCTTGTTGGAACGGTCTTCGGATTCGTCGACCTTCACGAACATGATGGTCTTCGAAAGGCGCTTCACACCCTGAAGCAGAACGGCGTAAGCGTAGTCCGGAGCGTTCTTGGACTTCTTTTCGACCACCGGAGTTTCGACCGGCTGTTCGACTTCAACAGGCTTTGCGACCGGCTTAGCTTCAACCTTTGCCGAAGCCTTTTCTACCGGGGCTTTTGCAGCCGGCTTTGCCGGAGCAGCTTTCGGTTCAGGTTTGGCAACAGTCTTCGGAGCGGCAGCAGCGGGCTTTGCAGCCTTAACCGGAGCGGCCTTCGGAGCGGGCTTTACCGGAGCAGCCTTCTTGGCAGGAGCCTTTGCCGGAGCGACCTTAGCAACAGTCTTCTTAGAGTCCTTCGCCTTCGGAGCGGGCTTTGCCGGAGCAGCCTTCTTAGCAGGAGCCTTCGGAGCCGGTTTTGCCGGAGCGACCTTCTTGGCAGGCTTTGCCGGAGCGGCCTTCTTGGCGGGAGCCTTCGGAGCCGGTTTTACCGGAGCAGCCTTCTTGGCAGGAGCCTTTGCAGGCTTAGCCGGAGCAGCCTTCTTCACAGCTTTAGCAGGGGCCTTGGCGGGCTTTGCCGGAGCGGCCTTCTTGGCAGGCTTTGCTGCGGGTTTCTTTGCCGGAGCCTTGGACGATACTTTCTTAGAACTCATAGATTACTTCTTTTCCACGATAGAGATGTTAATAATTTTATCATCTTGTTCAATACGGCAAACGACATCTTCGCCTTCAAGAACCTTACCGAAAACCGTATGCTTACCATCTAAGTGGTGCTGCGGAGTCTGCGTGATGAAAAACTGGGAACCGTTCGTATTCGGGCCGCGATTGGCCATCGAAATCACTCCGGCTTCGTGCTTCAAAGAACTGATTTCGTCATCGATGGTATAGCCGGGACCGCCACGGCCATTACCTTCGGGATCGCCACCCTGAATCATGAAGCCCTGAATAACGCGATGAAAAGTAAGGCCGTTGTAGAAGCCCTTGTTTGCAAGGTCAATAAAATTGGCAACCGTATTCGGAGCAGCCTTGAAATCCAGGTCAAGCAGAATCTTGCCTTCGTGGGTTTCGATAGTGGCTTCAATAGACTTAATACCGGTGTAATCCTTGTTGAACACCTTTCCCTCAGCAAATCCAAAACTGAAGAAGCCAAGTACAAGAGCAGAAACAAGGGCGACAAGAACTAAAGGTCTTTTCATATCAACCATGATTGATGGTGCACTTCTTTATTTTGTATCGCAAATATAGCTTTTTTGTCAAAGCCCATTTGCGCATTTTCTATATTTAGCCCGAAAAATAGCAGTATTCACCCGATAATTTTATCGCACCTATGCCGCAAAACGACAACATCAGAAATTTCAGCATTATCGCCCACATTGATCACGGCAAATCTACCCTTGCCGACCGCATGATCGAACTGACCAAGACCGTCTCCAAGAACGAGATGATGAACCAGCTCTTGGACGACATGGACCTTGAACGCGAACGTGGCATTACCATCAAGGCTCACGCCATCCGTATGGTGTACGAAAAAGACGGTAAGGAATACATTCTGAATATGATCGATACGCCGGGGCACGTGGACTTCACCTACGAAGTCAGCCGCTCCCTGGCCGCTTGCGAAGGTGCAATCCTGGTGGTGGATGCCAGCCAGGGCATCGAGGCCCAGACACTTTCTAACTTGTATCTGGCCCTGGAAAACGACCTGGAAATTATTCCGGTGCTGAACAAGGTAGACTTGCCGGGCGCACAGCCCGACCATATTGCTCAGCTGGTAGGCGACCTTCTGGGTTACGACCCCGACAAGATTCCCCGCATTTCTGCAAAGACTGGCCTGAATGTGGAACAGGTACTGGACAAAATCGTCGACGAAATTCCTGCCCCCAAGGGCGATAGTGGCAAACCGCTCAAGGCGCTTATTTTCGACTCCGTCTACGACTCCTACCGCGGCGTGATCAACTACATCCGCATTGTGGAAGGCACCCTCAAGGCCGGCATGAAGATCAAGATGATGAAGACCGGCGGCGAATACATGGTGACCGAAGTCGGAACCTTCAGCATGCGTCGCGACCCGCGCCCAGAACTTTCGGAAGGCATGGTAGGCTACGTCCTTGCCAATGTGAAGACCATTAGCGACGTGAAAATCGGCGACACCTTGACCGATTCCGCCAACCCCGCAGCCGAACCGCTCCCGGGCTACAAGGATATTTTGCCGATGATCTATTCCGGCATCTACCCCATCAACCCGGAAGATTACAAGGACTTGCGCGAAGCCTTGGAAAAGCTGCGTTTGAACGACTCTGCCTTGAGTTGGGAACCGGAAACTTCCGAAGCACTCGGCTTCGGCTTCCGCACCGGCTTCCTTGGACTCTTGCACATGGAAATTGTGCAGGAACGCTTAGACCGCGAATTTAACGTAGACATCATCACGACCGTGCCGAACGTGGAATACCACGTGTACATGAGTGACGGCACCATGGTGAAAATCGAAAGTCCCTCCAAGCTCCCCGACGCTAGCCGCTACGACCACATCGAAGAACCTTACGTGAAGGCCCAGATCTTTACGCCGAAGGAATTCGTGGGCGCGCTCATGACGCTCTGCGAAGAAAAGCGCGGCGAGTTCGAGACCATGGAATACCTCGACGAAGAGAAGGTGATTCTCAAGTACAACCTGCCACTCGCCGAAATCATGTTCGACTTCTACGACCGCCTGAAGTCCGTAAGCCGCGGCTATGCAGGCCTCGACTACGCCCCGAGCGAATACAGACGCAACAACCTGGTGAAGCTCGACATTCTGTTGAACGGTGATCCGGTGGACGCCTTCTCGGTGATTATCCACAAGGACAAAGCGCACACCTACGCCAACGCCATCTGCGTGAAGCTTAAAGATCTTATTCCGCGCCAGCAGTTCGACGTGGCAATCCAGGGTGCAATCGGCGGCAAGATCATTAGCCGTTCCACCGTGAAGGCCGTACGTAAGGACGTGCTTGCCAAGTGCTACGGCGGTGACATTACCCGTAAGCGCAAGCTCCTTGAAAAGCAGAAAGAAGGTAAGAAGCGCATGAAGAGCATCGGCTCTGTGGAAGTGCCGCAGAAGGCATTCCTCGCCGTGCTTTCTCTGAGCGACAATTCCACAAACAACGGAGATTAGTTTGTTCATGTCGGGACTTTCCAGAAAGGTTAAAAGGCTCCAGCGTAAAAATTCGCAGAGCCATATCTTTCTGTTGTTCCTGTTCCTGCTCTTTATAGGCGGAGCCGCTTTTGTAGCACGCATCTACGTCGTTGCACCGGTTAAAATCATGGACGCATCCATGACGCCCATGTTCAAGGAGCAATCCACCCACTGGATGTGCAAACTGCCGCAATGTCTTTCTCAAATCAAGGACCAGGATATCGTCTGGCTTACGCTCAAGAGCGGCGAAACCATGGTACGCAGGGTTCTCGCCATGCCTGGCGACACCATCAAAATCACCGACAAGGGTCGAGTCCACACCCCTCACCGCAATTTCAAGTGGAAGGGCGAAGACGCATTCATTCAGAGCAAGACCATCTATATTCCTAAAGCCGGCGACACGCTTTATTTCGACAAGCTAAACGAAGTAGAACAAGACTACATCTTGGCCTACTTGCATACGCATGGCGAAAAAATCGCGATTAAGTCTACGCTCTGGCAAGGTGACCGCGAAATCAACATTGATCGCGTAGGAGCCACAAAAATCGCCAACCGTCAGGTGAGCCTAAAAGAAGTCGACTATTTACCGTGGCAGGACCGCTACCTGATCGAGCTCCAGATTCGCCAGGCCGAGCCGGGCAACGCCCCCATTAAAATCAAGCGCGAGCTGTTCCGCCTGAAACCCGCCAAGCTCGAGCTCACTCCCCCGCCCACCTCTTCTGCAGATTCTACCGCCGACACAGTCAAAGTCGCGCGCACCGATTCCAGCAAAGCAGCAAAGGCCGACACGACTCAAAAAGATACAACGAAAAAGGATTCTGCCGCTAAAAAAGATTCGGCTGTCGCAGCACCGGCAAAACCGGCGCCCGTAAAAGAAGAACCGGAACAGTATCTTGACGAACCGTTGAACAAGATTGTCATCGAAGAAGACTGTTATTACATGACATGCATCAAGGGGTCTAGCTGCCCCGATTCCCGTGAACTCGGCTACTTTACGCACAAAGATTTCATCGGGCGCTACATGGAATGGCCGGACCGCTTCAAGAACCGCATCATCGTCCCGGCCAAGAAATTCCTCGACAAATCCATCGAATACGTTCTCTCGCTCTTAGCTCCGGAAGAAGATTCAGAAGAGAATCCTTCTGACAATGAAGAAGCCGAAACCAAGAGCAATTCCACAAAGTAAAATCTTTTTTTCGCCACACGGATTGGAAATGCCTAACGGCATTTTTTAACAATATAATTACCACACGGATTTGATTTTGCTAACGCAAAATTATATATAATAATTTGTTTTTAACAGGAATCACGTTAGTGATTCCCAATCCGTGTGGAACCAAAACTTTCATGCCTAATTGATACCATATAAAAAGGTCGCGATATTGTCGCGACCTTTTGAATTTCTATTGCTCAGCAATTAGTCCAGCGAGTGAACCAGCAGACCGTCGCGGAGCTTGGGTTCAAACCAAGTGCTCTTCGGCGGCATGATTTCGCCAGCGTCAGCGATGTTCATGAGCTGATCGAGAGTCGTCGGATACATAGCGAAGGCGCAGGCGCATTCACCGCTGTCGACGCGCTTCACGAGCTCGCCGAGACCGCGAATGCCACCGACGAAGTCGATGCGCTTGGATGTACGCGGGTCGTCGATATCGAAGAGCGGCTTCAAGATGAGCTTCTGGAGGAGAGCCACATCGAGGCTGTCGACCGGGCCGAGGTTCTTGAGGTATTCGGCCTTGAACGTGCAAGCGTACCACTTGCCGCCCATGTAGAAGTTCACCTGGTTCTGCTTGGCCGGGCTCTGCATCTTGTCGAGGGCTTCGATATCGAACACCTTCTTCATTTCGTCCATGAGCTGTTCCGGAGTACGGCCGTTCAGGTCCTTGAGAACGCGGTTGTAGTCAAGGATCTTGAGCTGGGTGCTCGGGAAGAGAATGGCGAGGTAACGGTTGTATTCTTCGTCACCGGTGTTGTTCGGGTTCTGTTCAGCGCGGAAGCTGGCGGCACGAGCACCGGCTGCACTGCGGTGGTGACCGTCGGCGATGTAGCTCACCGGAACGGCTTCGAAGGACTTGCGGATGGCTTCGATTTCGGCGTCATCGTCGATAATCCAAACCGTGTGGCCAAAGCCGTCACCCTTGCTCACGAAGTCATACACAGGCTTACGCTTGGTCACTGCACCGAACACATCGAACTGGCCCTGATCGCGGTAGGTCAGGAACACCGGACCGGTGTTGGCGTTGGTGGCGAGCACATGGCGCAGACGGTCTTCTTCCTTGTCGGCGCGAGTGAGTTCGTGCTTCTTGATAATGCCGTTAAAGTAGTCGGCAGCGGGCACGCAGCAAACGAGACCGTACTGTTCGCGACCGTTCATGGTCTGGCGGTAAACGTAGAGGCAAGGCTTCTTGTCGTAAGCGATCACGCCGTCGGCAATCATCTTGTCCAAATTTTCACGAGCATGCGCATAGACTTTCGGGTCGTAAGCATCCACGGAATCAGGGAGTTCCAGTTCCGCACGGGTCACGCGCAGGTAGGAATGCGGGAGCCCTTCGGCCATTTGCTTGGCTTCGGCGCGGTTCATCACGTCGTACGGGAGGGCAGAAATCGTTTCGGCTTCGGCCGGATTCACCGGGCGCAGCGCCTTGAACGGGTAAATGTGCATCATAGGGTGTTTTCCTTTGTGTGCTGCTTTAATTAAAGCTTCGTCTTCGGCAATCAAGCTCTGGATGTAGCTCGTCTTGGCATCCAGCCACTTTCTCTTGCGATAATTTACAATAAAATAGGCCAGGAAAAAGAAGATTGCGCCGCCAATGGCCGCCACAATCGTGATTCCTATCATAAAAGCTGCCAAATGGCCAGCGGCATCGTGCCACAGGTGCGAAATGACCGAAATGCAGTTCTTGAAAGAGAGGCCTTCGAACTCCGAAAGGAAGTCAAAATTGATCTTTTCGGGGTTTAAAATCTTGCAACCGATGGCATAACCCGTGGGGTAAAAGAAACCGAACTGGGTAAGAGGGTTTGCTACGAAAGAAGAAACAATCCCAGGCACCTTCGGAAGCCTGAACAAGGCGCAAAAGGCAACAGTCAAAATAATTGCGACACCAATCGTGGGCCAAATACCGATAAAAACGCCTGCGGCAACCGACCATGCTACCTTGAGCGCATCCTGGCGCTTGGGGAACATGCGGTTGTAATAAATACGACTCAGTCTCTTGTACTTGGACTCGGACTTGTCGATAGGCTTATGCTTAAAATGAATCATCGCGCGCAAATATAGTTTTTTTTACAAAAAAAGCCCACCCCTTTCATTTTAAAATTCGAACATTTCATCCGAAAAATCAGCAGACGATTTAACATTCGAAACAGAAATCGTTATTAATGTCTGAACATCTCCAACTCTTGTAGAATGTGACACGGCTTTCATCTTTTGAGACTGAACATACCCATCTTCATATTCATATCGAAATTCGTAATCGGCCAAATATTCCTCACCATCAGTTTCCATCATTCGAGTTTCAGTCCACATTTCACATTTTTTTGAATATGCGTTATAATACAATTCTGCCCCAGCATCACTGCGGACACGATAAATGCTATCCGTTATCTGTTCCGGTTCATACCATACTCCAGAATCCAAAGGATTATTAAAAACTTTTTTGAATTCAGTTCGAACAGAATCTATGTACTCTTGTGTAACCGAGCCCACACGAGAAGTCCCATCATTCACGAAAATAACTTTCTTGCGAGTACCATTAATAATGATTCTTGTTTTTTTCAAATAATCATAATCTAGTGATTGTTGATAGTACAACTTATCCCGTCCCTTTGAAATAAAGTAATAATTCTGGCTAAAGGGAGTCGTCTGAGCCCTTCCTGACATTGAATAGTCATACCTGAAAGTATCAGTTGCAAAAAGATTCCTATACAGGCTTTCCTTTAAGGCTTCCTCTATTTCATTAAGCGAAATTGTCCGTGGGGTATTCACTAAGGAATCCGGAATCACAAAATAGCTACTAGAAGAAACAACCACAGAACTGGAACTTATTTGTTTAGAACTAGATGACACAGAACTTGAACTAATGCTAGAACTGGATATTTCACTAGAACTAGATGTTTCGCTAGAACTGGAAAGAAGGGATGCATTATTTGTGACAATAATTGTAAAATCCTGCACCTCTTTTTTGGGGAGGTGATTATCATATTTCAATACATACCCTTCATAGCCGTATTTACAGCCAACATATTCATCAGATACAGAATCACGTTCAAATTCCAAATCTAATTCAAGCATCTGTTCTATAGTATAATAAAAGTCATTCAAAATACAAGTCTCTACGTTTTGAGGGAAATCGTGTTGGCAAGTCTCTTTCGAAAACCATTGTAGGCTAGAATCATAATCAGGCCGGCCACGACCAAACCAAATAGAATCCAAAACATTTACAACAAGAGAATCACAATTAAAATAATTTGAAAGGAATTCCCATTTTCCATCAAAAACACATTTGTTGGAAGAATTCTCTTTAGCAACGGAAATTATTGTATCTCGTTGACTTGAAGAAGACTCATCTGATATAGAGAAACTAGAACAACTGGAAACTGTGAAAATTTTTTCTTCAACTAAATTTGAAGATGAGAAAAAGTCAGAACCACTCGAACTGGTAAAGATATCTGCAGAGCTGCTTAATTCTTGAGAAGCCTCGTCTAACGATGACTGCGTTGATTTTTCATCCCCACATGCATTTAAAATCAGCAAGAAAAAAGTGAAAACATAGCAGAATCTTGTATATTTCATTTTTACACCTGACATAAGATGTTTTCTAAATTGACTTTTGTAAATATAATTTTTTTTCTTGGCATTAGGACATACTTCGGTTTTTCTAAATTTAAAGCGATGAAACACTTGATTTCTAAAGAAGGCTTTGAAAAGTTCAAGGCGGAATGGGAACACCTGAAATACGTGGAACGCCCCGCCATGATCAACCAGGTGCAGGCCGCCGCCGCAGAAGGCGACCGCAGTGAAAATGCGGCCTACACGTACGGGCGCATGCGCGTGCGCGAAATCGACCGAAGGCTCCGCGAACTAGACCGCATTCTGGACGGCGCGCAGGTGGTCGAATCGCAGGCATCTGACGACGGCACGGTGCGCTTTGGCGCAACCGTCAAGATGAAAGACATCAAGACCAAGCGCGAACGCACCTACAGCATCGTAGGCGAAAAGGAAATCGACCCATTGCAGGGCCGCATCAGCATGAAGTCGCCCGTTGGCGAAGCCCTGATGGGCAAAAAACAAGGCGACCAGGTGCAAGTCCAAGCTCCCAAAGGCCTGATTACATACGAGATTGTAGAAGTCAAGTATTAATAATGTTTATCGACACTCACTGCCACTTGGATTCTTACGAACAGCATGCCGGCGAAGCCGTCGACAATCTGTTTTCACGCCTCGCCCACGACCCGGACCAAAATGTCCAAGCACCCGAGGCCTATATCCATGTGGCATGCGATCCGGCGGATTTTGAACGCGCCAAGGAACTTTCAGAGAAATTCCCGAATGTCTATGCCGCTTACGGTATTCACCCGGAATATGTCTTGACAGAAACCGCCGAAGACGAAGCAAAACTGCTGGAATACCTGAAGCACCCCAAGTGTGTCGCCTGTGGCGAATTCGGACTGGATTACCACTACGGTTCAGACACCAAGGCCCAACAGGTCAAGCTTTTCGAGCGCCACCTACAACTCGGCCTCGCTTCAAAAAAGCCACTTGTACTGCACCTGCGCGAAGCCGACGAGGACGCGCTCACCGTACTGCACAACGCCGACTTAAGCGGCACCAACATTCACGTTCACTGCTTTACAGGTTCGCCCGAATTCTGTGCCCAAATGCTCGATCTCGGCACCCAAGGTGCCAACATCTTCGTAGGCTTCACGGGGATCGTAACGTTCAAGAACGCACAGAACGTGCGCGACGCCGCTGCCCTCGTGCCACTTTCCCAGATGCTCCTGGAGACCGACGCCCCTTACATGGCGCCCGTCCCATACCGCGGAAAACCGTGCCACTCGGGCTATATTCCCTACATCGCGCAGGCGCTCGCCCAAGTAAAAGAAATCCCTGTAGAACAACTCTACAGGGACTGTCGTGAAAATACTCGTCGCTGTTACGGAATATAGCTTTCCCCGACGTAACCTCTTTCGATTACCGGAATATCCTTTGCAGAAGCATCTACAGCGGGAAGGTCCTTTGCTGCAATATAATGCTCTTGCAGATAATCGCGGGCCATTTCTGCCGAAAGCGGCTTGCTGAAATAGAACCCCTGAATAAGCTTGCAGCCTTCATCCCTCAGGAATTCCAGCTGGCTTTCAGTTTCGACACCTTCTGCAATCAAATCCAGATTCATGGACTTGGCGATGCCAATCACCATGCGGGCAAAGGACGCATCTTCTTCGTCATCGGTCACATGGTCAATAAAGGACTTGTCCATCTTGAGCGTATGAATGGGGAAACGCTTAAGGTAAGAAAGGCTGCTATAACCCGTACCGAAGTCGTCAATTGAAATCTGGATACCCATGCTCGAAAGGGCGTTCATGATTTTCACCGTCTTTTCGGCTTCGCAAACTGCCGTATATTCGGTAATTTCAAGCTTCAGGTTTTTCGGATTCAAGTGGGTTTCCAAGAGAACATGCTTGATATCGTCAATCATGTTGTCCAGGGCAAACTGCTTTGCCGAGAAATTCACGGCAACCTGGATATCGGTAAATCCCTGATCGACCCACTTCTTGGCCTGCAAGCACGCCATCTTCAAGATCTGCGCACCCAGAGGGATAATAAGCCCAGTCTCTTCGGCAATGGGGATAAATTCAGCAGGCGAAATAAACTTGGCCTTGGACTGGTTCCAGCGAACAAGGGCTTCGAAAGCCACGATGCGGTTACCTTTGGTAATATCCACAATCGGCTGGTAGAAAAGCACAAATTCCTGGGCCTGAATGGCCTTGCGAATATCGAATTCCAGCTTATAAAGCCTCATGGCCTTTTCACGGATACCGCCGCTAAAGAACTGGATTCCGCCATGGTTCACGCTCTTCTTCATTTCGCGGAGGCTAGAAGTCACATTGGCCATGATGTCTTCGACACAATCCACCTCGCGGTTCAAGGCCACCGCCATGGAAACGCCGATATAAAGTTCGCGGCCTTCCAGCTGAATGGGCTGCTTGACGGCGCTGTGAATGCGGCACACGATGGACTTCACATCGCTATCGTCATTCTTCTGGATATCGTGAAGCACGATTGCAAATACGTCGGGACCGATTCTGGCAATGGTATCACCCACGCGGCACTGGGCCTTGATGCGATCCGCCACCACACGCAAGACGTTGTCGCCCACGTTAATGGAATAAGAGGTGTTAATAGCTCCAAAGCGGTCAATATCCAAAAGCGCCACAGCGAACAGGTAATCCGGTCGCTGAAGCGCCATATCTACATCAACTTTGAGCTTTTCCAAGAAGAACTTGCGGTTGTATACACCCGTAAGGGCATCTTGGTAAACGTAGTAGTAATTCTGTTTTTCCTGGGCCTGCTTGTCGGATTTTTCATCCAAGGCACCGACAATACGAATCGGGTTGCCAGCATCGTTCAGCTGCACATGGCCCGAAACTACCAGCTGCGACTCTGCGGAACCATTCAGCAACGAGACGGTCATGTTAAACTTTTCGCCGGTTTCCAGGGCAAGCTTCAAGGCATCTTTAAAATGACGCCAGTCGCTTTCGACAATACGTTCCTTGAGCATGTCAAAGGAATCCTGCACCGTGCTGGACTGGGCCTGCAAAAGCTTTATGGCGCGCTTCGACCAGTAAACCTTTCCCGTCACGACGTCAAAGGTCCAGAAACCGTTAGAAGACACGTCCACCATCATCTGGAACAGTTCGTCCCGTTCCATCAGGTCTTTCTTGAAATCGCGGATGGGGGTCGGGGCAGGAGCCGGAGGCGTAAGATCCACATCCTCGCGCATGCGCTTACGGTTCCCAATCACCGGGAAACGGTACAGAACAGCCACAGCCACCAAGAAAAAATCAGCCAATAAATAAGGCACAGCCCATAACACGCTGTCCTTGGTAGCCACAATTTCAGGAATAAAAGCTGCAAAGAAAACACTTGCTAGAACTAGCAAGAGCCTTAAAAACACTTTCTCTTCAAATAATCTCATTTACCCATCCGATATGCCCCAAATATATAACTTTTTGTTAACAAATATGCTAAAATATTTATGTTTTTTTTCATAATCCCTAAATACAGACTTAGGGGATTTGATTTTTATCACAATCAAAAACACCCCATAAAAAAAAAACAGACCCTTACGGATCTGCTTAATAGTGCCAAAGGGACTCGAACCCTTGTTACCGGCGTGAGAGGCCAGTGTCCTGGACCACTAGACGATGGCACCGAATTTCGCCATATTCAGCGAGTTTTTAAAGCGTCGCCAAATATAGCAAAGCCATAAATTTCTGTCTAGTCTCTGTAGAAGAGGTCGAGATTGCTTTCGACGGCAGTGGAATTTTCGAGGTTGTTCACAAATTCGTTGAACAACGTCATGGCGGCATAGCTGGTCGTGTTGGCCACTTCGGTCTTCACGGCAGCGTTAACGGCTTCTTCTTCCGGAGCCTTCTTGGAAACAACCTTCACCATCGCGGCACCGTTATCGGTAGCAACGGCAGACGTCCATTCACCCACCTTGGCACCTTCGAGAATCTTGGCAAGGTGAGAGTTACCGTAACCGAAGCCCGGCACATAACCGTCGACAGAGGTAGTAATGTTGTCGATGTTCACCTTTTCAATCTTGTTGGCAGCAACGGCAGCAGAATCGGCAGCGCTGTCAGCCGGAGCCCAAGCCTTCACCTTATCGGCGACAGAGTTCAGGTAGCTTTCAGCAGCGGCTGCAGACTTGTTGCGGAGCAAGGAGCTCTTGATGCTATTGAAATAGAGGTCCAGGCTACGTTCGCCAGCCTTGAGGTCTTTCACCTTTTCGGCAACCACGACCCACTTGTTGTTCTTCATGATCGGGGAAACCTTGCTGGTTTCATCCGGGAGGTTTTCGTTCGGCCAAGCGTAAGCGGTCAAACCCTTGAGGTAGCCAACACCTTCGATAGCGTCACCACGAGAAATCCAGTTAGAAGTATGGGTATCCAGGTTCTGTTCCTTGGCGGCTTCGGCGAAGCTCTTGCCAGCATCGACAGAATTCTTGATCTTGGTGAGGATACCTTCGAGGCTGTCGATTGTTTCAGAAGAAGCGTTCACGACGAGAAGGATGTGAGCGACCTTCACGAGATCAGCACCGGTAGAATCCTTGGACTTGCCGAGGCTCTTGATGATGTGGTAGCCAAAACGGGTACGAACCGGTTCAGAAACGGCACCGGAATCGAGGCCGAAGGCCACGTCTTCAAATTCCTTCACATAGACACCACGACCCACGTAGTCATCGCTCAAAACGCCACCCTTTTCGGCTGTGCCGGCATCTTCAGAAGAGATGCGAGCCATGTCTTCGAACGTGGTTGTAGAAGAGGAGTCGGTCAACTGATAATAAAGGGTCATGGCGTATTCGCGAATGCGAGCGTCATCGCCGGCAGTAGCTTCAACCGGGAGGTAAGCAAATTCAAACTGAGCCATGTCCTTCTGCACAAAGAAACTGTCGCGATGGGCGTTGAAGTAACCGGCCACCATCACGCTATCGACAGCGTTGTCTTCAACCTTGAAGTCAGAATTAGAGGCAACCGCCACCTGCAGTTCGTAGTCCGTAAGGCGACGATTAACAGACCAGTTTGCTTCCAAGGAAGTCGGGTGCACAGAAGCGCCGACCAGCGCCTGCAGTTGGCGCATCGGAATAGTATTCGTCTTCAGGTCTTCTTCAAACTGAAGCATCACGCCCCAGCGGAAAGCTTCGGGAGTCTTGAGCCAAGCATCGTATTCGGCCTTGTTGAAGGTAGAATCGGTGAGGAACTTCGGAAGACCGGCAATGTAGGCCTGGGTGCGCTGCATCAGGTCTTCCTGGCTGGTGGCCTGCTGCTGGATCATGTACAGGCGGCGCTGGGCTTCCTGCACCAGACGGGCGCGCACGGCATCCGGGTTGCGGCTAAATTCAGATTCCAGTTCGGTAACCGATGCGCTCAGTTCGGCGTTTTCGAATTGTTCGTTCAAGAGAATCTGACGAACAAAGCTACGGAACACTTCGCTACGCAGCTGGTTGTACTGTTCGTCTTCGAGGTGCTGCCCCTGGTACTGGTTCTGCACAATATTCTTGATGCGGGAATCAAATTCAGCGTAAGTGATCTTCTTGTCGTTTACCACGCCCACCGGGTAGCTGTGTCCCTGGTTCGGCACACGGTCCATGGCCAAAAGGCCTACCACGATACCCGCGGCAAAGATAACGATAATCCACTTGGCTTTTTCATTAATCCACGTTAACATAGAGAAGACTCCATTAAAATTTTGTCCGGCAAAATGTAGCAAAAAAAAGAGATTTCACATATAAAACAAAAGAATTTGGGCCTAAATAAGCCCAAATCCCAAATCATACCCCCAATATCACCATTTATTCAGAATCCTTCACGCAGCGGACTGCTGCTAAATCATCAGAATAATCAGACCATTCCCTGCTCATCCGTTCTACAACAAACCTTCCATCTTGAAATTGCACAAAATATTGCGTTAAAAAAATAGAATCATATTTATCGGATTTATTCACAGACTCTAGATTATTATTCATGGTAACAAACATTGCATAATAGGCATCTTTTTGATAATTTATATAATCAGGATTCAAAGATGGCACAATAGAAAAGCCTGTAGCGTTTTTACCGGTTTGCCAACCAATCTTTGAGTACAAGTCTACAGTTCTATGAGATCCCAGGACAACTCCCCATTCCGTCGTATCAGGAATATGCCAGCCATCCATGCATATTCCCTGATAGAAATCTTTAATCGAATCACCTTTCGCTATCCCAAGAGCATCTTCCCACCGATAAGCACACCCTATCGAAAGAGAATCTTTGCATTCGGTAGCCGCAGGAACATAGACCAGATTTTCCGCCATCCAAGTCATATCATTAATATCAATAGTTCTATAAATATGACCATCGCGTTCATCCGCAACTGAGCCATATTCTATTTCATCATTAAAATAATTTTCCTTCGGAATATCAAATACAGAGGCTTTTTTCCATCCTATTTTTTCAGTCCAAAAGCATACATAGTCAACATCTCTAACAGAGATATAATTTCTATCTGTAGATTCGACACAGCCCAGACCGACGGTTAACTCATTTACGGTCGCATAACGCCAAAGGTTTCCATCATAAATATAGCCGACATTATTACCTACAATATGGATTACTCCGTCTTCTATCGGCTCTAAATCGGCCGTATTTTTTTCCAATTCAGAGAGAGAACCCGAAGACAACCCCTCGTAAAACGAAGAACTCAAAGATCCGATGGAGCTCGACAAATCGGCTTCATCGTTCAAATCATCATTTTTTGCATTCGAACTTGAATCATCAAAACACGCTCCAAGTAGCAGCAAGAAAGCGAAATATAAAGCAACGAAAGAATAGGATTTTCTTTTAAACATATTTAACCACCTTTATTGCAAAGAAACTCGCCAACAAAAAGTCGATTGAATTTATTCAGAATCCTTTACGCAGCGGACAGACCCCTGCAAATATCGGAAATCATTTTTATCACTTTGAGACATTTTTTTTATAAATGCTGTATCATTTTCAAAAACTGCAGCATAGCCGTAGGTTCCACCAGACCAAGGAATATTCAATTCCTTTTCATATTTAATCCAATTTGCGGTAATAAAATTGGTGTAAGAAGTCTTTAGGGGAATAGCAGAAAAACCCGTTTCATTCGTCGATTGATTCCAGCCAATCTTAGATTCCAATGATTTCACATCATACTTTTGCAATAAGGCTTTCCATTCTGTTGTATCCGGTATATGCCAATTTTCCATACAGATACCCCTATATGTTTGTGGGGCATCAACAGTGTCCAATACAGCAGAATTCATCGCAGATTCCCAAGAATATGTACACCCAAGTTTTTCAATGTTAGCGCAATTTGCCCCGGACACGCCATAGGCAAGATTTTCAGCCATCCAAGTTTTTCCGTCAATCTCGACCGTACGATAAGATTGTCCATCTCGATTGTCTTTCACGGTTCCATATTCTACATCTTTATTAAAATACGATTCCTTTTCGTAATCAAGAAGCGTAGCCTTATTCCAAGCTGGCGCAGGCAACTGCCACGAACACAAATCATTGGATAGGACAAAAGAACCATCAGGCTTATATTTTTCTTGAGAATCGAAACAATAATTCCATTTGCACAGATAATCAAAACCTTCTTTTTCTAGCATCGTTTCATTATTCGACTCAACACACCCGATTCCCATTTTAATTTCACTTTCATAAGCCTTGCGCCATCTGCCGCTATCGTAAACATAAGACACCGTAGAATCGGTTTTAGATTTCACCAATTTACCATCTTCAACAGTATCTATCAGTTCTACACTGATGTCTATATCCGTCGCCTCAAACCACAGATACACACCGGAACCCGCAACGGCTTCCTTACAGACTAGAATCTTTCCGTCATTGACGGAGTTTTCGGCATGCACGGTATCAAGTATCCCAGCCGTTTTTTCAGAGCATTCGCCCAAGCCATAAATCTTTAGCCAGAAGTTGTAGATATAAGCCTGGAAAGGTCCGATTGTCGCATCGGGATATTTTTCATTCAAGTTAGCCCTGATGTTGTCATAACTGTACTGAAAAGCGACTTTATCCGCAAGCTTGAGCAATAATTCCGGCGTTACGCCTGCCGTAAGGTCAGCGATCATCTCGGTAACGGCAGCCTCGCCGCCAACCTTCAGCACCATGATCGAAAGTGCAAGGAGCTTGTCATTATTGACGATGCTCGCGTTTTCAAAAGCAAGTCCGGAATCATCGCCAAAGATGGCCTTAATCAGTTCAGATTCAGCCTGTTCCTTCGCATCGTCAAAATCCATGCCGGATTCAATCAGCGACAGTATTCGCTTGTGCGTAATGTGCGTGCCGATATTGATATTGATTTTGCTTTTCTCGTTCACGTGCGCCACCGCCTTGAGCGAAAGCGGGCTTGTCGTATTTTGACCCGAAAGTTCGTTCCAGTAGTAACCAGATGCCTCAAGCAAAACGTAACGAGAATCCAGTTCAACCTTGCCCAGCGAGAACCCGCCATTGTCACCTTCGACGGTTCCCGTAAACACCTTGCCCGTCTGTGCAAAGGTTTCAGGGTTCAGCTCATAAAGCGTAACCGAGGTTCCCTTGACAAAGGGTCCCTTTTCCACCACACCTTCGATACTTGCGGTAACCTGGTTCGGATCTTCAGAAGCCCCAGCCCTGGAGGAATCACCACAGCCAACAAGACCGAATGCGGCAAAAAACAACAGCCATATAAACATCATCGACTTCATATATCAAACTCCATCAATAATCATACTAATTATTCAGAATCTTTCACGCAGCGGACTGACGCTATCGCATAATTATATTCTGCATACCTATGCTCATTCTGTGTGGTAATTTCAAATGCGCCATTTGTAAATATCGCAGAATACCCAAAAAAAGTTGTTCGATTTTCCATTAGAGAATAACCAGTTCCACTTGTTGATGAAGCAAAACCAGCCAATCCAACTTCAAGATATGAGTAAGCTATTCCAGCACCACTTTTATATTCCGCAGGAGCAATAGAGAAACCAGTTCCATTTTTCCCCTTAGACCACCCCATTTCTGAAAGTAAATCTGCAATGTCATTACTTTTCGCAAGCTCTCTCCACTCTGTCGTATCAGGAATATGCCAACCATCCATACAGATTCCCTGTTTGTTTACAACCGAATCTCCATCCAAAAAAATTAAAGCCGTTTTCCAATTATATTCGCAACCTTTTATCGAAGCAGAATCTGCACATATTAGACCATTCATCGTATATGCAAGATTTTCAGCCATCCAAGTTTTACCAGCGATATCAACAGTACGGTATTGTTTTCCATCACGCGAGTCTTTCACAGACCCATATTCAATTTCTTTATTGAAATACAATTCCTTTTCTTTCTCAGGATTTGGAATCTTATTCCAAGCTGGTGCCGAAAGCTCCGAGCACAAATCATTGGATAGAACAAAAGAACCATCAGGCTTATATTTTTCTTGAGAATCGAAACAATAATTCCATTTGCACAGATAATCAAAACCTTCTTTTTCTAGCATCGTTTCATTATTCGACTCAACACACCCGATTCCCATTTTAATTTCACTTTCATAAGCCTTGCGCCATCTGCCGCTATCGTAAACATAAGACACCGTAGAATCGGTTTTAGATTTCACCAATTTACCATCTTCAACAGTATCTATCAGTTCTACACTGATGTCTATATCCGTCGCCTCAAACCACAGATACACACCGGAACCCGCAACGGCTTCCTTACAGACTAGAATCTTTCCGTCATTGACGGAGTTTTCGGCATGCACGGTATCAAGTATCCCAGCCGTTTTTTCAGAGCATTCGCCCAAGCCGTAAATTTTTTGCCAGAAATTGTAGATATAAGCCTGGAAAGGTCCGATTGTCGCATCGGGATATTTTTCCTTCATGTGGGCCATCACGTTATCATAGCTATATTGGAGCGCAACTTTATCCGCAAGCTTGAGCAACAATTCCGGCGTTACGCCAGCAGTAAGGTCAGCGATTATCTCGGTTACCTCGGCCTCGCCGCCAACCTTCAACACCATGACTGAAAGTGCAAGGAGCTTGTCATTATTGACGATGCTCGCGTTTTCAAAAGCAACTCCTGAATCATCGCCAAAGACAGCCTTAATCAGTTCCGATTCAGCCTGTTCTTTCGCTTCGTCAAAATCCATGCCGGATTCAATCAGCGACAGTATTCGCTTGTGCGTAATGTGCGTACCGATATTGATATTGACTTTACTTTTCTCGTTTACATGCGCCACCGCCTTAAGCGAAAGCGGGCTGTCCGTATTATGGCCCCAAAGTTCATTCCAGTAGTAACCAGAAGCTTCAAGCAAAACGTAACGAGAATCCAGCTCAACTTTTCCCAGCGAGAACCCGCCATTGTCACCTTCGACAGTTCCCGTAAACACCTTGCCCGCCTGTGCAAAGGTTTCAGGGTTCAGTTCATAAAGCGTAACCGAGGTTCCCTTGACAAAGGGGCCCTTTTCCACCACACCTTCGATACTTGCGGTAACCTGGTTCGGATCTTCAGAAGCCCCAGCCCTGGAGGAATCACCACAACCCCAAAAACACAACCCCGCCAAAAGAAATGCAGATAGGGCAAGGAAATATTTGTTTTTTAATCTAGTCATGGGACTCCTCCCCTGTTTTATGGGTAAGCGGGAAAAATTGCAGATTGACCCGGTAAACCTGGTTGATGTTCTTGTCCGCGGTCGCAATTGCAATAATCTTGCGGCGACATTCATCCAATTCTTTCACAATCCGCTGATAGGAATCTTCAGAGACCCCTACCGTCACGCCACTAAAATTTCTCTCCGTTACGGGCAAGTCCAGCGCCTTTGCGGCAAGGCCCGCCATTTCACGATGAGCGCCTCGAATCGCAAGGCGCGTCGCCTCGGTGGACCCCGAAACAAAAGTTTCTGCCTGGCTATAAGAACCGTCTTCTGCCCGGTGCAAAAGTCCGGTCTTCGTCAAGAACTGAAGCGTTTTCTGGACATCGGCCGCCGAAACATAAGGGTAACACATCTTCGCCATTTCGCCAGGAGTTGCCCCCGGCATCATGGGAGCCAATTCACGTAGGGTCGGATTACGCCACGAGTCGTAATAATCAAAAACATCTTCTTCAAGTATTCGGACCTTATGGAACTTGGCAATAGAACACATCAGTTCGAAAGCGGCTTTCTTTTTTTCGTCAACTTCGGCCTGGTTGAATTGAACCATCGCCCTGAAATAATCCTGTTCAAAGCCAACCAACCCCATAGCCTGCGCCGTACGTTCCACGCCAACGCGACTCAGGTTGCTCTTACCGTCGCACACCACCTTCATATACGAACACGAAGAAAATCCTGCAAGATTCGAAAACTCCTTCCACGAAAACGCAGAACGCCTTTTGCGCTCCTCGTAGAAGTCCAGCATATACTTGCGGTAATCTGTATATTCAACTATCGGTTTCATATTACTAAATCTACCTTTAAAAAACTTAAAAAGCAACACGTTTATGCAATAAAAATTCTTTTTTTTGCATAAAATCAGCATTTTTTAGCATTCAAAATTAAAAATTTTTCGCATATGCAATAGCGTATTGCATATATGGAAAGTTCCCCCCTTTCCGGCACAAAAAACTGGTCGAAAACCCTTAAATTTTCTATCTATTAGGCGTTCAAAAACAATGTTTAGCAACGGAGCTCCGTCATGTACGATATTTTGGTCCTTGGTGCAGGCATTTCCGGCTTGAGCGCGGCAATCCACGCAGCGGAAAAAGGCCTTTCGGTAGTCATTCTCACTAAGGGAGCAAAACCAGACGGATCATCAAACTACGCACAGGGTGGTATCGCTACCGTTACCGAAAAAACGGACAAATTCAAGTTCCACATCGACGACACGCTGGAAGCGGGTGCAGGCCTTTGCAAAAAGGAACCGGTGAACATTCTGACCAAGAGCGGTCCAGACACCATTCGCCAACTGGTGAAATGGGGCGTACAGTTTACCCCCTCGCCTGCCGACAAGACTCAATTCGACTTGCACCTGGAAGGCGGACACAGCCACCACCGCATCTTGCATGCGGCTGACCTTACGGGTAAAGAAATCATGCGCGCCCTGCTTTGCGAACTGCACAAGCACAAGAACATCCACTACATCGAAAACTGCTACATCAAGGATTTGATTTGCAAGGGCGAAGGCAAAGCCAAGCGCTGCGTCGGTGCCAAGATTATTCACCAGAAAACAGGCGTTGTAGAAAACCTCTACGCAAAGGCATCGATTCTTTCTACCGGTGGCGCAGGCCGAATTTGGCAGTACACGGTTTGCCCGCCCGATAGCTGCGGCGACGGCATGGCCATTGCCGCCCGAGCAGGAGCCGCCCTGCAAGATATCGAATTCATGCAGTTCCACCCCACAAGCCTTTATGCACCGAGCCTCAAAAAGCCGTTCCTGATTTCGGAAGCGGTTCGCGGATTCGGCGGCATTTTAAAGAACGACAAGGGCGAAGAATTCATGAACCAGGTGCACCCGCTGCACTCCCTTGCCCCCCGCGACATCGTGGCCCGCGCCATCCACAGCGAAATGCAGCGCCTGGGCAAGCCGAACATGTTCATTGATTTAAGTGGCCGCACACCGAAAGACATCAAGAGCCATTTCCCGAACATTTATGCCAAGTGCCTCGAAGCCGGTATCGACATCACCAAGCAGTGGATTCCGGTGGTGCCCGCCGCACATTACATGTGCGGAGGCGTACTGGTCGACACTTGGTCCAGGACCGAAATCAAGGGCCTGTACGCCTGCGGCGAAGTCGCCGCGACGGGCG
>JAEEGG010006523.1_pt1 | contig 27335 bp, 15 predicted proteins | sample 9134161 | NCBI WGS metagenome assembly JAEEGG01 (sample SAMN16246543, study PRJNA631951) | gut metagenome | biome: gut microbiome; feature: rumen; material: CR-attached | host: Bos | place: Iran: Karaj | collected 2018-10 | reverse complement strand
GAGGCCCGCGACAAGGGTGACCTCAGCGAGAATTTCGAGTACCATGCTGCCAAGCGCGAACAGGGTCGCCTGCTCAGCCGCATCCGTTTCATGCAGCGCGTCCTCGAGAATGCCCGTGTCCTCGACACCTCCCACCTCTCTACCGACAGCGTCGGACTGCTCAGCCGTGTCGAGATGACCAACGAGACCACTGGCAGTCGCATGACCTACACCATTGTCAGTCCCCACGAGGCCAACCTCCGCGAAGGCAAGATTTCCATCAAGTCACCCATCGCCCAGGCCCTGCTTAACAAAAAGGCAGGCGACACGGTTGTTGTCCGTGTTCCTGCCGGTATGGTCAAGCTCCGCATTGAGAGCGTCAGCCTGAGTGCATAAACACCGAATCCCTTGATTAAATAGTCCTAATGGCTACCATCACGGCATCGTCAATACGCTTGGCGTTGCCGCGGAAGTTCTCGACGGCACTCGTCATGCGGTCTATAATCTTCTGTGGCGGCTCATTGGCTTCTGCCGACTTGGTGAGTCGTGCCATCATGCGTTTCATGCCGAATGTCTCGTGGCGGTAGTTCTCCGTCTCGTAGAGTCCATCGGTATAGAGGAAGAGTGTGGAGCCCTTTTGGAGCGTGGCATGCAACTCCTCGTAGTCATAGTCCTCCAGAACACCTACTGGCACGTTGGGTTTCAACTCAAACGGGCGCAGGTTACCATTGGGCGACAGCAATACAGGCCATGGGTGTCCGGCATTACAGTAGGTAAGCTTGGCATTACTGAGATTCAGCACACCCACAAACATCGTTGTGAACATCTCACTGTCGTTGAACGAGTGGAGCGAGTGGTTCATGGCCTTGATGATGGATACTGCCGAGGGCACGCCGTCTTTCTCATTGGTGGAAATAGCGGCCGTACGGAACACACTTCGTGTGATGGCCATGACCAGCGATGCTCGCACATTCGAGCCTGGCACGTCGCCAAGACAGAACACCAGCGAGTGACCGATGTAGAGGTAATCGTAGAAGTCGGCACTGATATCATTGGCACTGAGCAGTTTCACCTTGATCTCCACCTCGTGGTTGGTATTCTCCTCATCGGGCGTAATGGGGAGCATCGATGTCTGTATATTGCTGGCTATCTGCAACTCGCGGGTCATCACGTCCTGTACCATTTCCACCTTATTCAGTTTCCAGATGCTCTTGGTAGAGCGCCAGACAATAAACACAATCAGGCCGATACTAATCAGTTGCGACAGAAGAACCCATCCCAACAAGCGTCCGAACGCAGTATCTTCCTCAGCGCGCTGATACACCATTTCCCGATAGTCAATGTCGCCCGTCAGCACACCGATACACTGATGCTTCGCATTATGTAGCGGAGCCGAGAAAGTATAGATTAGCATGTCCGAGCCACCCGTGTCGTTATACGGCTGACTCCACCATATCGTGTCTTTCTGCAACGCACGCGCATACCACTCAGCGTCCACATAGTCGTAGATGAGTTGCTTGGTAACAACAGGCTGCTTGTCGCTTCGCTGGTAAGCGAAAGCCGCAAACGTAGAGTCTTTCTTCGCGCAGAAACCTGGTCGCAACGCCACACAACTACCCACAATATGCTGATTGCGGTCCACCAGTTTGGCACATATTCTAAACAGCTCATCACGGTCTGCCAGATTCTCCTCCACCGTAGTCACTGTAGCCATGACAGCCGACTCTGTTCTTGCCTTCAGGTCGTTGATGCGTTCCAACTCCCTCAGGTTCTCCTTCGTCCACTCCGCTGTCCGCCATCCCACGGCATGCCTGATATAGACATAGGTACCAATACTGAGAACCTCAAGTAGGACGGCAGCCACGATAATAATCGTGATTCCCCTCCACATGGATTTCATCTTCTTTTTCAGATTCAATTTAATCATCAGTTCGTCTTGGAATATATACTACAAGAAATTTGGCGGTAAAATTACTAAAAATATAAGATACCGCCAAATTTCCTGCCATATTTTCCTGTTTTTTGCGCTTATTTCGTGACTCTCATCCAGTCCACATCCAGCCAACCGCGATCAGCCTTGGCATTGTCCTCTACACAGACATAGCCGAATTTAGCACCAATCCACTTGCCTTGGCGCATCTGGAAGGGAGCGCCAGCCTGACGGAACGTCTTGCCGTCCATGCTGTAGGCAAAGGTCACCTGCGGCTTGCCTTCATAGCCTCCTTTGTTCTTCAGTTTGTCCTTGTCGGGCAGGGTGACGCGCAACAGCAGGTAGATATCCTCGTGGATGCCTGGCTTGTAGTCTATCTTGTCCTCAGCAGTAGGCTTCAGCGTGGTGATGAGTTCCTCTTCCTGCGCCTTGCCCTTGTCGGCCTGCTTGCAGGTCAGTCGCAACAGTTGGAACTCCTTGCCCACACGCTTCACGACCAGTGCCGAGTAGTCCAGTCCCATCATGATGATGCCGCCCATCTGTCCGTCAGCCTTCGACGTAAAGCGCACCTTCGTGGTAGCCATAAACTCGTCGGCAGGCGTCTTCTGCAACAGCATGTTGGGAACCCCAAAGAGGTTTGATGGCTGATGGCTGAGGGCTGAGGGCACCTCTTCCATCTTCCCTCTTCCTTCTTCCATCTTGTGTGTAAAGATACGCATGGTGCCGAAGGCGGTAGGTACGCCGAACTTCTCGTCGTAGTTGGCCTGCCACTGCCATTGCTTGCCTATCGTAGTAGTATTAAACTCATCACTCTCTACCGGATTCACCACCACTGTGCTCGAGGCTTTTGGCTTCTGAAAAGTGGTGACCGGTTCCCCGTTCTTTCCCATGATAGGCCAGCCAGTGCTCCAGTCCACAGGGTTCAGATGTACCACTCGTCCGTAGGCCTCCTTGTCCTGGAAGTGCAGAAACCAGTCCTCACCATATTTCGTATGTACCCAAGCACCCTGGTGAGGGCCATTGATGTTCGTCCTGCCCTGCTGCAACACGATCTTGTGCTCGTAGGGACCGTAGGGCGACCTCGAGCGCATTGCCAACTGGAACCCCCCAGGTACGCCACCTGCCGGACACATAATCCAGTACCAGCCGTCGCGCTTATAGAACTTCGGACCCTCGCAGGTGCGGTTCTCCGTACCGTTGCCGTCAAACACGATGACGGGTTGTCCGATGGGCTTCGTACCGTCGGCACTCATCTCGCGAACAGTCAGTACCGAGGCGTACTTCGCACGACTGTTCGCCCATCCGTTCACCAGATAGCACTTGCCGTCCTCGTCCCATAGCGGTGTGGTGTCTATGTATCCCTGTCCCTTGATGACGCATACGGGCTGTTCCCACTCGCCGGCAGGGTCGCCGTTCTTCGTCTTCACCATATACACGCCGTGGTCAGGGTCACCCCAGTAGATGTAATACTGACCTTCGTGATAGCGGATGCTGGGTGCCCAGACGCCGTTGCCGTGCTGAGGCGTAGAGAAGTGCTCCAACAACTTGTCGTCACCCTCATAGAGGTTCTTCAGCGCATAGCCCACTATCTCCCAGTTCACCAGGTCCCTAGAGTGCAGGATGGGCAGTCCGGGGGTACACTGAAACGACGATGCCGTCAGGTAGTAGTCCTCGCCCGACGCTCCCACACATACGTCAGGGTCTGAGTAGTCCGCATTGATTACCGGGTTGGTGTATGTCCCGTCCCCATTGTCAGGGTTCCACACCTGCGACTGGTAGGCCTGTGCACAGGCCATCATCGGCAACGCTATCGCTGCCATCAACAAGATTCTTTTCATTGTCTGATACATATCTTTGATTTGTTCTGTCATTATTAATTAACGAGAATATGCGTTCTTTATTGTTTTATCTATGATAATTCTCTTGCCATCTCCCACCCTCGCAGAACCTTAATAAAGGCAAAATGGTGCTACTAAGGTGCTATGATGATGCTATGATTTGCTCCTATATAAACTTTTAAAAAAACAAAACTATGCTATAGGTGCTACTGGCTGCCCGCAAACGCCCTGTACAAAGGGCTTCAGCCTATAGCATAGTTTGCAAAAACTATGCTATAACTATGCTATAACAGTGCTATTAAAAAAGGGGGCACTTTACGGTCGTTCCAACGTCATCTTGCGGTTGTTCCAATGGCATCTACGACCCGTTCCGATGATACTTTACCCCCCTAAAGTATCATCGGAACACCCGCAAAGTGCCATCGGAACGGGTGGAAGGAACGTCAGGAACGACTCAAAAGTGACGGTAGGTCAAAAATAAGGTTAGAATGGGGGCATTCCTGGGAAGCCAGTGAACTGCATCTTTTTCTCGACGGGTTCTTGGATGCGGGGCTGCCAGTCAATATCGAAGCGGTCGATGTGCTTGTCGAGGAAGGCAAGACGGTCTGCCAGCCATTTCTTCACAACCTCGTGCATGGGCCATGCAATCTAACAAGAAAAAGACCGGAAGTGCAAAACTTCCGGCCCTTTTTTTTACTAATAGATTGTTGTAAATGCTCAATTCGTTTCAGCACGCTCAATCCATCCGAGGTTGTCGCCCTTGCGGACCTTAGCGCCCTGCTTGGCAGCGACCTCGACGAGTTTACCACCCAGTGCAGCAGGAATGGGAACAATCTCGCCCCAAGGAGCCTGGATGTAGCAGAAGGTGTCGCCCTCCTTGTACTGCTGACCGATAAACGGCTCCAGACAAGGTGTGCAAGCGCCCTCACCAGAGAATTCGTAATAGACCTGTCCGGGAACGGGAGCCGTCAGGGCATCGGCCTTAGCATGCTTGAAGGCTGCTATCTCAGCCGGGCTCAGCTTAGAGCCGAGCTTAGCATCCTTGGCCTTCTGGATGTCGGCCAACAGCTGCTTCTTAGCCTGACCACTGCGGAACGGACGGTACTGCTCGGGGTGCATAGCGAGTTCGAAGAGCTCTTCGTTGTCCTGACCGTAGTCCCAACCGTTCTCATCCATCTCCTTCTTGAAGCCGTCGAGGGCATTGGGGATGAGAGTGTGAGGATCGGCAGTAGTGAACTCGCGGTTCTGCTTCTTGGCCAGTTCGATGAACTCGGGATCGATGGTGCCAGGCACCTTGCCGCTCTTGCCAAGAATCATACCCCAGATGGCATCGTCCATCATGACGTAGCGTCCCTTGCCCTGCTCCATAGTCAGCAGGTTCATCAGGGCGATGTTCTTCGTGTACTGTGAGAACGGAGTTACCAATGGGGGATAACCCACGCGAGGCCATACATACTCTACCTCGTTGAACAGCTTCACCAGCATATCGTCCATAGAGAGTGTGGGCTCACCCTTCTTCTCACGCAGCTTGTTAATCATGCTCTGGATAGGACCAAGGTCAGCCATCATCGAACCCATCATACCACCAGGCAGACCGCTGCCGAGCAACAGACTCGACATGTGCTTGTTGGCGGGATTGATGAAGTAGCCCAACCAGTCGTCAATGAACTCCTGCGTCAGGCTGCGTGCCTGCATGTAGGCGTTCATATTGATATCTGCCACCTCGAAGCCTTCGTTCTTCAGCATCGACTGGACAGAGATGATATCGGGATGTACCTTACCCCAGCTGAGTGGCTCGATAGCGGTATCGATGATGTCAGCACCGTTGTTACAAACCTCGAGGATAGAAGCCATCGAGAGTCCGGGACCAGAGTGACCGTGATACTGGATGATGATGTCGGGGTGCTTGGTCTTGATGCTCTTGGTCAGGGCACCGAGCAGGGCGGGCTGTCCGATACCAGCCATATCCTTCAAGCAGATTTCCTCAGCACCAGCGGCAATCACCTCGTCAGCAATGGCGCTATAGTACTCAACGGTATGCACGGGGCTGGTAGTGATACACAGCGTAGCTTGTGGAATCATGCCAGCGGCCTTGGCCCACTTGATAGAGGGGATGATATTACGCGTATCGTTCAGACCGCAGAAAATACGGGGGATATCCACACCCTGGGCCTTCTTGACCTTGTACATCAACTCGCGAACATCGTCGGGAACGGGATACATACGCAGGGCGTTCAGACCACGATCGAGCATGTGCGTCTGGATGCCGACCTCATTGAAAGGCTTACAGAAAGCACGCACGGCAAGGTTAGGATTCTCGCCTGCCATGAGGTTGACCTGTTCGAAGGCACCACCATTGGTTTCCACACGGGCAAAGCAACCCATATCGATAATAACGGGAGCAATACGCTCTAACTGGTCCTTACGGGGCTGAAACTTACCGGACGACTGCCACATGTCGCGGTACACAAGACTAAATTTAATCTTTTTTTTCATGCTATTTGTCGATTTTGAAATAAATTTTCTGCAAAGATACAAAATAATTGAGAATAATTTCTTATTTTTGCACCATAATTTAATTAAAACAATGAAAAAGGCCTTATTTCCTATAATCGCCACGATGCTTTTGATGATAGCATGCGGCAGCAACCAACAACAGCCTGCTACCGATATAGCAGACGATGCAATCAGTCTGAAAAAGAATCTTCCAGGCGACTCTGCGCTCTATGGACTGGCATGTGACGGGTGTACAGACTCTGTATTGGTGTTCCTCCCCTACTCTGGCGGTGACCCTGACACGTTTGACATCATCAATGCCTTCCAGCAGCACCGCATCTACGGACGTCCGCGTATCGGTGACGAACTGGCAGTCATCATCAACCCTGCAGACCGCGACGAGGCACTCAGCGTAGTCAATATGGAAATGCTGAAAGGCGAATGGGGCTATATGGTACACCCCACCCTGCGCACTCCAGAAAGCTTGTCGAAGCGTATGCAGCGCCGCATGATAGAGCGCATTCCCGACTCACTGCGCCAACTCATGTTGACGCCTCGTGAATACTCGCTGCGATTGAAGCGCGACTATACGGTTACTGCGCGAGGAGGCATACGTCGTCGCACCACTACCGATGACATGTCGCCAGTAGAATATCCTACCCTCAAGCGTTATACCGATTGGTACTTCTATAACGGCATGCTCATCCTGAAGGCCGATACCATCTCTGGATTCTCTCAAGAAGGTGACGTACCGGATACAGACACGGCAAAGATTTGCCTGCTGACGCCCGACTCACTCATCTTGGAGTTCAACGACCATACGCAGGAATACTACCGCAAGGAGTAAAACCTCTCCCGTCAGCACGCTCGCTGACTCTCTGAAGAAGAGCTCGTAATTGTGTGTGTGTGTGAGCCTTATAATTAAAAATCAACACTTTTTGCTAAGAACCATAAGTATTACATGGAAGGAATTATGAAGCGAGTCATCTCCCTATTACTGCTGACCATTGCAGCTGTCAGCCTGCAGGCACAGGACTTCGATCTGTACTTTGCCAATAACGTTGGTGACGTGACTAACCTGCGCAATATCAAGACTGACCCCAATCTGAAATGGAAGAAAGTGGAGGGAAGTTCGGTATCGAGCAACCGCGTAGATGTAGAGAACGTGGTCAACATGTTCAAGCAAACGCGCATGAAGAAGCTTGATGACCAGAAGTTGTTCTGGAAGATGCGCGACGACAACCTGTTGTGCTTCCGCATCAACGACGGTAAGGGAAAGTCGGGCGAATATGAGGCCCGTCTGCGCATTGGCCAGCGCACCGTCGTAAAGAATATCTCGGGTTATTTTTTTGTCAACACAGAAAACAATACTGACTCACTGTATGTCAGCGTGTGCCGTAAGGGTTGTGGTCCTAACGACACGCTGCGTTTCACCTATTATATCAACAACTGGGACAACGAGGGCTTACTGGTATTTAAGCTTGACAACAAGCGCCAGCGCTCGGGGTTGACCTACGAACTGGAGTACCGCCTCAAGGGTGAGGGCGAGAAGACGGGTGGCTTCCGCCGTCTGCCACTCACGGGTACGAGCTTCCAGAGTTTCTATGTCCCTGCCGACTCGGCCATCAACGACCTGTTCTTTCTCAGTGAGGGCAACCGTCTGAAGGTAGACCTGGCACGCTTGACATGGGGAGCGAACCTGAGCAACCGCCTGAACCGTCTGTGGATAGGCACCAACTTTACGCTCGACAAGCACGAGAACCGAGAGCTGACCATCTTCAATATGTTGGGGTCAGGACTCTTTGAACAGTATGACACCCTCTACCTGCAGGTGTTAGGCAAGAATGGGAAGCCCATTCAGGCAGATGTAGACCCGCAAACCAAGCTGGCCAAGGGTTTTGTATTTAACATTGCCCAGGTGGACGAGCAAGGCAAGTATGTCAATCACGGACACATGAAATATGTGGGGTACAATAGGAAGAACGGCATCCACAAGATACTGACCTACGGAAATCCTGCCTATATCGAGGTCATTGCCCCGTCGCACTTTCCTGCCGTATTCAAATATCCGGGTGCCGTAGATCCGAAAACCAAGGTACTGAGCAGCAAGCGCACGACAGGCGTCATCCGACTCATAAGCGGCAATATCACTGCCGACGGACCATCTATGTCTAAACAGACCATGTATATCCTGAAAGACCTGAAGATGAAGAACGGTCAGTTGCGATACTTCACCCTTGACTCATGCGACCTGTCGGCAGGTTCTTCGTCTAAGACCTACAAATTCATTGAGGATGGCGGCTATGCGAAGAACAAAGTTTACCACTCGTCTTATCCGCCCTATGTAGCCCACGAAACGCCCGTCGACAAATATGCCGAGATAGGTATCACCTACTCCGTGAATGTCAATAGCGGCGATGCGTCTTCTTTTGTGGCTAAGCTTTATGTCAGCGAGAAGGGTAGCAGCACAGAGACACAGCTGTCGCCGACGACCAACAAAGTTCTGGACGGCAGGGACTACAAGTGCTTCCAGCGCAGCTACTTTGAACAACGCTACAATCTGGTAGGAAAGCTTATCAAGACCGATACGGACTACAAGCCCCGTATGGTCATAGGAAACACGGTCTTCAAGTCGATGCCCTACCTCAAGCGTAGCGAGATAGACATTGAAGAGACGGAGAGGAAAGCAAAGAAGGAATCGGAGAAGTTTTCATACGTAAACTGGAAACCCGAGGGAGCTAATGATTTTGGCATTAGCCTCTTGGGAGACGTGGGACAAATTAACTTCAAAGCCGACGCGTTGCCAGGCTACAGCTTTTCTATCGTGCCTACCGTGGATGTCCTCCGCGGAATCTATGAGGTGGATTTCTTTCTTAGTTGTGGCACTAGCGAGGATAAAGACGCCCAAGGAAACGCAACGCGATCAAAGCGCATGCGCGACCGACAGAAGGATGTCATGCAGCCCAGTAGGTTCAAAATAAAAAAGGCTGATCAGGGGAACTGGGGCTATGACGCTATCGGCAATAATCCCGTCTACAACGGAAACGATTTTTCTTCTAAGCCTGACACTGCCAGCATCAAGAAAAAGAACAAATGGTTCATGAACGAGCTGGATGACATCTTCAAAGTAGAGAACAACCTATTGGGAGCAGGACCTTATGTGAAGATGAACCTGGGGTTCGGATTCAATTTTGGCAAGAAGAACCTTGTCTCTCCCATTTACCTGAAAAGCCTTGAAGGAACGATTGGATTGGGTGCTTTCGCCGCATACAGCAGCGACTGGACTCATAAGATATATGAGTTTATTGGGTGGAATGCTGATAACATGAGCAAAAAAATTCCTATCCGTTTGATATTCCATGCTAATGCCTCAGCATATGTACAAGGCACGTTGGGGTTGAAGACCTACAACTTCCTCAATGACAATAATGAAATCTATTTCCGCCAATATGGTTTCTTTTTCACCTTTGAGGCTACTGCTAAAGCTGGTGCGGGAGTTATGGTTAAAACGTCTTTCGGGCAGTCTGAGCCAAGCGAGAAAGATAGTAATAGTAGTAACTTGACGCGAATGTTTAAAGCACAAGCTGGAGGACGTGCAGGCGTGAAGGCTTCTTTCAAATATGGCCTAGTATGGCCCTTCGAAAAGAGACTTGACAATGGCGGTACCTTCCTGGTGATGGGAGCGGCAGAGATATATTATGATGTACAGCTTCTCATGCTTACTCGCATACGAGGCCGTAAAGCAGGCAAGATAGGAAGATACTTCTACTTACCTGATGCTGCAGACAACCCCATGATACCCTCATATCCCAACTACAAAGGTCCCAATAAAGTCCCCGCACTGGGACCCAGCATGGCTCCTCGATGGCCGTCGCTGACGCGTCGCAGCCTCACACCCCGGCTGGCGGCCTCACACCGTGCAGAAGATGCTGAGGGATTCAACTTCGGCGAGCGGCTGCTTGAGAATGTCGGTTTAAGTGCTACACCTTTCTTCATGGGCGACGAGCACATGGTGCTCAGCCACCAGCAAGGTGCCAGTGACATCAATGACGACAACATGATGGAATTCCGCATCCAGAATCAGGGTGAAGATGTTCCTGCTGCTAAAATCACCCTGCAGAGTGGTACGAAGCTGCCTTCTGACGGCCATCGCATGGAGAACCTGCAGGCCGACAAACTTGGAGAGGAAGGTATCGTGGTGTATGAGGAGATGAGTCGCAACATCACAGCTGAAGAACAGGCTTCTGCCACTCCGCTGATTACCGATACGGAGCTGTCACACTTCAAGCGCATCACTGCCAACCATCGCGAGAGCAATGGCCAATGGACACGTCGTGTGATAGCCTATGACGAGAGCGTAGTAGATATAGAACCTGTTGCGGCGCTGGGTGTCAATGTCACTTCCCAGGGTGCTAACAGTTCTGGCAAGGCTGCTTGCGTATGGAAACGCGGACACTACAATGTGCCTGAAGACACTCGCTATCACACATTAGCCTACCGTTCTTTTGCTGGCGACCTGATGCTGTCGGTATTCGACGGCGAGCAATGGAGTGCTCCTGAGAGCATCATGAAACTGACTGAAGAGGATATCGTCAGAAATTACCAAGTGATTATGAGCAACGACACCGTGTTGACAGTGGTCAACCTGATGCCAAAGGACAGCGAAGACATGCAGTTACGCTACCTCTGTAAGCCACTTGGCAAACCCTTGTTGCCTGCGACCGTCGACCATAATGTGCCTGAAGACTTCTCACTCGACATGATAGGCGAGAATCCTTATATAGGCATCCTGCACAAGGTTGACTCGCTGAGCAATGATATCTATGTCAAGGAAATCAACATGCGAGGTGAATATACAGGCTATGGCGTAGACCTGGATATCTGGCAGTACAACCCACAGAGCGTACGCCTAGTATCAGACAAGAACTTGCGTTATGTCCACGACTTTGCTGTCGTATGGAAGAAGCAGGGCAACGGCATCCGACAGGGTGGTAATGTGCTGCTTACCGACGACGAACAGACCATGCTGAACTGCTCACGCATCTTCATGAACGAGAACCTGCAAGCCACTCCTCATATCACAATAGCCAGCACGCTCGACACGCTGAGACTCAACAGCTATGACGTGTATATGGACAATATGAAGATATCTGCCCTCTACACATTGGGCGACGATAGCAATAAGGAGTCGTACCTGATGCGTAACACCGTTGATTTCTACGAAGACTTCAACTACACGCTCACCTACTCTCAGCTGTCCATGATAGGCTCGGAGACAATGCCCGTCACCGTTAACGTATATAATACCGGTACCACGCCTATCGTTGCCGTCAATGGCTATATCAACAATCAGAAGTTTGAGGTGTCAGACCTATTTATCAGTCCCTTCTCCAACAAGGCTATCACTGTCAACTACACGCTGCCCCAGAACTTTGACGGATTCTTGAAGGCACACGACCTGACGGCAACCTTCGAAGATTTGAGTACCATCACCAAAGCTCCTCACCGCAGTGCAACACGCCGTACCAAGGCTGCCGACTATAGCAGGACAGAACTATCTCCAGGCATCTGCGACATCGAGTGCCGCCTGCTCAGCCATACGGTAGAAGGTACTAAGAATACGGTCTATGTCGAAATCGTTGACCACTCCGATACCCCGTGGAATGAAAACCACAGTCTTCATGTAGGACTCTATCCCAACAACGTGGCGGACGTGCCTATCTCATCTACGGCGGAAGTGATACTCCACGGCAGTGACTTTGAATGGATTGGCGGCGAGCGGAAGGCGTATGTGGAACTAACTGTCGAGGGGCTGGAAGAAGAAACCGACGCCTATCTGCGTGCCGACGTCTACAATGACCGCATTGCTGAGAAACTGACAGGGGAAGCTGACAACCCGCTGGATGCTCTCGTCACCAATATCTCGGGTAGCGATGACCGTTATGTCTTGGAACTGCTGCCCTCAGAACTGGACGAAACCACAGGACTACCTGTGCAAACGGTTAAGGACAAGGAACACAAGGTACAGGTCACCGCACAGGCCAGCGGCGTATGGATTAGCGGACTGGAACAGGGCGACTTCGTGCGCATCTTCGATGCTGCCGCTATGCCTGTATATCAGAACAGTACGCCCCAGAACCGCATCTTCGTTCCGTTGGAGCAGCACGGTGTCTACCTGCTGAGCACTGGACAGGAAATATTCAAGTTTACATTCTAACTCCACAGCATATATCATAAGGTATGAAACAAAGATTCTTCAGCATATGGCTCCTCAGCCTCCTCTGTCTGCCACTGCTGGCAGGCAGATACAATACGGATACTAATATCGATGGTGACTGGGAGAGCAGATTCTATAGCAGGTATCAGAATGAAGAGTTCTCAACGTGGGCCAATCCTGAGTGGCCCATCAGTGGAACAGGAGCACAGAATGATCCTTATCTCATTGATACAGAGTTGCAGTTGGCATGTCTGGCCTATTGGGTCAACAGGAAAGGATGGACAGCTGAAGGCAAATACTTTTTGTTGAGAAATAATCTCAACCTGAATAACAGCCACTGGATGCCCATTGGCGTTGACAAAGACCACCCCTTCAGAGGCTATTTCAGAGGTGGCAACCATACCATCAGCGACATGCATATCAGTGTCATCAATGGCGAAGACAGCAAGTCTTACTACTATGGACTCTTCGGCTACTGCGAAGCCATCATCTGGGACCTGAACATTAGCGAGTCGTCCATCACCATCAATCAGGACAACCACGAATTTTCCACACGCTGGTTGTGTGCAGGACTTCTCTGCGGTGACCTATCCTATTATAGAGGCACAAACCTATCAATCTATGGTGCTATCTATAATTGTAATGCGAGTGGAAGCATCAACGGAGATATTGGTGACACAGGCACACGAAGCAGTCTGGGCGGACTGGTGGGCTATGCTGACAACCCCGTCAGCATCTATCACTGTCATACCAACCTCACATCAAACCTGAAGGGTGCCTTCGATGTGGGAGGTATCGTGGGATACATCCACGGCTATGACTCCAGTTTCTTGTTTTATTGGAAATACCTTACTGACCACAGTGTAGCTGTGCCCCTGGAGACTTTTGTCTACGACTGTACGGCCGATGTGAACCTGACAGTTACCAAGGACGAAATAGACTACTACCACGCTGGCGGCATCTGTGGCACCAACGAAGGCAATATCGAGGCGTGTGCCTCGTCAGGTTCTGTCACAGCAGGTACTGACGGCACGGCAGCAGGCATCTGCGGTCGTAATATGGGTAACATCATCGCCTGCGTCAGTATGGTGACAGCTACTGGTGGGTACAACGTGGGCGGCATCGTGGGCAAGAACGAGTCGCGAACCATGAATGGCAAGACCTTCAATGCGCAGATACACGACTGCGTGTTCAGTGGTCACCTCGATGGCACCAACTCAACATACTGTGGTGGTCTGGCAGCTCGTTCATCAGAAGAAGATGTCATCAACTCGCTCTACCTTGGCACCATACAGGCATCCACCAGCAGCAATTACACGTCGCCACTCCATCAAAGTACCGATGGCATCCGCGACGATCCAGTATACTGCCATTATGATAGGAACCTCTTAAACTACTTGGAATACGAACATAATGATATCGCAATGATTAATTATGTGCTGACTGGTGGCACAGAGCCAAGCTTTGACGACAAGGAAAAACTGACATCCATGAAGAATGTCTATTACAACGAGAGCAGTGATGACGTTAGAGCTATCCAGTGGGTTTGTGCAGATGGTTTCTATCCTCGTATTACCATCAGAAACGACGAGTCAAGTAACGCAAAAACGGGAACGTTGAGCGACAATGTCATTACAAGAGCGCTCACAGTCACAGGGCAAGACGATACTAATTTCTTCAGGGCAACGCTCTTACCCAATTATGCCTGGCTGACCTCCGTACCAGCCTGTCTCACGAATGGCCAATTTGCCTACCATATGGACAATCCCCTCACGATGACCAGCAAGAGTGACAATAGTCACACAGCTTCCTACAGTTTGCCTACAGGTCAGAAGGTGCTGACAGTGGCAGGAAGTACGGCCACCCCAGCCGAGTCGGGTTATGTGATGCTAACCATCAGCGATGCAGCAACTTCCCTGTCGAAGCAGATGCTGCTCAACGTCGTTCATAACAACCGTCAATGGAACGGCACGTTTTTTACGACCTTCGATGGCGAAGGAACGGAGGCGAATCCCTACCTAATCCATAATGCTGGACAGTTTGCACGAATAATCATGAATAATTCGGCTAACACCTACTATAAATTGACACAGGACATCTGGTTCAACGACGACCTGCTCTCCGACACGGGCACGCCCAAAGACGGGAAATCCAAGTGGAATCGTAATTCCGCCACTGATGCATTCGACTGGAAAGGTCATCTCAATGGTGATGGCCATGCAGTGCACGGCATGTGGCTGGACAACTCCTTTGGCATCTTCACTACCTTGGTGGGCGATGCGTCGATAGAGAACATCGCCTTCGTCAACACCTATGTGGGTACTCCTGCTCCCGAGTCTGGTCACCTGTGGGCTGCCCTGTTCGCAAAAACGGTCAGCAGCAATGCTGTCATCCGCAACTGTCTCGTCGATGGTGTGCTGGGTCGCAAATACAATGATATGACAACCAGCGGCGTTTTTGCGGAATTACTAGACAATGGTAACCCACAGAATGTACAGTATGCGACCATCGAAGACTGCGTATTTTCCATATCGGGCCACTATGCTGTTGATGACAGTGGCAAACCGGCCATCAATTTTGCTTTTGCACCTGTTGCTGCCCCCTCAATGGGGCGCATCCATCGGGTTCTTCTGCTCAACAACGGCGAACCTACTGATGGCATAGGCATTACCAACCCTTCAGCAGAGACCTTTGAAAACAGCCAACTCTACTATCCCACAGGCTATATGGATGGCTATACGACTACTGAGTCGTCGTATTACGGTGGACTGTCTGTAGCTGCCATGACTAACGGTACATTGTTTGCAACCAACGACAAGTGGGTGTCGGTAGAAGGGCGCTTCCCCATGCTGAAGACATTTGCCGATACCGATTATGGCAAACTGCTCGCACTGCCCATCTATACGGCCGCTGACAATACGTTGGAGACGTTGGAGCTGATAACCGACTTCGAGCGTGGGGCTGCCAATTGGAAAATGGCTGATGCAACGGTTATCAACATGGTCAGCGACCTGGAATTAATGGAACCCCTCCGACCCGAGCGCACCCACCTCGTCAGAACACTGGGCGAAGCCAAGATTCTCACGCCTATTACCGTGCTCTCGGGCTTTACGCCAGGCATCCCGTTTGAGGACAATAATACCAATAATTTTTGCGTGGCAGCCTTTGACAGTAATCACGATGGCAAGGTGAACCTCACCGAGGTGATGGGTGTCAACTCGTCTGCTTTCGAAACGGCTATGGCAGCCCAGTCGACCTATGCTAATGCGATACAGAAGTTCCCCGAGCTGCGCTATTTCAAATCGGTCGATGACCTTAATACGGTGTTTCGAGATAAGGCCAACCTGAAGGAAGTGACGTTACCCGCGAAGATAAGGACACTCGATGACGACCTCTTCTATGGCTGTAGCAGTCTTGCCAGCTTCACCATTCCCGTCAGCATTACCTCGCTGGGTGCTAGTCACCCCTTCAACGGTTCGGCCATCGAGAACTTCTCCACAGAGAAGCGCCATCCCACGATGGAGGCACGCGGTGGCGTGTTGATGACCAAAGAAGGCAACCAGCTGGTGTGCTACCCCAATGGACGTACGGATGCTGATATCACCCTCAGCGGAACCGTTGAGCGCATCAACAGCAATGCCATCTACAAGGTGAACGGGGCCTCTAACATCTATCTCGACGCACCCGACTACAACTGCTATACTGAACTGGCTGAAGGTGGTATCACGTCATCCACCGGTGAACTGATGACTATCTACGTGAAGGATGCCACCAACGAACTGACGGAGGACGAGCGCAGCAATGCCCTGACGACCGGCGAGGGCAAGGGTTTGCTGCTAGAACAGTTCAAAGGTGCCGATTGCTGGAGTGCTTACCGGCTGGCTGGCAAGCTGAAACGCTACTTCGAACTGGAGGTCAGCGCCAACAGCTTGGATAGCGAAAAAGGCTGCTATTGGGCTACGATGTATATCGGTTTCGACACCCAGCTGCCGGCAGGTCTTACGGCCTATATCGTTGATAAGGAAAATACCAAGAAGAGTGATGAGAAGATAGTATTGCGCAAAATCAGCAACAAGGTGCCCATGCTGACCCCCGTTGTTATACAGGCGACAGTAGCTGGTAAATACAAGTTGTATCCCTTGGAAGAAGCTAAACAGCCAGAAATTCCGATGTACATGAACCTGCTGGACGGAACGGGTCGCGACGGACTGACAGTCAACCAATCGCAGGCCATTGACGGTGGCTGCCTGACCTTAGGGCGCAACAAAAAGGGGAAAGTCGGTTTTTTCATCTATAAAGGCACTAAAAAGATACCGCCCTATCGAGCCTATCTATCGGTCAATAAAGTCTCAAGCAGCCGTCTGCTGGAAATTTTGGACGATGAGCCTACAGGTCTGAATGAAGAATTAAGAATTAAGAATGAAGAATCGGCTAGCGCATGGTACACGCTCGATGGTCGCAAGTTGGATGGCAAGCCAACCACTAAGGGGCTGTATATCGTGAATGGCAGAAAGGAGGTAGTAAGATGAAAAAACAATATACTCCCCCGATAATGCAGTGTTATACCTTGCGGTGTAGCCTGTTGCTCAGTGCGTCAGAGACGGACATGCTCTGGTCAGGAGATCGAGACGACAGCTCTGGTAATAACTCCACAGAAGACTCCTTCTGATAAGGAATTACGCGAAAACAGCACAAAAAAACATCCAAAATGATGATTGTAAGAATTTTTTTATACCTTTGCAACGATATTAGACAATAATACTAAAACAGTTACCAATGAAGAAGAGAAAAATGATTCTGGTTTGTGCATTGATGCTGTCGATGGCAGTCCACGCCCAATGGCGCGTGGGTATCACAGCAGGTGCGGACTACAACACGTACACGATGGACAAGCAGTATGAAAGCGACTGGCAGATGCAGGGTCGCTGGGGCGCCACCGTGGGAATTACGGGACAGTATGATGTAACAAACTGGTTGGGTATCAGGGCTGACCTGAACTGGACGCAGAAGAACTATCGTCACTATCGCGACCGTCTGCCCATCGAGCACAAGTATTTCAACAACTACCTGCAGCTGCCTGTTATGGCGTCGCTGAGCATGGGTGGCGAGAAGCTGCGCGGCTTCGTCAACCTGGGTGTCTATGGTGGCTACTGGCTGAGCAGTCATCGTGAGGGCTATGACATGAACATATTCACAGGAAAATTCTACTCGTTCAGCGAGAAGGTGGAATTTGATAGCGATCGCGACCAGCGCTGGGACTGTGGCTTCGTAGGTGGCGTGGGCTTGGAATACCGTTTTGCCAAGCACTGGGCTGCCCAAGTGGAGGCACGCTATTACTATAGCACAACGAGCGTGCAGAAGCAATATACGAGGGTGAAAGACTACCGCTATAACAATACGATTGCCATTCAGGCAGGAGTGAACTATCAATTTTAATGACGAGCATTATGAAGCACAAGATATTATCTATCATAGGAGTAGGACTCCTGTTACTGACACTTGGTGCGTGCCGTGAACAGAGCGACACGCTGGTGAGCTACGGCCACCAAGACCAGCTGGCGTTTGGCGAGGCCGAGACCAGCTTTGCTGGCAAGTTCAAGGTGTTGTGGAATGGTCTGAACCAGAACTATGCACTATGGGACTATGAGAGAGAGCTAGGACTGGACTGGGATGCTGTCTACGACAAGTATCTGCCGCAGTTTGAGGCCCTCGACCAACAGAAAGACGTCACAGACAATCAACTGAAGGAACTGGCAACAGAAGTAATTAGTCCGCTGCACGACGGCCACATGGTTGTGCAGCTGAAGAACCACAAGACGGGTAATTATGTCGCCATATCGCCCAGCGCTGAGCGCAACAAACAACGTCCCGAGTTTTCGGCTGTCCGCAGTACCCCTCCCACGCTGAAATACTACGCCAAGAAGGCCAATGGCGAGATAGAGCTCGACGAGGATGGCACCCCTATCTATTTGGAGTACTCTACCGCCAGTGACGATTTACTGGAGAAGTTCACTGACACGGAAAAGTCTGGTCAGGAATGGATCAACGACAGCATTACCGCCTTGCAGAAGCTGACCACACCGACTGCCGCAGAGGTAGACATGCTGAAGGTGCTGAAAGAGCTGGACAAGCTGCTGGAGAAGGTTCAAGACACCAAAGAGGGCATCGCGCTGTACAATGAGCTGGCCAACCGTTATGCCTATCTGAATATTCCTGGCTTCGACCCTATCGACGAGAACTTCTACGACAATGGCATGAAGATCAGGTTTGCCTTGCTGAAGGGTAATATCGCCTATTTGTATTTCAGCGAGTTCGCCCTGTCATACTATCTGAATGAGGAGTTTACCAAACAAGGGTTCCCCAATGCCAGCGCGGCTACCTTAGCCTACATCAAAAAGATGGAGGAGGTCTGGAACGCTTGGTTCAACACCATCCAGGAGCTGCACAAGACGGGCAAGCTGGGTGGCGTCATTATTGACGTCAGAAATAATGGTGGTGGTTCCATGAACGACTATCGCTATGTGTTGGGCTCCCTGATTCCCAGTGGTGGTTTCGAAATTGGCCAGGCGCGCTACAGACGTGGTACAGGCCGTCTGGACTACTCGCCCCTGATGCCTTCCTATAGCCCGACCATGGATGAGGAGCATGCCATTATCACGGAACCCATCGTGGTGTTGGCCAACTGCAGCTCTGTGAGCATGGCTGAAATCACGTCGCTCAGCACCAAGTATATCGACAATGCCACCTTAGTAGGAAAGCGCACATGGGGCGGCTTGTGCGGACTGATAGGCAACGAGTTCTTCTCGTACAACTACACAGGACACATCGGCGAGGAAGGCAAGACACCTGTCTATGTCTACCTGCCCCTAGTGGCCCAGTTCACTCGTGAGGGTCAGCTGCTGGAAGGCGTTGGTGTCACCCCTGATATCGAGGTTGACCTCGACGTCAAACAGCTGAGAAGCACTGGCAAGGACACTCAGTTGGATCGTGCATTGCAATTTATTAGGAACGGTAATTAAGAAAGCTTATGAAAATGATGAAGATAAGACAATACGTGAACTACACGATGGCCTTTTGCCTATTGGCATGGGGCACACAGTTCTTGACAGGTTGTGCCGAGAGTGACCACTTGGACGAATACCAGTATGAAAGTGAAAGTGGTCAGACAAACCCTGAGAAGCCGACCAGCGACGAGATTACGCAGAAGCTGGAGAAGGTGCCAGGCATCAGCGATGTCACCATCCAGTATTCGGTGAAGAACCCCGACAAATACGGCTATTACTTCAATGTGGAACAGTTGAAAGACCACAAGAATCCGAAGGGCGGCACCTTCAAGCAGCGCTGCTATCTGAGGTTCAAGGATTGGGACCGTCCTGTAGTACTCGATACCGAGGGCTATGCCCTGCCAGACTCTGTAGACGAGATAAACGACGAGCAAGACCTGGTGAAATATCTGAAAGCCAACTACATCACTGTGGAGCACCGCTATTTCGGCACTTCGCTGCCTGAGGATTTCGACAACACAGACTTCACCTACCTCTATACCGACCAGGCAGCTACCGACCTGCACAACGTCGTGACGCTGCTGCAGAAACACCTCTTCCCACGCACCAACAAGTGGGTGGCTACTGGTGTCAGCAAGAGTGGCATCACCTCGGCACTCTATGCCTACTATAGCGACAAGAACGGATGGAACGACATTGACCTCTACATGCCCTTCTGTGCCCCATTCATCAGAGGTACTGAAGAGTCATGCATGGAAATGACTACAGGAACGTATCTGATCAATGTCTGTGGCAACGGCTATCCCGCAGGTAGTGACGAGGCTGTGGCCTACCAGCGTCTGCGTGCCCTGCCAGCAGCCATCAGTGCCAACAAGCCGTTGCGCGATGCCTGTCTGCGCAAGTACCATCAGGATTCACCAAAGGAGTATAAAGAGCTGTTGCAGTATTATGAAGGTGCGCAACTGGAGAAGGCTGCCACAGCAGGCGTCATCTGTACCTTCTACAGCAACCTCTTCTCCGACTTCTCTTATTTTCAGTTCAGCAGTTGGGCCAAATACGTGCCCGACCCTGCAAAAGCCATAGCACCGACAGCCGATGAGAGCGACATAGAAGCAGTGGTGGACTTCGTATTCATGAACGAGAGTGAATTGGCGAAAAAGATCATCAAAGACAGTCAGAAGAGTGTAGGCAGACGTGCTGCATTAGACGATAACGGCATTATAGCGTATCGTAAGAGCGAAAAGAATATGCCCTACTATCTGCAAGCCTATCGTGAGCTGGGCAGCTATTGCTACGACTATTCGCTGGTCGACGGCAGCTACCTGACGAAGAAGCTGGCCGAGGAGGTAGGCAACCTGAGCAGTGTGGAGAGTATGTTCAGCAAGCGTTATCCTGGGCAATGGGATGGTGGCAAGCTGATGACCAGCGTGCACCAGTGGGCAGCAACGACCACCACGCAACCCATCATCTTCATCTATTCCTATAACGACCCCTGGACAGCCAACGCCATCGAGGATACTGAAATCAACCCCTCGCGCAAAGTCTGGAAGGTCATCAACCTCATAGGTACTCATAGCCACGAGTTCCTGAGTAAAGACAAGTGTGACGAGAAAGCCTCAAAAGCCATCAAGGACGTCATCAAGAGCGTACTCAACATCGGAGAATAAGGTCCCATGACTACCTTATAAGATGATGAAGATTACTTCATCTCGTAATTCAAAAGGCGCTGCTCTGCAAGGGCAGCGTATTTTGTTCCTGGCTGTCCGTAGTTGGCATAGGGGTAGATGCTGATGCCACCCCGCGGGGTGAACAGTCCCACCACCTCGATATACTTGGGCTGCATGAGTTTCACCAAATCCTTCATAATGATGTTCACGCAGTCCTCGTGGAAGTCACCATGATTACGGAACGAAAAGAGATAGAGCTTCAAACTCTTCGACTCCACCATCCTTTCGCCAGGGATATACATGATTTTAATCTCTGCAAAGTCCGGCTGACCGGTAATCGGACACAGACTGGTAAACTCAGGACAATTGAACTGTACCCAATAGTCATTGTCCTTATGCTTGTTCTCAAACGTCTCCAGTACCTCTGGAGCATACGTCATCTTGTATTCCGTCTTCTTGCCTAACTGCTGCAGGCCTTCATTTTCTCTTGCCATAATTATATTTTAAGAATATTAAAGATGTTGTAATTGATGTCGTTGTCGAAGACATCCTCATGGTCATGTTTCTTGGTAAACTCGACGACACGGATGGTGACGGGCAATACCAGAATCTCGTAAACGGTCTTTAGGGTTACCTGACTAATCATCAGTGACGGCATCTCCTCCCAGGGAATGACACCACCCAGGGCCAGCGGGAAGAAGATGATGGAGTCTACCCCCTCACCAAACACGGTACTCAAGATGGCACGGGCCGAGAAGTTCTTACCACCCGACGACAGTTTCATACGAGACATCACATAAGCATTGGTGAACGAACCACAGATGAAGGCGATGAACGAAGCCAATGCAATACGCGGTGCCAGACCAAAAATCTGATGGAATCCTGCATCGCCATCCCAATAGGAAGCACCTGGTATCCAGTCGGCAATGGCTCCCATGATGACGAAGAAGAAGTTCATGGCGAAGCCCATCCAGATAAGCATACGGGTACGACTATAGCCCCACACCTCACACACCACATCATTGATGATATAGCTCACGGGGAATACGATAATACCAGCTGTCAGGTTGACAGGTCCAAAGGAGAGTTGCTTTGTTTCCAATACGTTTGCCGTAATCAGGCAGACGCAGAACAGGGTGCCGAAAAGCATAAACAGCACGCTGACACGTTTCTTTTCTTCCATTTTGTTCTTGTTTTGTTAAAGGGGGTCGGACTTCTCATAGCCTCAGCAAGTACCCCTATTATTAAAAGCGGGTGCAAAGGTACAATAAAAAGATGAAAAATGAAAGATGAAAAATGAAAAATTTGTTTTCGCTACAGCATAATTCATAATTATTTTGTAATTTTGCACCCAAAATTGAAAAAAGATAAGGAAATGGCAGAAAAGAAATTCAAGAGAACAACGGTGACCTCTGCCCTGCCCTACGCAAATGGCGGTGTACACATTGGTCACTTGGCAGGTGTCTATATCCCTGCCGATATCTACGTGCGCTACCTCCGTCTGAAGAAGGAGGACGTGATGTTCATTGGTGGTTCTGACGAACATGGTGTACCCATCACTGTTCGTGCCCGCAAGGAGGGCATCACTCCACAGGATGTCGTGGACCGTTACCACAAGATGATTAAGGACTCGTTTGAGGAGTTTGGCATCTCATTCGATATATATAGTCGCACGACCTCGGAGACGCACCACAAGTTTGCTGCTGAGTGGTTCCGCAAGCTCTATGACGAGGGTAAGCTGGTAGAAGAGACCACCGAGCAGCTCTACGACGAGGAGGCCAAACAGTTCCTGGCAGACCGCTATGTTACTGGCGAATGTCCTCATTGCCACAACGAGGGTGCCTACGGTGACCAGTGCGAGAAGTGTGGACGTGACCTGAGTCCTACGGAACTCATCAATCCTAAGTCAACCATCTCTGGCTCTACCCCCGTGCTGAAGAGCACCAAGAACTGGTATCTGCCTCTGAACGAGTATCAGGAGTGGCTGAAGGAGTGGATTCTGGAGGGTCACAAAGAGTGGCGTCCCAACGTCTATGGCCAGTGCAAGAGCTGGTTGGAGATGGATCTGCAGCCCCGTGCTATGACACGCGACTTGAATTGGGGTATCCCCGTACCCGTAGAGGGTGCTGAGGGCAAGGTGCTCTACGTGTGGTTCGATGCGCCCATCGGTTATGTTTCTAATACCGTCGAGCTCTGCAAGAACGAGCCTGAGAAATGGGGCAACTGGGAGAAATGGTGGCAGGATGAGGACACCCGTCTGGTACACTTCATCGGCAAGGACAATATCGTGTTCCACTGCATCATCTTCCCTGTGATGATGAAGGCGCACGGCAAGTATATCATGCCTGACAACGTACCCAGCAACGAGTTCCTGAATCTGGAGAACGATAAGATTTCTACCTCGCGCAACTGGGCTGTCTGGTTGCACGAATACCTCGTAGATATGCCTGGTAAGCAGGATGTGTTGCGCTATGTGTTGACAGCCAATGCTCCTGAGACGAAGGACAACAACTTCACATGGAAGGACTTCCAGGACCGCAACAACAATGAGTTGGTGGCTGTCTATGGCAACTTCGTGAATCGTGCCCTCCAGCTGACCAAGAAATACTGGAACGGTGTTGTTCCTGCCTGTGGCGAACTGCTGGATGTTGACAAGCAGGCACTGGAAGAGTTCAAGGACGTGAAGCAGAAGGTGGAGGCATTGCTCGACCAGTTCAAGTTCCGCGATGCCCAGTTCGAGGCCATGAACCTGGCACGTATCGGTAACCGCTACATCACCGAGTGCGAGCCTTGGAAGGTATGGAAAACCGACCAGAAGCGTTGCGAGACCATCCTGAACATCTGTCTGCAGCTGACAGCCAATCTGGCTATCGCTTTCGAGCCGTTCCTGCCGTTCTCGTCGCGTAAACTACGCGACATGCTCAACTTAGAGTCATTTGAGTGGGAGCAACTGGGCAGCACCGACCTGCTGAAGGCTGGTCATCAGTTGGGTGAACCCGCTCTGCTCTTCGAGAAGATTGAGGACGATGTCATCCAGAAGCAGCTCGACAAATTGGCTGAAACCAAGAAGGCTAACGAGGCTGCCAACTACAAGGCTGCACCTATCAAGGATACTGTCAGCTTCGAGGACTTTGAGAAGCTCGACATCCGTGTAGGTCTGGTCAAGGACTGCCAGAAAGTGAAAAAGTCGAAGAAACTCCTGCAGTTCACCATCGACGATGGTTCTGGCGTTGACCGCACCATCTGCTCAGGTATTGCCGCTTTCTACGAAAATCCTGAGGAGCTCATCGGCAAACGCATCCTCTTCGTGGCCAACTTCGCTTCACGCAATATGATGGGCATCGAGAGTCAGGGTATGATTCTGTCCGCTGTTGATGCAGACGAAAGCCTCAGCGTAGTAACCACGACGAAGGACGTTAAGCCAGGCTCACAGGTAGGATAATGGCAATTGGCTGTTAGCTATTGGCTATTGGCATAATTAAAGGCTGCGAATCATCGCAGCCTTTATTGTTATTCACCTCGTTTTTATGACCTACCAAATAGCCACTTCTTGAAGAACGGACTGACGCGCAGGATGTTCGACGAGATGATACAGAAGCCAATGATCAGCAATGCCATCACGACGGAGATGGTAGTGTCGAGCACAAAGTTATGACGATACTTGTCGAAGAACATACCAATGGCAGGCACGTTGGGCATGAAGAAGAAATGGATGAGATAGATGTCCAGCGTACGACGTCCGATATACTGCAAGGAAGCACCAATAACTGTCAGCTTTGTAAAGTACTGCTGATAGTTGCGGAAATACATAAAGACAATGGTAAGCAATCCGAACTTGGCAATGGTCGAAGGCAGATTAGTCCATTCCAAACGCAAATGGTGCCACTTCAAGACATCGAGGGTTGCCCAGATAACCAAAAGGATGACCATAGGATAGAACCACTTAGAGTCCATCACCTTCTGTGATTGATCCCAGTAGCGATGTACGATGTTACCATAAAGGAAGAAAGGGAAATGGATGAACACACGTCCCAACGACAGATCGTCAATCCACTGGATATGTTCTCCTTTGTAACCTTGTGCCCACGAGAAATACTTGGGCAGGAAGCATGTCTCATAGAACGCCAGCGAAATGAGGAACAGTACCATGATGGGTATCCACGACTTCACTTTCAGCTTACTCTCCACATAGGCGAAGAGATAGTAGATGACGAACATCCACAGCAGGGCAATGGTAAACCAGTAGCCTCCCTTCGTGGCAGAATGGAAATTGGTGACAACGGCATCCACAAAGTTGGGCGACATCATGGCACAGAACAGGAAGAAGAAACTGGCAGTAGGAATGATCTGCACCTTCAGTTTCTTGACAAGTAGCTGTCCGAGATTGTGGGCGTCCCACACCTGTGCAGCTTTATAGGCCAGAAATCCGCTGACAAAGAAGAACAACGGCATACGGAACAGCAGCAGAAAAGGCAGTGATGACGACCATTTCCAGTTCTGTTCAAAGCCCATCTGACTGACGTGGTTAGCCACCACCAGTATCATGGTGAAGCCTCGCAGGGCATCGAGCCATTCCAAACGTGGTTTCTTAACAGGTATCTCCATAGAATTGTTATTTTCGGGGGCAAAGGTACAAAATTATTTCCAAAGTGCCAATATCTGTTGTACCTTTTCGTCCATAGGCATTAAGGCATCAATCCAATGAATGGTAAACCCACGACGTTCCATACCACGGAACCACGTCATCTGACGCTTGGCAAACTGGTGGATGGCTATCTCTAAGCGTTGGAACATTTCATCATAAGTAGTCTTACCAACAAGATACTCTGTGACGAACTTATATTCCAAACCATAGTAGATAAGGTCTTCGACAGGTATTCCCTCAGCCAACAACCCTTTGACCTCTTCAATCATCCCCTCTTCCAAGCGGGCCTTCAGTCGGCGTGTAATCTTCTCGCGACGAGCCTCACGGTCGATATTAACACCAATGATGAGAGAGTCAATAGGTGGCAATTCGCGCTTGGGCGTAGGGGTATGGAGGTTATACTCTTCTATCTCGATGGCACGGATGGCACGCTGACAGGAATCGACATCGGTCTTATTATGCATGTTCGATCCCGTTTTGGCTTTCAGTTCTGTGAGTATCTGCGTCAGTTCTTCGAGCGTCTTACCCTCCAGTCGTTGGCGCAGTTCTGGGTTCTGGGGTACAGGTGACAACTGGTATCCCTTCAGCACTGCCTCGATATACAGACCAGTTCCTCCACAGAGGATGGGCGTCTTACCTCTACCTATTATATTATTATAGGCATCGAAGAAGTCCTGCTGATATTGGAACAGGTTATACTTCGTGCCTGGCTCGGCGATATCGATGAGGTGGTAGGGAATGGTTATTGGTTCACGGTTATTGGTTATTGTGTAGTCCGCGAGGTCCTTGCCCGTTCCGATATCCATGCGGCGATACACCTGACGGGAGTCAGCAGATATGATCTCCCCTCCAATCTCATACGCCAAGGCTGCAGCCAACGGAGTCTTTCCGCTGGCAGTAGGTCCGAGTATGGTAATCATCTGGGGCATATTCAATTACTTATTTTTAAAATTCGTCTTAGAGGCAAATCCTCCCTTGATATCATCAAGCGTCAGTTCCGTCAACTGGGTCTTGGTCAGGTTTGTCTGTTCTGCCAAGCGGTTGGCCTGTTGCTGGATACTCTTCTCGAACACGTTTCTGGCGAAACGTGCATTACCAAAGTTGCGATCCTTATGAGCCACCACATAATCAAAGCGTTTCTTGAGATACGTCTCCGCATCAGGCGCCAGCGTATACTGGTTCTTCTTCATATACATCTTAAAGATGTCTGTCAACTCCGCACTTGTATAGTCAGGGAAGTTGATATAACGATTGAAACGCGACTGCAGTCCGGGGTTCGAATCAATAAACCGTTTCATCTCGTTGGTATATCCCGCTATGATGACCACCAACTTGTCACGATCGTCCTCCATACGCTTCAACAGGGTCGAAATGGCTTCCTGTCCGTAGTCTTGCATAGGATTCTGAGGCACCAGCGCATAAGCCTCATCAATAAACAACACGCCATTCAGCGCCGAGTCCACAATGGCATTGGTCTTGGTGGCAGTCTGTCCTACATAGTTGGCCACCAGTCCGGAACGGTCTGTCTCTACCGTATGTCCTTTTTTCAGCACACCCAG
>JAEEGG010006520.1_pt1 | contig 27341 bp, 20 predicted proteins | sample 9134161 | NCBI WGS metagenome assembly JAEEGG01 (sample SAMN16246543, study PRJNA631951) | gut metagenome | biome: gut microbiome; feature: rumen; material: CR-attached | host: Bos | place: Iran: Karaj | collected 2018-10 | reverse complement strand
TTCCCGTAAGTTCCTCGCGATCATGCACACGCATTTCTATACGTCCTTCAAAGATACCTTTATCTGAAGATATAGAGAGTTTATGGATATTGATATCCATCTGGTCGGCAATCACGAGTGCTACATCACGTGCTATACCCTTACGGTCAATACCCTTGATTACAATGACAGCATCGAAAAGCAGATCATCATTGTCATTGCGCATATTCCATCGCACAGCAAGGATGCGGTGTGCATAGGTATTGCGGAGACGATTTACGACCTGACATGAGCGATGATGCAGTTCTATATGGTCATTGCCATCAATATATCCTACGACATCATCGCCAGGAATAGGATGACAGCAGTCATGTGAGAAAACATACTTATTTATATTATCCTCTGATATAACGCATGCACGATCCTTGTCGAAACCTTCCTGCACAGTGAGGAATTCATCAGTATCGTCCTTATCATTCTTTGATTTCAAGAATGGCACGAAGCGACGCCAGCGACCTTTCTTGCTCTTCTTGACCACACCGAGAATATGGTCGAGGTCTTGTTCTGATAAGGTTATGATACCATTGCCTATATCGAGCAGCAAGTGTTCCTGTTTTTCCATACCATGTGCCTCACAAAGAGCACGTATGGCAGACGTGGTAAGGCTGAGGTCATGCGACTTCAACCATTGACGCAGCATCTCAAGTCCTTTCTGCTGGGTGTCACGATTAGCACGCCGAAGCTGTGTCTGTATCTTATTACGTGCCTTTGCTGTAGTAACAAACGACAGCCACTCCGACTGGACATGCTGTGAATTGGAGGTGATAATCTCCACCTGATCACCTCCCTGAAGCACATGACTCAGTGGTACAAGCTTATGGTTTACCTTTGCTCCAATACAATGTGAGCCTAGGAAAGTATGGATATAAAAGGCAAAGTCGAGGGCGGTTGCCCCAGATGGAAGTGTGATAATCTCTCCCTTTGGAGAGAAAACGAATATCTCAGATGCAAAAAGATTAAGTTTGATAGCATCAAGGAAGTCCATAGCGTCAGGCTGCGGATCATCAAGAATCTCCTTAATGGTACACAACCAGTCGTTGAGCTCTCCTTCATTATTAGGTTCATCTGTGCCTTCCTTATACTTCCAATGGGCAGCGAATCCCTGTTCCGCAATTTCATCCATACGCTTTGAGCGGATCTGTGTCTCTATCCACTGTCCCTGATTACTCATTAGGGTGACATGGAGAGCCTGATATCCATTAGCCTTAGGATGAGATAGCCAATCGCGCAGACGATCAGGATGTGACTTATACAACTTAGTGATAGCCACATATATACGGAAGCATTCATTGACCTCATCTTCTGGTTCTGGAGATTCGAAGATGATACGCACGGCAAGGATATCGTAGATCTCGTCAAAAGAAACATGCTTATTACGCATCTTATTCCAAATAGAATAAGGCGACTTGACACGCATCTTTATGACATACTTACAGCCCATGGCATCGAGTGCCTCACGTATAGGATCGGTAAACTTAGCGAAAAGCTCATCACGCTGTTCCTGCGTATGGGCTAGTTTCTTGCATATATTCTCATAAGAATCAGGATGCTCGTAACGAAATGCGAGATCTTCAAGTTCTGTTTTTATCTTATTGAGTCCAAGGCGGTTTGCCAATGGAGCATAGAGATACAAAGTCTCACCTGCCACCTTTGTCTTCTTTCCATCGGAAAGATTATCAAGGGTGCGCATATTTTGCAAGCGGTCACATATCTTGATTAGGATGACTCGTATGTCATCCGACATAGTAAGAAGCAGTTTCTTGAAATTCTCTGCCTGTTCAGAAGCCTTATCGCCAAATATTCCTCCTGATATCTTGGTAAGTCCATCGACAATCTGTGCAATCTTGGAGCCGAAGATATTCTCAACATCCTCCACAGTATAGTCGGTATTCTCGATGATATCATGCAGCAAGGCTGCACAGATGGAAGTAGAGCCAAGCCCCATCTCACGTGATGCTATAAGCGCTACCTCAATTGGATGTATGATATATGGTTCGCCATTCGGACGGCTCACTCCCTCATGAGCACGACAGGCAAAATTATATGCTTTCTGTATTACATCCACCTTCTTGCGGTGTGGACTGGCAAGATAGGAATCGATAAGTTCTTGATATAATTGTTCAGCTTGTTTTTCCTGCATAACAGATGGAGTTAGTATTTAAGGTAAATAAAAAATAGAAAATAAAAGGGTTGGTAATCCGTGTGGATTACCTAACCCTAATCTTTTTTCCGGCACGGATAGATGAACCGGATATTTTGTTGAGTTTCTTGAGCTTAGCCACAGTTGTGTGATTTCTCTTTGCAATTTCAGAGAGTGTGTCACCATTTCTGATGGTCACGTTTCTGCCTCCACGCGCACGTCTTGCTTTTGCCTTACGACTGGCACGTGCACTTTGGCGTGCCGCACGCTGGGCAACTGTTGGAGCACGATATATTGGAGCATCATCATTAACCGCAACCTCTGCACGTTTCAAAAGTTGATCTGCATTATAGGCATATACAGAATCTTCTTTCTCGATAAACGCATTGATGTATTCTATAGGCAGACGGAGGTCGGTTGGCTCACTATAGCCTGTCACCACGTCACGACGATACTGTGGATTTAGTGAACGAAGCTGTTCCTTACTTATACCAACGACATTGGCTAACTGCTCGAAGTGTACGTCACGATATAGCATAATGGTATCGGTCTGTACAGGGAGCTTGGTGAGCATCGGACAGATGTTATGCTCGCAGTAATAGTTCATGATATAGTTGGCTGCGATAAACGCAGGAACATAACCACGAGTCTCATTAGGAAGATATGGATATATCTGCCAATAGTCACGTACACCACCAGCACGACGGATAGCCTTGTTGATGTTCTCTGGTCCGTAGTTATAGGCTGCAATAACGAGGTTCCAATCACCAAATATCTTATACAAGTCAGAAAGATAATGGGCTGCTGCATAAGAAGACTTTACAGGATCGCGACGCTCATCTATCATGGTCGTAATGCGCAATCCATAGCGCTTACCTGTTGCCACCATGAACTGCCAGAGTCCAGTAGCTCCCACACGAGATACAGCATTAGGATTTAGTGCAGACTCAATAACTGGCAGATACTTGAGTTCAAGAGGAATACCATACACCTCAAGAGCCTGCTCAAAGATAGGCATATAGAAATTACTTGCCCCAAGCATATAACCAACAGAGCGACGCAGACGAGTTGAATATCTGTCAATGAACTTCTGCACAACATCATTCCATGGCATTTCCATAGCTGTAGGAAGACGCTTGAGACGATCCTTATATACCTCAACATCATAAACAGGATTCACATCACGCATCTGGCATGATGTATCAGCCATGAGATATGTCTTTGCATTATATTGCTGTACGAGAGAATCAAGTTCAAGGAGCATTCCTTCTGGAACCTCTATTATTTCCTCATCACCATTATCCTTACCGATAACGATTTCCTCGTCATCGTAGTTATTTGTTTCTGTTGTAGTTTCGTTTACATCCTGCGCATACAGGAAAGTAATATTGCCAAAGAAGATGGCAAGCGAGAGAATTGTATTTCTTTTGTTCATAATTTTCAATTAGTTATGCATGGCGTAAACTTGCCATAGACCTTAGAGGTCAGAAAGTAAGAGCTGCGTTAATGCCAATTCCAGTAGTTGAGAACGGATTAACCTCTGAGTTTATCCCAGATTTCTTCCCAGAAGTCCCAACAAAGCCAGGCTCAACATGCAGGGAGAGGTCATCTGAGATATCGAACTGTGATAATGAGGCATCAACATAAGCATCAATGATACTTAGTCCATAGACACCCAGCATACAGAAGAAACTCAGATCACGCCAACGACGGAAACGATCCTTACGAGCTTTGAATTGTGCCTTTAAACGCTCTGTATCACTTTGTGCCATGATAAGATACGGAAACTTCTCATAGCTCTTTGTTTCAGGATCATTATCCGAGATGTCGATGTAAGCACGCGAATAATCACTATACATCTGGTTATTCCAACGCATGGCATAAGCACAACCAACAAATCCTCCATAGATAATTGGGAGTTTCCAATACTTGTGGTTGTAAATTTGTCCAGCACCAGGAAGAACGATGGCGAGCCACATAGCACGCTTAGGATCAGGTTTCCACGTACTCCAATCACGCTTTGCCTTTTTGCCAGCCATTTTGAGAGCAGTTATAGAGTCGGCAGGAGTCAAGTCCCGTATGACCTTCCCTTCTATTAACTCTGGCTCAACGGATACGGACTGTATCGTGTCAGAATCCTTCTGGGCATACGCAACAATGGCAGAGAACCATAAGCCCACTACCATTATCAAAAAGCGATATTTGTTATTTATTTGCAATTAATAGCCTAACCAAGCCTTCTAAAAGAGAAGGATGTTTACTGTATTTTCCTCCAACGATCAAAATCCCATAAATTGGGCAAGGAGGCTTTTTACTTCAACTTATCGAAGAGTGTAAGGATACGTTCCAAATCCTCCTCACTATTGAAAGGTATGGAGATTTTACCTTTTCCCTTCGGATTGCAGGTAAACTGCACCTTAGTATTCAGGAATTCCGAGAGACGATTCTTGAGGACATTAAACTCCTCTGGAAGCTGTTGCTTAGCAACAATCTTCTTTGTCCCCGTTGGTATTTCCTCACCATTCTTCAAAAGACTAACCATTTCCTCCACTTTACGCACGGAATAGTTATTCTTCATTATCTCCTTATAGAGTTTTATCTGAAGAGATGGCGAATCTATTGACAGGAGAGCACGAGCATGTCCCATGTCAATCTCCTTCTTTTGAAGCGACAACTGTATCTGTGCAGGAAGACGAAGCAGACGGAGATAGTTGGCGATAGCCGCACGTGATTTACCAACGCGCTCACTAACCTTCTCCTGCGTCATACCATCGTTCTCAAGGAGATGCTGGTAAGCAAGTGCTATTTCGATAGCGTTGAGATCCTCACGCTGGATATTCTCAACGAGAGCCATCTCCATGATGCTCTCATCGCTAATCGTGCGTATATAGGCAGGAATTGCAGTAAGACCAGCAATCTGAGATGCACGCCAACGACGTTCACCTGCAATAATCTGAAAGCGATTATCGTCAATCTGGCGAAGGGTGATAGGCTGTATTATACCTATCTCGCGAATACTGGTTGCGAGTTCCTGAAGAGCTTCTGAATCGAACTCACGACGAGGCTGATTCGGATTAGCCTCAATCTGAGATATCGGAATCTCGTTTATAGTAGAAGATCCCTGTGGACGAACACCCTCAGTAGAAATAAGGGCATCAAGACCACGGCCAAGGGCATTATATTTCTTATGAACTGCCATTTTTATTCAAAAGTATGAAGGTTGAAATCAAAAAATCACACCTAATACAAATTGTACATTGTAAATGGAAATTGTACATCAAATTACTTCTCGCGAGAGATAATCTCCTTTGCGAGGGCAAGGAAATTCTTGGTACCAGTACAGTCTGCATCATAGAGAATGACAGGCAGACCATGTGAAGGTGCCTCTGAGATTTTCACATTACGCTGAATGACCGTTTTGAACACAAGTTCCTGGAAATGACGTTTAATCTCGTCATAGATCTGGTTAGCCAGACGAAGACGTGAATCATACATCGTGAGAAGGAAACCTTCAATCTCAAGCTGCGGATTAAGCTTGCTCTTGATTATCTTGATAGTATTGAGCAGTTTGCTAATACCCTCGAGAGCAAAGTACTCACATTGAACAGGGATAATAACAGAATTAGCCGCTGTAAGTGAATTGACGGTGATAAGTCCAAGTGAAGGACTACAGTCAATGAGGATATAGTCATACTCATCGCGGATTGGCGCAAGGAGTTTTGAGATGACGTGCTCACGGTTCTGTATGTTAAGCATCTCTATTTCTGCTCCGACAAGGTTAATGTGGCTTGGTATTATATCAAGTCCGGAGATATCCGTGGTATAGATTGCATCACGCACATCAACGTGGTCGATGATGCACTCGTATAGAGAGCTGTCAATCTGCTGGAGGTCAACTCCAAGACCACTCGAAGCATTTGCCTGAGGATCGGCGTCAACCACAAGTACGCTCTTTTCCAATGTAGCAAGAGACGCAGCCAGATTGATGGTTGTTGTTGTCTTGCCAACGCCTCCTTTCTGATTAGCGAGCGCGATTATTTTACCGAGTTTTTTGTTCATGATCTTACTGATATGTACATATTAGATTGCAAAGATACTATTTTTTTTCCAAATACGAGGATTTTGTCTCAAATAAAATACATTTTTTTGCATTTTAATGACTAATTACATAGTTTTTTATTATTTTTGCAGCCAAAATGAAACCATTAATTCTCATATCAAACGATGATGGCTACCAGTCAAAAGGACTCAACGAACTTGTCCGCATGGTTGCTGATTACGGAGACATAATTGTATGTGCACCTGACGGAGGACGCTCAGGAAAGAGCTGTTCTTTCTCTATGGAAGCTCTCACTCTACGCCTTCAGAAAACTGAAGGAAACGTCCAGACATGGGTTTGTTCTGGCACTCCCGTAGATTGTGTAAAGATGGCATATTCACAGGTATGTCCAAGAAAGCCTGCACTTGTCCTTAGCGGCATAAATCATGGTGACAACGCAAGCACCAATGCCCATTATAGCGGAACCGTGGGAGTAGTGACAGAAGGTGCTATCAAAGGTATTCCAAGCATAGCGTTCTCTCTATGCGACTATGCCGAGGATGCCAACTTTGAGCCAATGACCAATATTGTCAGAACACTTGTAGAGAAAGCTTTGAAGGACGGAATGCCGAAAATGACATGTCTGAACGTCAACTTCCCGAAGACAGAAAAGCCTGCTGGTGTAAAGGTTTGCAGAATGGCTCACGGACATTGGAGAAACGAGGTAGAGAAATGCACTCATCCAAGTCGCGGATATGACTATTATTTCATGTGCGGATACTATCAGAATGATGAGCCTGAGGCTGAAGACACAGATGCCTGGGCTTTGAAACATAACTATGTGGCTATCACGCCTATCTCTGTGGATATCACAGACTTTGACTACTTAAAGACTCTAAAATTAACAATTAACAATTAACATGCCTTTCGCTCTCCAGCTCCCTCCCTACGGGGGAGGGCGGGGGGAGAGGCCGCATTTTTATGAAATACTACCTTATAGTAGGAGAGGCAAGCGGAGATTTGCATGCTTCGCACCTTATGAAGGCGCTCAAGGAACAAGACAAAGATGCCGAGTTCAGATTCTTCGGCGGTGACAATATGACCGCCGAGGGAGGAGAGCGCGTACGCCACTATAAGGAACTTGCATATATGGGGTTCATCCCTGTACTTCTGCATCTGCCAACCATATTCAAGAATATGGCAATGTGCAAGAAAGACATTACCGAGTGGCAGCCAGACGTGGTGATACTGGTTGATTATGCAGGATTCAATCTGAATATCGCAAAATATCTTAGAGACAGAAGGTCTAAGGTCAAAGGTCAAAGGCCGAAGGTATTCTACTACATAGCCCCAAAGCTCTGGGCATGGAAGGAATATCGTATCAAAAACATCAAGAGGGATGTGGACGAGCTATTCTCCATACTGCCTTTTGAAAAAGATTTCTTTGAAGGAAAACATGGCTATCCTATTCATTACGTTGGTAATCCAACGGCAGATGAGGTTAGGCTTTTTCGTTCAGAATACAAAGAGACCTACGAGGACTTCTGCAAGAGGAATAACCTTGATGCGAACAAGCCTATTATTGCCCTTTTGGCAGGTAGCAGACGACAGGAGATAAAAGATAACCTTCCTGCTATGCTAGAGGCCGTAAAGGCATATCCAGAATATCAGCCAGTCCTCGCCTGTGCCCCAGGTATTGATGAGGATTATTACAATAGTTATATAGGAAATAACATCGTAGGACGCACTCACAACGAGACCTATGCCCTACTCTCCCACTCTACTGCAGCCCTCGTCACAAGCGGTACGGCAACTCTCGAAACCGCCATCTTCGACGTTCCACAGGTAGTCTGCTACAAGACTCCTGTACCACATATCATAAGATGGGCATTCAATCACATCATCAAGTGCAAATACATATCACTCGTTAATCTGATTGCAGACAAGGAAGTGGTTCAGGAATTGTTTGCCGATCGTTTCTCTGTAAAGACCATCCGCGAAGAGCTTGGAAAGATTCTTCCCGATGGAGAAGGTAGATCAAAAATGCTCTCAGAATACGATATCATTGATGATAGACTCGGAAATGATTCCGCTCCAGAGAATGCGGCAAGAAAAATGATAGCGAAACTCACATAACTTCAACAAACAACCTTTAGCAATAAGTTGCTTTTAACTGACAAAAATCAACGTGAATTCCATGAATTAAAACGTTGACATTTTAGCAGCAAACTGCTGTTTTCGGAACAAAAATTTTTCGCAAAGCTCAACAAGCTAAAGCAGGTTCTCCAAAATTACCAGAAAATTTATTCCCCCAAAAAATTTATTTTTATGAAAAATATAATAATCGTTGCATTATTATCTTTATTTTTGTTTTGCAGTTGCCATACTGTAGTTGGAAATTGGCTGAAGGAGTACGCTGACAATCGTTTAACCTATGGGGAAGAATATGCACACCAAGGTCGTTTCCGTATTGATGGATGCTATATTTGTGGCTCTGTTGAAAGAATGGATTCTGTAAGTGTTGGAGGGTATGTTTTTTATCCAGATGGGATATGTGCAGAATTTGGCTTTGACAAAGCTAAAAGAGATAATGGCAGAATAGATTTTGGCAATAGTCTAAGTCTATCAAAAGATATATTGTATCCAAAACGATGGTATGGCATGAGGGGTGTTTATGAAGTACGTAATGATACTGTGTATTGCGAAATGTATCGTTGGACAGACTTGCTACATATTAATACGGAATGTGAAGTGTGTAAGTTCGCGATTAAAGATTCTTGTACATTGGAAAGTAATAGACAGTGCGACAAAAATCATGATTATAATTTCCACTTTGTCCCCTGCACCAATATAGTTTATCCACGTGCAAAATTCATTAAAGATAGGAAATGGATGTGGAAAACAGAAGAAGATTGGCTGAAATATAAGGAAAGCAAAAAAGAAGTGAGATGAAAGTTTTTCACCCATATCTCTCATTCGGGAGATATGGGTGTGAAGTTAAAAAAGATGTGGATGTAAATCATGAAAAATATAAAAATTCAGAAAAAAGAATTTTAGAACAACTCTACGACTCGTCACCCTCAACGCTGCAAGTTATTGCGGCTCTTATCGTTACAGCGGTGATTCATTTTGAAGCACTCGTCACCCACTCATCACCCAAATCTTTGTATCTTATTGAGAATGTGAGAAATACAAGGTTAATTCACTCATCACCACTCATCACCGATTTTGGGTGACGAGTGAAACGTCTCTGCAAATCATTCAATATCAAAACAATACGCACGTAAGGGTGATGAGTGGGTGACGAGTGAAGTAAAATGAATCACCGTTACAACTCTCTGACATACAAATTATTACAACGCTACGGGTGATGAGTTGCAGAGTTGTTCTAAAATTCTTTTTTTCCTGATTTCGACATTAAATGTTTTTGCTTTACAAAGTACCCAGATTTTATTTTATGCCATATTGGCAATTTTAGAGCATTGAGCCTTGATTTTTGATTTATTAGGATGACCATCCTAATAAATATTTTCTATTATTAAGTCTCTTTATTTGAAGAAAAAATTCAACTTTTAGCAACAATGTCGTTCAACCATCTTCGTAAAAAAATTATCTGTAAAAGTAAATCCGATGTAAGTCCGAAGCAAATCCGTAGCAAGTCCCTTGTAAGTCCCATGTAACTCCCATTCTTAGGAGCGGATTAGAAACGGATTAGAAGCGAAGGAGAAACGGAGGTGAAGCAAAGCTTACTATAACGTAAAAGTCATAAAACGAAAAATACAGGTTAGTTTCAAATTTCTGAACACCAACCTGTATTTTTTTTATTTATTTTTCTTTCACTTAGAATCTCACGTATGTCTCAAGCCAGAACTCAGCATAGTTTGGATCAGAAACGCTGTTCCTGTCATGAACATAGTTGAACTGTGGCTGGAACATAAGGTTCTTGTGAAGGTTGATAACAGGACAGATAGAGTAGATTGACTTGTTTGAACCCCACTGACCATTATCACGATATGCATCATACTTGAGCCATGTCTTGAGCCAAGGAGTACAAGGTATTCCAACTGTAGCATACCAAGCGTCTGCACGACCTGTACCTGCCCAATATGTTTCACCAGTATATTCATCAACTTTATAGTCACTTACCTTATGACCTGTTGAGTGAGCATACTCAGCACGGAATGACCAATCGTTTACGTCATACTTTCCAAAGATAAGATAACGGTTACGATCAACTGTCACGCCATTAGATGCTGTGAAGTTACCTGTCCAACCATATGCACCAACGAACAATCCCTTGATTGGCTGAATCTGGATTGTACCAGTAATATCCTTCTGAGAGTTGGCATCAGCTGTGTTGATACCCTGACCGTTGCTGATCATAAGCTGATAGTGAACAAAGCGATGACCATCCTCTGCAGGGAAGAGATCACCCTGGAACTGAATACCCTGATCACGACCGCCATTACTTGTGTTCTCTGCACCAATGAAGTCTGAGTGGCCTGTGAGCTTCTTTGTAAGCTGAGAATAGTCACCTACTCCCACATCCCAAGGATTCATTGGGTTCTCAAGACCGAAAGCACGCTTGTACTGACCAATCTTTACCTTGAACTCAGGGTATTTCTTCCACTCAACGAAGAAATCCTTCATATGAAAAGAAGCGTTATTGGTCTGAACCTGAATACGATAAGCAAAATCATCAAGGATAGTACCGTCAACATAGAGACGAATAAGACGCTGTGTGAATCCGTCACCAGAGTGCTTGCCATCCTGAGAAGTTGCAGCATACTTACCAATGAAATAACCACCAAACTTAGGAGCTGAAACGAAAGATGTAACCTTACGGCCATACTCCTTCTCTGCCTGTTGGTCTGCCTGCTGCATTCCAGAGGCAATAGCGTTGTTAAGATAGTGTGTGATGAAGCCTTCTTCTGTACGCTCATCAGACATGAACTCAGAGTTATCCTGAGTGTTTTCCTTGTTCTCGCCGACATTCTCGCTTGTTGTGTCAGCCATTACAGGCACAGCCATAAGAACCGCAAGTGCCCAAACTGTTATTTTCTTCATAATTCAATTTTTAACTATGCATTATATGCACATTAATATTTAACGTAATTTTTACGCCCATATTGCAGTATGAGGAAAGAAAAATATATTTTTTATAAAAAGGCGTTTCATCTTCTCATAAAACTATTATCAAGAAATATCACTTCTAAGCATGTCCCAGAAGCCATTCCGCAGTTCTAAAATCAAGATATCTGTGACGGAATTTTTTGAATATTTCTTCATCTGGAAATTCTTCAATGATTGCATCCACAAATGCCTCAAGAGAAAAGACCTGGAACTTGTATTTATACTTTTTATCCAATATATCAGATAATTGTTCCTCGTCTTTTTTATTACTTTTATTTTCCTGAGGAGATACTACTATTGATATGGATTCATCAAGTTTTTCGTATAATCTTACAGTTTCCGTTAGAAGGAAATTCCGATACACTTGAGATAGTTCTATCCTGCCCGAAACAATATTCTCTTTTCCCTCCATCGTAAAAATCTGCGATATTCCATCACGTTGTATGGCGTTAATAGCCAACGATGGATCTGAAGCCTGATTTTTTCCAAGAGTATCAGTATATTTCGTTTCTATAGCAATAATTCCTTTCTTTCCATTATAAGTAACATAACGAAAGAAAGCATCCATAGCAGTCTTATCATTAAGACAGCATTCATAATAGTCAGGAATGAACTCAATCCCAACCTCGGTAATTTTTTCAATATTCAAAATGTTGTATTTGTCAACTAAACGAGAAACCACATTTGCAAGTCGACGTTTACCTTCATCACTTTTTACAATTTCCATTAGAGGATAAAAAAGATTGAAAGCCATAGGTTGACTAGACAGGAAATTGTTAAAAAGTCGATTTGATTCAATCGTTTCATACTTCTTTTTATTCTTAATCCTGTTTTTGGCATACTCAAAAATTTCATGATGAAGGAAATTACATCCTGACTTTTCCCCATCTTCTGCAAGATTTGGATGATAATATCTAATTCCTCCTTTTATGAAAGAACCACATTCTGCCCCAGTCTGCCATCTACGAATCGCCTGTAACATACGTGCCTTTCTTGTAAACACATTATCACTTTCCACAAAGTGATAATCTCCTGGTTTATCAGAGGAATATGACTGATAGTATTTCAATTCACTCAACGTACCAATCTCATCATTTATAAGCATTTGCTCAATTTTATCTTTATAATCCATAATTGTTCTTTTTTGGGGGGACATGTAAAATATTTAACGTGAGTTCGACGAATTTAAGACTGCGAGGGCTGAAAGCCCGACACCTAATAGGGCAGTCCGTAAGGGCTGTTATTCGGTAGATGAGTGATTAAAGGAGCGCTGTAAGTGCGACACCTGAAGACTTTAGGTGTCGGTCCTACAGACCTCATTCCCCCTATATCAACAAATATAACAGCCCTAACGGACTGCCCTATTAGGTATCGCTCCTTCAGAGCTCTTTCAACCACATGATAGTCAACAATATACAACTGAATAAATTCGTCGAACTCACGTTATTTATTTCAGTAGTGCTGCACGAGCCTTTGCAAACTCCTCATTCTTCTTTTTCAGATGATGACGGAGTTCTTCTGAACCTGAAGCCTTGATGTCTGCAATAGGCTTTAGGGCATCAACAAGTTTCTTGAGGTCTGGATATTCCCCGGAAAGAGCCTCCAATCCATCATAAGCCATGTTGACCTGCTTGCAAAGATCCATTGCCGCAACATCTGTCATAACAGGCATATAGAGATCTGGATTACGGGAGAGTATATAAAGGACCTCTACCGCGTATGCTGCCTCAGCCGCATAGAACTTATCCAATCGGTTGCGCTTCTTCATGTCCAGATAGAACTGCTGGGCATTTGCAAAACTCAACTCCGCATTCTTTGCCTCATCAGCCGCTTTCTGATTAGCCTCGTCAGTCTCAGCTGCAAGGCGTTGCATCGTATTTGAATAGAAATCATCATCATCAAGTCCGTAAAGACCTGCCACCGTCATATCTACGGCAAGATATGCAGATGCCACATATTTCTCCTGAAGAGTGGCAAGATCATCTATATCACCCTTCGAAAGGAGATAATCGGGCTTTACCTTCTTCTGCTGATCCGTAAGACTGAATTTCCCGTTCTCAACAAGAGCCTTGAAATCGACATTTGAAGCCGTAGAGGAAATGATTCCCGCAATACTGTCAAGATGCGATACGAGTTCGGGTGACAGATTCAACTCTGAATGAGGAATAGAATCTTCCACAGCAGCCTCCTCACCACTTGTCTTCTTCCCTCCACAGGAAGCAAGCATAACGGCAAGAGCACAATATATTATAACTTTCTTATTCATTAGTAAAAGATATTAGTGAGTGCAAGACCAACGAGTGTAGATACAATAACACTAACGAGTCCTGGCATCATGAATGAGTGGTTGAGCAAATACTTTCCAATGACCGTAGTTCCAGAACGGTCGAAGTTCACAGTAGCGATATCTGAAGGATAGTTTGGAATGAAGAAATATCCATATACAGAAGGAAGAACACCAAGAAGCACCACTCCTGAGATACCGAGAGAATATGCCAACGGAAGCATAGCCACCACTACAGCACCCTGAGAATTGATAAGAACTGATACTGCGAAGAACGCAAAGGCAATAGCCCAAGGATATTCCGTAACTATGCCCTTCAAAGCACCTTGCATCTCTGCCATATAACCTGCGAAATACGTGTCGGCAAGCCATGCAATTCCGTATATAGCCACAACAGCAACCATACCTGACTGCCATACAGCACCACTAACAGCCTTCTTAGGACTTGCCTTTGCAAAAATAATCATGAATGCAGCAGCAGCTATCATAACTATCTGGATGATTAGGTTCATAGCCAACGGTTTCTGAACATACTCCGTACAACCGGCAATCTCAAGTTTGGCGTTGAGAATCTGCTTTGCCGTAAGCATAGCCCCCCCAATATCAAACTTTGCCGTATCCTCTACGCCCTTCACAATCTGCAACGTGTTATAGCGAGGACGGATATCACAACCCACAATCTGCATTACAGAGAAGAGAACGATGATTCCAAGCGCACCAAGGAAGATATACACAGCCATCTTTGCTCCCTTATCCACTTTCTTGTCAAGCACAGATGCAGAAGAGCCGTACATATATTCATACATCTTAGGATCTTTAAGACGCTCCTGGAACTTAGGATCCTTTTCAAGATCCAAGCCACGTTTATATGACAAAGCGGCAGCAGCCATCAATCCACATAGACATGCAGGAATAGTGATTCCTATGACCTGAAGATTGTTCACATCAAAGTGATAGGCATTAGAGATTACCACGAAAGAGGCAACCGCAGCAGCAATCGGAGAACACGTGATACCTACCTGAGAGGCTATTGAAGCCACCCCACAAGGACGCTCAGGACGGATTCCTTTCTTCAAGGCAATATCACAAATGATAGGCATGAGAGTATAGACAACATGACCAGTTCCTACAAGCACGGTAAGGAAGAACGTGCAGAGAGGAGCAAGGAATGTGATATGGTCAGGATGCTTACGGAGAAGTTTCTCAGCCAACTGGATAAGCCAGTCCATACCGCCCGATGCCTGCATCATACCGGCACAGGTAACAGCTGCTATGATGATGTAGATAACATCCGTAGGAGGATTTCCCGGTTTCATACCGAAACCAAACACGAGAATGGCCAATCCTATACCAGAGATTGCGCCAAGAGCAAGGCTACCATAGCGTGAGCCTACATACAATGCCAATAATACTATCAGCAACTGCAAAATCATTAGAATCATAATACTCTTAGTTGTTTAAGGTTATTATTCAAGTTAAAGTTATTAGTTTTTGAAATGTACGAGAGTATCTCGCACATTTATGATATTCTATGAGTGCAAAGATATGTATTTTTTTTGAAACTTCCAAACAAATTGAGCGATTTGTGAAAAACAAACAGGAAAAATATCAAAATACATAATTCCCCAATCCCACGAACTCTAATGTTCCTCCATTATTTGTCCATTAAATCTCCATAGATACTCCATCGAAACTATGGACTATGTATGGAGTATCTATGGAGTATGTATGGAGTATCTTCGAAGGAAGAACAAAAGAATAGCGGAGTTCCTTTGAAGGGGAATCCGCTATTCACAAAAATCACTTAGCAAGGCCTTTTCTTAGGAAGCTTAAACACATCCTGCACTTCCTTCATAGCCTCGGCAGTCATACCGTCAGGCTCAGAACCCATACTTCGAGCACACATATAGATATTTGCAGCCTTACAGAGAACGTCTGTCTGGTCAAAAGCATCCATGATGTCCTGTCCTACAGCCACAGTTCCATGCTTTTCCCAAAGCACAACGTCATGAGTCTTGATTTGCTCAAGAGTGTCCTTGGCAAGTTCTACGGAAGAAGGAAGTCCATAAGGCACTATGCCAATACCGAGAGGTGCAAAGGCAAGGGTCTCAGGAATCATAGACCACAAGACACGTGTCATCTCGTCGCCCTTGAGGAATCGTTGTATATGCGACATCGCAACAAGTTCGATAGGATGCGTGTGGAGCGTAGCCTTATAGCATGAGCCAGTTTCAAGGAGATAGTTTTGGAGAGCGAGATGCGTTGGAAGCTCAGAGGTTGGAATGACGGGCTCGTCAGCAATAATCTCGTATGAGGCACAATCATCACAGATACGGACGATAGAGCCGTTCTGCATAGGCCAACGGGCAAGGTCACGCATACGCCTTCCCGTACCCTTGCAATAGAAATACTTTCCTTTGAGATAAGGAAGAGTCATACCTATCTGCTTTACAGGAGCTATAGCCGGCATAGCCTTACACTCATCATCCATAAACTCAGTAACATTAACGGTAATGTTACCACCATTACGTTCTGCCCATCCCTTTTGCCAAAGGTAACTCGTAACCTCGGCAATCTGATCAATAACGGCCTTTAGGCCTGGTCGGTTAGATAATATTGTCATAGTCAAAAACGAGGCCTCTCCCCCCGCCCTCCCCCGTAGGGAGGGAGCCGGAAGGCGAAAGGCATAATTATTAATTATTCATCAATATTTTTTGTTCTAACGGTCCACGTCAAACAATTGAGAGCACCACCAGAATTTTGTTTGTCGTTCATATCTTCTACAATAGAAACCATATCTATATCAGAATCTATTTCACTCAACAACTTTATTTCATATTCGTTATTTGTTTCCCGATCAAAGATATCTTTTATCTGCTGTTTGGCTTCATTATCTAAATCATCATACCCAAGTGATGGTAGAAGGATTCTTTTACCAACTTGCAAATAGTTTATATAACACCAAGAATGCCTAAATAAAAGACTAAATAATTCATCTTCCTTAAATTTGTCAAGATACCCTAATACTTCTACTTTGAAACCCGCTATTTCAAGTTTTTTCTTAATTTTATGACCTGCATTATCATTATATCTCGCATCAAAGTCTAAATAATTAGTCATAAGTACTCGACCATCTTCAATATACCTTACCATACCGTCAGCATGACCAATAGGATTATCATCCTTTCCTTCCCAAGGTAAAAGTACAAGCTGCATTTCCGTTCCATCGAAATTATCTTTCCACCAACGTTCCCACCAATCTCGGAATTCCTTTTCATTTACATTATTCTCTTGAAGGACTTTATCACACATTATAATGCAAGGCTTATTGTTCACGATAGCCTTTATAACATTACCACCATCAAGGATAATTGGCATCTGAACAATATCAAAATCGAAATGTTCTTTATTAGCAACTTGCTTTTTAGTATGAACATCATGAAGTTGCCAATTTGTCGTACATTTTGGATAATAAAGCAGATAGTCTGGCTTATACGTAAAACTTAAAAATACATCTTCCGTCAATTGTATAGGCATATAATCTCTTGCCCATACATCTCGTGTATTGTATAACAATTCACAATCAGAACAGGAGTCTAAATCATGACAGAACTTCAATATGCACGTTTTCAACTTTGACCTTGTCTCGACATCAAGATTTCCATCTTTCGTATCTATAAGACTTGAAATATACACTTTGTCAGTCTTGTCGTCTGTAATAAAATTGTCAACGGTTATTTTTTCCATAGTAATACTTATTTTAAAGTTTCACAATTAACCATCTCGAAAAGTGATGTTCTAAATGCAGCCTTCCGGCTTCCTCCCTACGGGGGAGGGCGGGGGGAGAGGCCCTAGCCCCTATCCATATCTCTCCTTCGTTATCTCCTCAAGGCTCTTACCCCTTGTATTCGGGCAACCTATAACGCCTATAATGAGAGAGGCAAGAAGAAGGGCTATCATACAATAGGCGGCTACGGTAAAGCCCTCACCATTATCTCCATAGATGCCTGTGAAGACAAGTCCCCAGACAGCAGAGAGTCCGCGAACGACGAAGAACATAAATCCTTGAGCACCAGCACGGAACTTGGCAGGGAACAGTTCTGAGCCCCAGAGAGCATAGAATATCTGAACGGAGATACCGCCATTCAAGCCCCAGAGGATGACGAATGCCCAAAGAGCGGTTATGCTATTCACCCCAACACTTACCACAAGCAGCCAAGTGCCGAGAGCAAAGACAAGTCCGAGAACATAAAGAAGTTTATGACTTGTACGATCAATTATATTCGAGATAATGAACGTAACGCCCACAACAACAGCCCATTGAATACAGTTCATCCAATTGGCATACTCATTACTCACGCCACCGGCAGTCTCACAGATATGAGGAGAGAAGAATCCCATAACGCTTGCCACAAGATTCCATGTGAGATAGATAGCCGCAAGGAAAAAGACACTACGACGAGCGACCTTATTTGATAGCAGAAGTCCAAAAGAATGAAGAATTCCGGTATCCTCTCCCTTTTCCTTTGCAGCCTCCTTAGTTGCCTCAAACTCAGCACTTTCATCCAACTGTCGTTGAATAGTCCATGCAATAAATGCCACTATGAACAACGTGAGGAATACCACTCGCGAACTGAACACCTCAACAGCCGTTTGAGCAGCATCAGCACCTATAATGCTATGAGCCAAAGCCTCAACAGGACCATAGAGATAGCCTCCAGGGGCAAAGAGCATGCCCATAAGGAGGATAATCATAGGACCAAATCCCCACGACATCTGAGAGATGCAGATATTACGTCCACGATTGTTCACCTCCGAACTTTCTGAAATATACGTCCAAGAGGCAGGAACGCCAATACCCACCGAGATTCCCGTAATGAGGAATCCGGCAAGAAGCATAGGGAAACTAACGGAAAGCATCACTACAAGAACTCCAAGCATATAGACAAGGAGGTTATAGGTGAAGATGAACTTTCTGCCGAACTTATCAGCAAGGAAACCGCCTATGATAGCACCAATAGCTGCACCCAAGGCGTTGGCACTAAGGGCGTTGAGCCATCCGAGATGCATCTCGGAAAGACCGAGATAACTCTGCCAAAGCGTTATGCCACTTCCTCCGGCAACAATAGCCCCGGCATCAAGATAGTTGTTGAGAGACACCGCGAGGGTGCTCTTGAGAGAAGATTTTGACATATAAGAAGCCTAACCAAGCCTTCCCAAAGGGAAGGATGTTTTTTTTACCGTTTACTTATCACCTCACTCGTATATTTCTCTATATCAAGGATAAAGTCCTGACCTACAGGTACATCGTTACGCACACAGAACTCATCATAGACAGCTTGCCAAGGCATAGCCTTCTGTTCCTCAATAAGAGCAAGAACCTTGTAGCCCTCACCTGCAAGTTCAAGTTCGGAAATCATCTTCCGTGGCTCAAGCAAGGCGCGAAGCATACATTTCTGAGCTGCACGAGAACCTATAACGTAAGCCCCAATACGGTTTATTGAGCCATCGAAGAAGTCAAGACCATAATGTACGCGATCAAGGGCATTAGCACGTACGATCTCAAAGAAAAGCTCCTGTGTAGGGTCATCCATGATCGTGACATGATCAGAATCCCAACGTACAGGACGAGAGACATGAAGCATCAGCTCATTAATGAAAGGAAGAACAGCAGAAACCTTGTCTGCAGGTGATTCCGTAGGGTGATAATGACCAGTATCGATAGTCAGAATCTGCCCGTTCTTTGCTGCATAGGCAGTATAGAAGTCATGCGAACCAACGGTAAAGGATTCAAGTCCGATGCCGAACACCTTACCCTCTATACAGTCCTTCATCATAGGCTGTTTCTTCTCGAAAATCTCATCAAAAGACCTCTTAAGAATATTACGGTAGAGAGCATGATTCACGCTAACATCCTTACAGCCATCATGAACCCAGAGATTCATGATACAAGGATCATTCTGCGCCTCACCCATAGCATTGGCAATATCACGACAACGTTTTGTATGCTCTACCCAGAACTGACGGATGCCCTCATCAGGATTTGCAAGACTAAGATTGCCAGATTTAGGATGAGAGAAAGAAGAGGAATTGAAGTCAAGGAGAGTATCATTTTCCTTCGCCCAGTCAATCCACGACTGGAAGTACTCAACAGTCACCTCATCACGATCCACAACCTTTCCCTTGAAATCACCATAGATCTCATGAAGATTAAGACGATGCTTGCCAGGGATGAGAGACTTTGCCTTGAGAATATCCGCACGAAGCTCGTCAATATTGCGAGCAGCACCCGGAAAATCACCCGTTGATTGAATACCACCAGACATAGCACCAGCCTGAACCTCAAAGCCTTTCACATCATCTGCCTGCCAGCAATGGAGCGAGAGATGGAAGTTCTGAAGTTGCTTGAGCACCTTCTCTGTATCAACACCTATTTCCGCATAGCGAGCTTTCGCTACCTCGTATGCCTTTTTGATTAGTTCTGCTTTCATCGATTTATTTACAATTTTTTCGCTAAAGCTCAACAAGCTAAAGCAAGTTTCCATTTACCATGTACAATTTATTCGCTGAAGTTCATCAAGCCCACAAGTTTTTATTTCTTGTCGCCCTGCCTTCGTTGATCCTTCGCTATGCCTTCGCTATTTCTTCGATTCAAAGCGAAGAATACAGATGGGAGGAAGATGGGAGTCACAACGGACTTACATGGGACTTGCAACGGACTTAGAACGGACTTGAAGCGAAGGAGAAGCGGACCTGTAACGGACTTACCTCTATCCTTTCTTTTTCAGAATCCCAAGGAACCTGTCGTATGCAGCATCCCATTGAGCCTTGTCCTTTGGAGAGAAATGCCTTAGCTCTATGCTATTCGCTATTACCTTTCGCATCTCCCACAGATCCTTCACCTCACCAGCCGCCTTTGCCTGTACCATTATGTTTCCGAGAGCCGTACATTCTTGAGGACCTGCAAGTACATCTACTCCACAAGAGTTTGCAGTGAACTGATTGAGGTCATTGTTTAGCGAACCTCCACCAATGATATGAAGTACATCTATCGGGAAATCAGCCATTTCCTTAAGGTAGGAGAACACTTGTCGATAGCGCAAGGCAAGCGAATCGAAGATGCAACGGCATATCTCAGCATACACTAAAGGCACATGTTGATCCGTCTGTCGGCAATAGTCTTGGATAGCCTCAACCATTGAAGAAGGATTGGCAAACATGGCATCATCAGGATTAATAAGACTCTGGAATGCAGGCTGTTGCATAGCCTTAGCGATAAGCTCGGCATGAGACTTAGGAGCATCCGTCCATTCCTTGCGACAACGTTCATATAGCCACATTCCGCAGATATTCTTCAGAAAACGGGTTGTGCCCTCAATTCCACCCTCATTGGTGAAGTTACGGTCGTATGACACCTTATTAATAATAGCATCTTTAGTCTCAATACCCATAAGCGACCATGTGCCGCTTGAGAGATAGGCAAACCTCTCGTTCCTTGCAGGAACAGCAGCAACGGCAGAAGCCGTATCATGACCTGCAACGGCAACAACGGGAACAGCCCCAAGACCTGTCATTTCCTGTATTTCAGGAGTAAGAGTACCAATAGTATCTCCAGGATTCACCATCTTCCCGAAATGGGAATCTGACAGTCCCAAAGACTCCAAAAGACAAGTATCAAGGCGCTTGGTACGAGGATTGAGCAGTTGAGCGGTAGAAGCTATGGTATATTCACAAACCATCTTGCCAGTCAGCATATAACTCAAGGCATCAGGAATGAAGAGAATCTTCTTGGCATTCTTGAGAGCAGAATTGCCAGAACGCCTCATAGCATGAAGCTGGAAGATTGAGTTGAAATTCATGAACTGAATACCCGTAATATCATACACTTTTTCGCGAGGCATGACATTCTGCAGATAATCGTCCATAGCTTCAAAGGTATGAGGATCACGATATGCAAGTGGCTGACTGACAGAACCGTCCTCTGCAACACAGACGAAATCAACGCCCCAAGTGTCAATACCTATTGAGGAGATTTCGGTATTCCTTTGTCTGGCAATCTTCAGTCCTTTGACAACCTCAAAGTAAAGGGCATAGATGTCCCAATAGAAATGGCCGTTCACCTCTATGAGATTATTGTCAAAGCGCGTAAGTTCCTCAAGAGCGATTTTGCCATCGGTCAGCCCACCTACAATGGTGCGTCCGCTGGTTGCTCCAAGGTCAACAGCAAAGAAATACTTATCGCTCATATTGTCTAAGTTTTAGTTTATGGGTTAGTTTTGCAAAGATACTAAAAATATCCATAACAAAGAACTATCTGTTTCATTTTTTGTCGGAAATGCAACATTTCGTTGAAAAATGAACATTTTTTCACATATAAGAACGGAAATAGAATAATTTTTAGTAACTTTGTGGTCGAAAATTAAAAATTAATAATTAACAATTAACATGCCTTTCGCCAAAAGCCTCCCTACATAGGGAGATTCAGAGGGTCTGGAGGCCGTAATTCAACTTTTATAATTTATAATGAGTTTGATAACAACTATCTGTTTGGCTTTCATCATTGGCTATATCTTCATTGCCATTGAGAGCGTGACAAGAATCAACAAGGCAGCTATTGCAGTCTTGATGTGTGTAGTTTGCTGGACACTCCTTGCTGTAGGTCATGGCGACCTTATAGGCATCGCGTTGCCTGAGCATTGGGAACTGGGTGAGGCTATCGAGAAGAATCTCGGTGAGGCCGGTACTACCCTATTCTTCCTTATGGGCGCTATGACAATCGTGGAGATTGTTGACCAGCACGGGGGATTCAACTGGGTACACGGTGCCCTTGCTTCAAAGACAAAGCGCTCGCTGCTTTGGAAGATTGCGTTCATGACAGCTATCCTGTCTGCCGTTCTCGACAATCTTACAACATCCATCGTGATGATCATGATCCTGCGTAAGCTTGTTCAGGACAAGAACGACCGCATCTGGTATGCCGTATGCGTTATCATCGCAGCTAATGCCGGTGGTGCTTTCTCTCCTATCGGCGACGTTACGACAATCATGCTCTGGAATGGCAAGATGATTACTGCTCTCGGCGTTATCGAAGAGATTATAGTTCCTTCTTTCATAGCATTCATAGTTCCTACTGCCGTTCTGCAGATGCACCTCAAGGGTGATCTCCCACAGGCTGTAGATAATGGTTCAAAAGAAAAACTCGCAGTATCTTCACGCCAGAAGAAGATTATCTTCGCTATCGGTGTGGGCGGTCTCTGCTTGGTTCCTGTGTTCCATACAATTACTGAACTCCCTGCCTTCATGGGCATTATCGGTGTGTTAGGCATCCTCTGGTGCGTAACTGAGATTTTCTATCGTGGTCGTACGGAGCAAGACCCTAAGGCAAAGCGTGTTACCAAATTGCTTTCACGCATTGACATGAGCACAATCATGTTCTTCCTCGGTATCCTTATGGCTGTGGCTACGCTTTCTGAGATCGGCGTACTCACACAGATGGGGAAGTGGCTTGACGAAACTGTAGGCAACGACTACCTCATCACTGGTGCCATCGGTATTCTCTCATCTATCGTTGACAACGTACCGCTCGTTGCTGCTTCAATGAAGATGTACGCTATTGATCCAACGTCAGTTAACCTCGGTGTGGATGGTGTATTCTGGCAGTTGCTTGCATACTGTGCAGGTGTTGGCGGCTCTATGCTCATCATCGGTAGTGCTGCCGGCGTAGTGGTAATGGGCCTTGAGCATATCTCATTCGGCTGGTACTTGAAGAAAGTAACTTGGATCGCCTTCGTGGGATATGTTGCAGGTATAATCTGCTACTGGTTAATCAAGACCTTTATAGGATAAATTCATGTACAATTTACCATTTACAATGTACAAATACGTACGACACGCTAAATTGTACATTGTACATGGTCAATTGTAAATAGTAAGATGGTTGAAATTGATTCTCAATTCCTACTATTGATAAACGGATTCCACACAGAGTACCTTGACCAACTCATGTGGCTCATAAGCGGTAAACTGGTGTGGATTCCGTTTTATCTGATTACCCTCTTTGTTATATACAAGAAAAGAGGGTGGCAAGGTGCTTTACACCTTCTGTTATTAGTAGGAGTGATGATGCTGATGACCGATATGGTGAACTCACAGGTCATACGACCTTGGTTCCATCGTCTGCGTCCTGCAAATCTCGAGAATCCGCTATCACATTACGTTCACATCGTGAACGACTATCGTGGAGGCTCCTACGGTTTCCCTTCGGCTCATGCAGCCAACTATTGGGGACTATCCCTGCTCGTGGCTTATTTCATGAAGTCTAAACGAGTACTATACTCCCTGTTCTTGCTATCTTTGATAGTATGCTATTCACGCTCATACCTCGGCGTACACTATCCGGGTGACCTTCTCGGAGGTATAATATACTCAACAATCGTCGTTGGCATAATAATATGGTTATACCAGAAGTATCTGCCAAAGAGATTGATTCCTGAGGTAAGGAAATGTCCTTCCATAACGGAATGGATTCCAGCAATGACAGTACTTGCCACACTTTCGGTTTTCGCTGTTGTGGCTATTTTCTAACCCTAAACTCTAAACCCTAACCACTAAACTCTAACCACTAAACAATAATGAAGAAACTATTATCCTTTTTGGCAATTATCGCCTTTGCTCTTTCGGTAAGCGCAAAGCCCAAAACACAGACTATCCATACCTTCACACAAGGTGAGGGAACATTCCTATTGGACGGAAAGCCTTTTATCGTAAAGGCTGCCGAACTTCATTATGCCCGTATTCCACGTGAATACTGGGATCATCGTATCAAGATGTGTAAGGCACTTGGTATGAATGCAATATGTGCATACGTATTCTGGAACTACCACGAGCCACAGCCAGGAGTGTGGGATTTCTCAGGAAACCACGACCTTGCCGCCTTTATGGAACTCTGCAAGAAAAACGGAATGTGGGTGATAGTACGCCCAGGCCCATACGTTTGTGCAGAATGGGAAATGGGCGGTCTGCCTTGGTGGCTATTGAAGGATCGTAGTATCAAACTTAGGACTCTGGATGAGAAATTCATGAAGCCAGCCATTGCCTTCGAGAACAAGGTGGCAGAGGTACTGGCTCCTTATCGCCTAGAGAATGGCGGTAATATAATTATGGTACAGGTGGAGAACGAATACGGCTCTTACGCCAAGGACAAACCATACGTTAGTGCTATGCGTGATGCCCTTCGGACAGCTGGTTGGGATAAGACGACATTATTCCAATGCGACTGGTCAAGTAACTTTACTGACAATGCCCTTGACGACCTCGTATGGACGATGAATTTCGGAACAGGTGCCAACGTTCTTGACCAGTTCAAGAAACTCGGTGAACTCCGTCCTAACGCCCCACGTATGTGTTCAGAATACTGGAGTGGTTGGTTTGACGGTTGGGGACGTGCCCACGAGACACGTCCTGCTACCGATATGGTGAATGGCATATCAACGATGCTCGACAACGGTATTTCATTCTCTCTGTATATGACTCATGGAGGAACGTCATTCGGTTGGTGGGCAGGTGCAAATAATACAGGCTTCGCACCCGACTGTACAAGCTATGACTATGATGCCCCAATAGACGAACAGGGAGCTGCTACGGAAAAATACTATCAGCTTCGCGAACTTCTTCAGAAGCACTCAGACGTGAAATTACCTGCCGTTCCAAAGCCATTACCTATAATTTCCATCCCGGAAGTTAAGTTTGAGGAAATGGCACCTCTTTTCCGTGCAGGTAACATGCCACAGCCAATACAATCACATGATGCCCTTCCTGTTGAACAATACAACCAAGGCTATGGCAATATCCTATATACTACTACCCTACCCGACATCAAGGCTGGCGCATATCTCCGTATTAGCGATATGTGCGATTATGCCATTGTGACTATAGACGGAAATCCTGTCGGACAGCTCTATCGTGGCAACGGCTATGAGACAACACTTCAGCTAAAGAAAAATGTCAAGGCTGGTGCTCAACTCGAAATCTTTATCGAGGTCATGGGACGCATAAACTATTCAAAGCTCATTCACGATCCAAAGGGAATAACTGATAAGGTTGAGGTGTTCACGACAGACGGCAAGAATGACCTTACATACAACCTCAAGGACTGGAAGGTGTATCTCTATCCTTATGAGCTAGACTACGAAAACCTTAGCTATATCCCATTCGTAAAATGCGAACAGCCAGCTTATTACAAAGCAACCTTCAACCTCACAAAGACAGGCGACACCTATCTTGACATGAGTAGTTGGGGCAAGGGACTCGTATGGGTAAACGGTCATTGTATAGGCCGCTTCTGGGAGGTAGGTCCACAACAGACGCTCTATCTGCCGGGATGTTGGTTAAAGAAGGGAAAGAATGAGATTGTAGTGCTTGATATCACAGGTCCTACACAGGCAAAGGTAGAAGGTCTCACCAAACCGATTATCGATCAGTTGCGACGTGACCGTCTGCCAAAGGATGCTATAAAGACTGACATCTTCAAGAAATCAACAGCGAAGAAACAGGACGGAGGAGCAGGAAACGATGCTGCCCCAGGAGCGAAATAATTTGCAATAAATATCCCCTACCCCAATGACCGTTTTTTCGGTTATATTGTCCGTTTTACACTTATAAACACAATAATAACAGTCTTTTATAGTTAAAATCAGAAGATTTAACATTTATTTACACAATAATTTCCATTTTTTAACTAAAGATTGTTATCTTTGCAAGCAAAATAGATGCCAACCTAAAATGTCTTAAACAAAGACACTAAACTAACTACAATAATAAGGTAATATACCTAAATAATTTCTTTCACTAACTTAAAAACAAATCATTATGAGGCTAAAAACATTACTCATTTTAGGTACATCGATGGTGATGACATCTACAGCCTTTGGGGCTGGATGGGAAAAACCAATTCCGCAGACAGTTAAGTTAGTAACTGTTGCAACTAACGATGAAGGAACAGCTCAGTATCTCTACAATGTAGATTTCGGAGGCTTCTTCCTTGGTGCTAACGATTGGGGCACTCGTGCTTCTGTTGGAATCACAGGAATCAAGGTCAAGATCGTTAAGAGATCTGAAGGCAAATACAGTATCCTGAACACAGAGAACGGTCAGTACGTAAGTCCTGATGGAGCAGAAGGCATCTGGATTGATGGTAGCCGTGACAACTGTGACGGCTGGACAGTAACAGCAACCACTGGCAACAACTTCACCCTTGCCGTTCCTGCCGTTTTAGAAAATGGAACCTTCGGTATTCTCTCTACTTCAACCGAGACTAAGCTGAATCTCATAGCTGAGGTTCCTGCAGGAGCCAAGAACTACAACAACTGGGCTATGGTTGAAGAGGCTGAATATGAAGTTATAGCACCTAAGCTGGCAGTCTATGACGCAGCCATGAGACTGGAAAAGGCAATAAAGGATGCGAAGGCTCAATATCCTTCTATCGACCTTGGCGATGAAGAGACAGTATTTAATAATACTGCAAGCACAAAGGACGAGCTTGAGGCTGCTATCAATGCTATTCCTGCAAAGCTGAAGTCTGCAGCCGCAGCAGATATGACAACTGCGACATTAGCCAATCCGAAGGACGCTTCTACTCTTATAAAGAATCGTTCATTCGACAAGCAGGGCGACTTTGCAGGTTGGGAAGGAGAAAAATTCGGTGCCGG
>JAEEGG010006517.1_pt1 | contig 27343 bp, 20 predicted proteins | sample 9134161 | NCBI WGS metagenome assembly JAEEGG01 (sample SAMN16246543, study PRJNA631951) | gut metagenome | biome: gut microbiome; feature: rumen; material: CR-attached | host: Bos | place: Iran: Karaj | collected 2018-10 | reverse complement strand
CGGCATTCCCCTCCAAGACTCCAAATTTGTTTATAACTGGCTTCCGTGACATTGAAGAAGAAAATCAGTATAATGTGCTGTGTTCACGTTTTGGAATTAAATTCGGCGGTTTGCTGAAAAAATAGAGGATGTATATGAAGAAAATTATTTCTGGTAAGGTTCGCGAGGTTTATGACCTTGAAGATGGACGCATGGTAATTGTTACAACAGACAGAATTTCTGCCTTTGATGTTATTTTGCCAACTATGATTACAGACAAGGGAAAGGTTTTGAACGCCCTTGCTAACTTCTGGTTTGATTACACTAAAGACATTGTTAAAAACCATATGATTTCCAGCGACCTTAAGGATATGCCAGCCGAATTCCAGAAACCGGAATTTGAAGGACGCACAATTCTTGTTAAAAAGCTCAAGATGATTCCTTACGAGGTTATTGTTCGCGGCTATATGTTTGGTTCTATGTACGAAGCTTACAAGCGCGGTGAACCATTCCTTGGTCACAAGTTTGATAAAGAATACAAGCAGGCAGAAAAGCTTGCAGAACCAATTGTTACTCCTTCTACAAAAGCCGCAGAAGGCCACGATATAAACGTAACTTTGCAGTACATGAAAGATGATCTTGGCGAAGAGCTTGGAACTAAGATTGAACAGGCTGCTCTTGCAATCTACAAGAAGTGCTACGAACACGCTAAAGCTAACGGAATCATCATTGCCGATACAAAGTTTGAATTTGGTCTTGATGAAAACGGCGACCTTGTTCTTGCCGACGAAGTTCTTACCCCGGACAGCTCACGTTTCTGGGATGCATCAAAGTACGAAGTTGGCGGAAGCCCTGCAAGCTACGACAAGCAGTTTGTACGCGACTGGCTCAAGGAACACAACCTTGCCGGCGACCCTAACATCAAAGAGATTCCTGCTGAGGTTGTTGAAAAGACAAGCGCTATTTATAAGGAATGTCAGGAAAGAATTTGTCACTTTTAAAAAAAGACCCCGAAACAAGTTCGGGGTGACACAGGAAACGACTATTTCATCAACGCCTTGTACTTCTGTGCGAGGCGTTTTGATTTAACCGCAGCAAGTCCGCAGTAGTTTGACGGGTGTTCAAAGAAGTTAGCCGGATTTTCAACACCGAGCTTTTCGAGCTGGGCTGTGATGTCGGCATATTCTTTTTCGTGAGTTTTAAGAACTTCAAAGAAGGTCTTACCTGTCTGCTCTGCTTCCAGAGTAATTTTACGGATAATTTCGTGGCCGTCGTTGTAGCCTGCTTCGCCAAGAAGGATGTAAGCTGGTTCTGCAAGAACGCCGCCCTTTACTTTTCCACCTGCATTTTCGAGGTTGCGTGCCATGCCTTCTTTGTCTGCCTGCAGGCCCTTAACAACACTGTTCATACGTGCAACTGCCATTGTAAAGCCGCTAACGTAATCTGCAATAAAGCGCTGGCTTGCAGAGTTTGTAAGATCGCGCTGGTGTTCAGAAATCTGGTCCATATAGAATGTTATTACGCGTGGGCACATTGCCTTCCAGAGTGACTTTACGTGTTCGCTGTTCCAAGGGTTTCTCTTCTGAGGCATTGTCGAGCTTCCAACCTGTGTGGCTGCAAAGTACTCGAAAACCTCGCCTATTTCGCTTCTCTGAAGGTTACGCAAGTCATCTGCAAGATTTGCAATAATACCGAATGCAACGTTCATCTCAAGCAAGAGGCGCAAAACATATTCAGGTTCAACAAGCTGGTTTGAATATTCACTTGGCTGGAGACCGAGGAAGCCTACATAAGTGCGTTCCAGTTCTTCAGGATCCTTAACAATCATCGAAGGACCATTGTAGCTTCCAACCGGGCCGGCGAGCTTACCAACAAGTCCGTTGCTCAATTCTTCAATCTTCAAAATTGATTTACCAAGTCGGCTAACGAATTCTGCAATAGACCAACCGAATGTAATTGGAACTGCGTGCTGTCCGTGAGTACGTCCAACCTGTGGAGTTGCGCATTCACGTTCTGCAATATCGCAAAGATAATTTTCAAGCTTTTTAAGTTCTGGGAGCACAACATTCTGAGTAACATCGCGCATACGGCAGCTCAAGGCTGTGTCCAGAATATCAACACTAGTTGCACCAAGGTGAATGAGCGGACCAATATCTGCGTCTACCTTAGTTTTCATTACGTTTACAAGAGCGCGGATATTGTGCTTTGTTTTTTCTTCTTCTGTGTAAACTTCCTGAGGGTCAATGTTTGCAGCAACTTCATCAAGCTTGCGGGCAACCTCATCACTCAACTGACCGCGGAGCTTAAGGTGAGCCTTTACCAAAGCTGCTTCGCACTTAGCGCACGAACGGATGCTGGCCTCTTCGGAAATATATTTAGAAAGACCAGCAAAAGCATCGGCCTCCGACAAAGAGTATCTGTGATCGATACAAGAAAGATTTTCAAAAATGTTTCGTGTTTCCATGCTCGCTATTATAGTAGATTTTTATTAAATTGGGAATTACACAAAATCAAAAAGTGTGATATACTAGGTAAAATTACCTATATAATCTTTTTTTTGGAGACTACGACTTATGAAAAAATCCATTTCTAGACTTATTTCCAAAATTAAGCATTTCAAAATTACTCCAAAATTCATTTTCAAAGTCTTTTTATTTTTGTTTTTGTTTTTCTTATACCATCTGGCAGAATATGGAAACTCCTGGGCCATTTCCTCAAAAGGCGGAATGTGGAGAATTGGAGACGGTGTAATTCCTTATGCAACCCTTCCCGGTGTATTCACTTGTCTTTGTACTTTTGTACTTCTTGCCTGGGTTGTTTATTACCGTAAATTTGGTTTTTATTTTTCTATGGTCATTCTTATTCTAAGATTTATACGCCTTGGCCGTAATCTTTTTCATCACAATCTCATGGTTCTGCCCGGCATTTTTATGAGCGTTGTTGCCCTGGTGTCTGTAATACTTATTTATCAGAGTAATGAACAGACAATCAAAACACAAAAAAAGCATCGTAAGGAGCTGGAGGAATTTACAGAATCTATCATTGGTGCCTTTACAAACTGTATAGACGGTAAAGATGCTTACACAAACGGTCACTCATACCGTGTTGCCCTTTACACAACAATGCTTGCTAACAAAATGGGCGTAACTGACCAGGCCACTTTGGACAAATACTACAACATTGGTCTTCTTCATGATATTGGAAAGATTAGTATTCCAGATGCAATTTTGACAAAGCCTGGAAAGCTTACTCCTGATGAATTTGATGTAATCAGAAGTCACGCACAGGAAGGTTATAAGATTCTTAAGGATGTTAAGATTCAGGAAGATATTGCAGCTGGTGCACACTATCACCACGAACGCTATGACGGAACAGGATATCCTGAAGGCCTCATTGGTAAAGACATTCCACAGATTGCAAGAATTATTGCTGTTGCCGATGCTTTTGATGCAATGAGTTCTACACGTTCTTACCGCAAAAAACTGCCGCTTGATTATATTGCACAGGAAATTGAAACTTACGCAGGTACTCAGTTTGACCCTGAAGTTGCCAACGCATTCCTTTCTCTTTATGAAGAAGGCGCCTTTGACAACCTGCGTGATAAAGAAGATTAATCGGTTACTGCGATTTTTCTAGCCAGATATACAAACGGGGTATCCAAAAGGCTTGTTACGATATAAATAACGTAGCAGGCCCCTGTAATAGCAACCAGCTCTCCAAAAGCATAGATGCCCCAGAATGCGCCAAAGTTAAAAATCACAATGTTTACAAACTGACTGATGAGTGTGGAAAAATTGTTTCTAAACCAGAGCATTCCGCGCTTGTCACCGGTTTTCTTTTCGGTAAGGTTCCACCAGGCGTGATAAAGCTGAACATCAATCCATTCAGAAATTGCATAAGCAATTAGACTTGCCAGCAGCATACGAGGTGTATTTGAAAAAAGCTCTCTTACAAAACCGCTTGCCCAGTCGCTTTCTGCAGGAATATAGTGTACCCACAAAAATGACAGAAGAATAAAGGTAAGACTTGTAAGGATTCCGGCCAGAACACCCTTGCCTGCTTCTTTTTTACCAAAAACTTCACTAAGAATATCGGTTGCCAAAAACGTTGCGGCAAAAAGTGTGTTGCCCAAAGTCTGATCCATACCAAAGGCATGAACTACAATGGTTACTTCGATATTGGCAAAAACAGTTGCAATGCCAATCCACGCAAAAAGTCCGCCTTTACCAAACAGACGCAAGAACAATATGGTTCCACCAAACGAAACCAAAAGTGTAATGATTAATAAAAGTTCATTCATACGTGCCTCCTTGACAGGAAGTTAGAGTTGACCTGGTTTTGTTTAACGACAGGAAGGACTTCGAACTGTCTGATGAATGAAATTAGGGTACTTTAACAAATTTGAGAAAATGAATCAATCAACTACATCAAGCTGGTACATACCAATCTTTACTTTTTCGTAAAGTTCTGTAACCGGCATTGGACGACCAAACAAATATCCCTGAATCTGTTCACAGCCATTTTCCTTAAGGAACTGGTAGGCTTCTTCGGTTTCTACGCCTTCGGTAAGAGTGCTCATGTTAAGAGCCTTTGCCATGGTAATGATGTTCTTTAAGATATGGCGTGACTTTTCGTTACCAGAAAATCCCGAAAGGAATTTCATGTCTATTTTCATCATGTCAAAATCATATTCCTTAAGAACGTTTAATCCGGAATAGCCCGAACCAAAATCATCAAGCCACAGAGCATAGCCATTGCTGCGGAATCGTCGTAATATCTCTTTTAGCTTTTCGTCATTTTCTGAAAGTGTACTTTCGGTAACCTCTATGTGAATGAGCTTTTTGTCTACATTATGTTTTTTGAGACAGGCCTCAACATCATCTGCAAGATTAATGGAATCAAAATCCCTGCGCGAAAAGTTGAGTGAAACAGGAATAAGCGGAAGGTTGCGCTCGATTATATGAACAAAATGCTCACAAACCTTTTCTACAACAAACATGTCCAGCTTGTAAATCTGATAGTATTCTTCGAGAGTCTGAATAAAATCGGCAGGAGATAAAAATCCATATTTAGGGTCATCCCAGCGGGCAAGTGCTTCGAGTCCACAGAGCTTTCCTGTTTTTGCATTTACAACCGGCTGGTAGTAGACCTTGATATATTCCTTTTTGATTGCTTCGTCTATGTTATTAATGATGTACTGCTTTTTCTGGAAGTTACTTGCCATAGAATTGTCGTATTCACAGTAATCATGATTGTAGTGCTTTTTAATTGTATAACAGGCATAGCGCGCACGGTCACATGCCATGAGTGGAAGACATTCACGGCCCTCCGGTTTATAGCCGCCAACCTTAAGACCAAGCTTGATATCGTAATTCATGCTAAGAAGGTTTCGGCTAAGAGTCTGAATCTTTTCCTGAATTGCTTCGTTTTTAGTAAGTACAACAAAATTGTCATTTGAAAAATGCGCAACAATAGAATCCTTAAAGACTGCATTTGTCATGTCTGCAAATTTTTTAAGGAATGCGTTGCCTTCCCAAAAGCCATATTTTTCGTTCAGAATCTTAAAGTTTTCTACATCAAGAAAAAGGAAAATAAGATTGCTTACATCCACACTCTTGTCGTGCAAAAGCTCCAGGGCCTGGCTGCGGAAATAATGCATGTTTGCAATGCCCGTTACTTCATCACTAATAGAAAGCTTTAAAAGAATACTCTGAGCGTGTTCAAGCTTTTCATCATTTTGCGCTTCCTTGAGCTTTTGGTGATACGCATTGATTGCACTCATCAAAATAGAAATAAAGATAATTGAAAGATTTATTTTTGTAGCATAGGTTGCCGGTAAAAAACGGTTACAGATATAAAAGAATAATCCGTAAGCGACAACCGATAAAATGATTGAATAAATTGGACGCCACACAACAAAACAAAAAACAAAAATTGTCATTGTCATGAGCGTTATAAACTGTTCGCCCTTTGCGTAATCAAGGACAGAAATATAGATTCCAAAGATAATTGAAATTATGGAAAAAATGTATTTTAAAACATGCCATAAATTAATATTTGAACCGCGCTTTTTGATAAGTCTTATTGAATAAACAAAAAGCGCAAGAGCTGCCAGAAGAAGAATTACAAAACAGGAAATGTGAATTATAAACCATTGTGTTGTACGTCTTGTTTCTGCATTAAACTGCCTGAACGAAATGTTTGCAATCATAAAAAGCTCAAGCAGAATAACTACAGAAGAAACATAAAGACTTGAACGAATATTTGATTTGTCAAAATATTCGTTTACGTACGGAGTACGTTTTTCTAAACCTAAAAATGTTTTTATCTTTTCTGACAGCTTCATGTATTTTTATTTAAGTCCTTTTGCTTCGGCTTCGGTTGCACTCTTCCAGAACTGGCTGCGTCCAAAAGGTCCAACCTCTCCTCTCATTTCGAGGGTATCGGTTTTATACTTTTTTCCGTCTGCCTTGTGGAAGGTGATTTTGCACTTGTAGCGTTTTCCGTCATTTGGGTCGATGATGTAGCCGTTAGACCACTTTCCTTCTCCGTCTTTTGACAGATCCCAAATCCAGCTTGTTCCAACAGAAGTAAGAGTTCCAACATCTGCACCGTTCATAAAGTTATCGTAGCTTTTTCCTTTTCCGCCAGTTGCCTTAATGTCCTGTGGTTTTCCTGCTACAGAAACAATTTTTCCACTGAGTTTTCCGCCACTAACCTGAATCTGCCAGCCAGCGGTAGCTTCATTTGTCTTTTCATCAATACTAATCCAGTATCCTTCTGCAGGGTCTGCAGCAAAACACATGGTTGCGGTAAGAAGAACTGCCGCAAGAATTGCAATAATTTTTTTCATCCTAAAAACCTCCAAAGTTGTATATACCGATATTATACCACGTCGGTGTTGTACTTGCAAATTAAGTTTATGAATTCAAATTTTTTGCAAATGCATTATTTATGTGTTATTATTAAGTCATGTTTATTAACAAGCTGAACCAGCTTTATAAACCAAAAAGAATTCTCTATTACATCGACACTCAACCAGAAGATATTCAGGCTTTCTATAAGGGTATTGTTCCAGAGTCTGTCGCAAAATATTCAAACGCTTTTGGAACTTATGATTATCCAGGCATTTTTTTTGTACAGGGGCTCCAGAAAGAAGTCATTGGAATTGAGTTTAGAGCTAATGACCCGCGAATTGAATATCCTCAAAATCTAAAATCGATAGAGCTTGATGCTGCGTTTTTTTATTCTGTAGAAATTGATGATGATGTTGAAATAAGCTACCCGTTTATAAAAAATCTTTTTAATGATATTGCTCTGGAAGATAATGCGCACAGACCCTACAGCGATTTGCGTATAGATGAACAGGCCAAACTAATAAGCCTTTTTCACGGTTATAAAAAATACAGAATTTTGCACGAATGGAAGCTTTATAACGACAATGCCTATCATGTCATGTGTGATGATTATGACAAGTTTGAAAAAGAAACCTTATACAAATCTGCTTTTACCGATTTAATTACAGGAACCTATAACTGGTATCATCTGGAAGCCTATCTTGAAGTTCCCGGGGACAAAGGAATTAATGATTACGCTTTTGCACATTTTGATGTTAAACAGTTTCGCGTAATAAATGAAGCCTACGGTCACATTGCTGCAAACAAGGTTTTGAGCAATATAGTAAAAGCAATGAACGAAGCCGATTTTGTCTATGCAAGCGCACGCTGTCACAATGATAATTTTGCAATGCTTTTAAAGGATATGCCCGAACCCGAGCTCAAACAAAAGCTGCAGGATTTTTTTGAAAAACTTTCCTTTTTGGAAGAAGATCCTTTTTACAAGATTTATTACAAGTGCGGTGTTGTTCCAATGCAAAGGGCTATGCTTTCGGGAAACAGAGTTGCAGATGCTGCAAAGATGGCGCAGGCTCTCTGTACAAATCATAAAGGTACTGAAATAATTTTTTACACAGATAAAATGCATGACGACCTTTCGTGGGGTAATTACATAAAGGCGTATGTAGAAACTGCAATTGAGCAGGATGAATTTGTTGTGTACCTCCAGCCAAAGTTTGATATTAAAACCGAAAAAATTAAGGGCTCCGAAGCACTCATCCGCTGGAATTACAAAAACAAGGAATTTTTGCCGCCATACAAATTCATTCCGTTTTTTGAAAAAGACGGCTCCATTGCCAAAATTGATGATATTGTTTTGGAAAAAGTCTGTGCTGCAATGGCCCGCTGGAAAAAAGAAGGCAAACCTCTTTATCCGGTTTCTGTAAACCTTTCGCGCAGCCGTCTTTATGATGAAAATCTCATAGACAAGCTTGTTGGTATTGTAGACTCTTACGGCGTCGATCATCACTACATAGATTTTGAACTTACCGAAAGTGCAACCTATGACAATATGGAACACATGCTCAGTGTTTTACAGGAGCTCCGTAACCGCGGTTTTAAAATTTCCATGGATGATTTTGGAACAGGCTATTCTTCGCTTTCGCTTTTAACTCAGATGCCTATAGATACCTTAAAAATTGATAAGAGCTTTGTAGATCCAATTGCTGCCGATAACGGACACCAGGAAGATATTACCGTCCTGCGCCTCATAATTACTCTTGCAAAAGAGCTTGGTTTTGTCTGCCTTGCCGAAGGTGCCGAAACCAAAAGTCAGGTTGACCGTCTGCGAGACCTTGGCTGTGAAATTATCCAGGGCTATTACTACAGTAAGCCAATTCCAATTTCAGAATACGAAGAAAAGTATCTCTAAAGAAAGCCCGGCTATTCCAGCGCCTTTTTAATCTGATCGAATTCTCCACCATGAATTGTGCCATCTGCATCGCGGGTAAAGCAGCTCAAAAATCTCCAGGCGTATTCGCAGGTGTGCGGGCGACATTCGTGGCCCTGGTTATCTATGCCTGCAAAAACATTCCAGCATTTGCCGTCGTCGCGGGTAAAGTAATTCATTGTGAGTTTGCCTTTGCGAACAGGATCTACAACAGAGCTTGTGTAATCTCCGTTAATTCCCCAAAGCTTGTTTTGCCAGTTGTCTTTTTCTTCCAGTTTTACATTGTATTCTTTTGAAGCACCGTTTAATTTGAGCGCATAAGCCATTCGGTTTACACACTTTTGCTCCTGATAAGGAAGCTCGGCAAGCGGAGTTTTTTCTCCTGCTGCGTAGAAAATAGGAACACTGACTGTTGCGTTTACCGGCTTGTTTATTTTTCCAAAGTATACGTTTTCGCCAATATCAACAGTGGCGTCCATTGGAGCGGCTGCAGCCACAAGCTCCGGATACTCCTGAATAATATCCCAGGTTTTAATTCCGCCCATTGAAAAGCCACTGGCATAAATACGGGTTGGGTCAATGTTGTAGACTTTCTTAAGATGATCAACAAGCTCTACCATTTCTGTTGCAGTGCTGTTCAGATGATTTTCAACTGCAACAAGCAAAAAGTTGTGACGATGTGCTATGCCTGCCCAGTCCGAAATATATGCAATATAAAAGCTTGAGTCCCCGCCACCGTGGAATGCAAGTACGAGCGGTACAGGTCCTTTGTCAAAAATGCCTTTGTTGTAGAATGCAAAATATCCAATCTTGTGCTCTGTTGTGCCCTTGTCTTTGCCCTGGTTATCTGGCGAAGTTTTTACAGTTATTACGGCAGGATCAATCTGCAGGCCATCTTTTTCAAGATCCGGGTCTATTTCGAGCTCGCCGAGCATACGACGGAACTGTTTTACAAAGCCGTCAAAATCTGCATAAATATCTGGAGTTTGTTTTTCAAGAAAATATTTGCATTTTTCTTTAAAAATCGCGTTGATTTGAGTAGTGTTTCCATAAGATACTACTGGTATATCCTGTGCATCAACCTTGATTTTTGCCGCAGAAGTAAGATTTGTTAGTGTAACAGCTACAGGCGCACAATCTGCCCTGCCCCAAAGACCATCACCTTCAAAGTGATTTATACAGTTTTCTGCAATATAATCAGCAGATTCTCCAAAACCATAAAGATTTGTATGAAAAATGCCCCCGCGAATATAATAAGCTTCAAGCGTCTTTGTAAAACGATTATAGGCCTTTACAACACCATCTTCATAAAACTCATGAATCTTTGAATTAGAAATTATTTCGCTGAACAAATCGGGTGCCGCATCCTTCCAGCCGTTTGCACTTGTAGGATAAATAAACACAACACTTGTTCCATATTTTTTCGCAATCTGTTCAAAATTATTTACACGTGCAAACTCAACAGCGCCACCAAAGTCATTAGAATAATCACGCTCGCCAAATACAAGCAGATACGGTGCAATAAAACCGTAATTCAAAACATCATCCATAAGATTGTTGTGCGGCACATAAACAGTAGCCTTGAATTTTTCAAAAGTATGTGTCCAGATTTTTCCACCAGGCACAGCAGTGATTTTTGGCATTTCTTTCATTGACATATAAAACTCCAGTTAATCGTTTAACCTAATTTTACACCACAAATCCAAAAATTACAAATTTTTTATAGATTTGGGCAATTCATTAAGAGAGAAATTTCGGTAAAATATATTTAATTTGCGAAAGTGGATTGCTTCGTCGTTTCACTCCTCGCAATGACGGAGTTTTTATGAACAAAAATCGCGGCGCCCTGCCAATGGTCAAACTTACTCTTCCTATTGCGCTGGAGCAGTTTTTCCGCATCCTCGTTTCGTCTGTAGATACAATGATGCTCAGCTCTTACAGTAATGACGCCGTTGCAGCCGTAGGACTTGTAGGTCAATATATTTTTTTCTTAAACCTTCTTTTTGCAGTTATTAGCACAGGCTGTTCAATCGTCCTGGCTCAATTTATTGGCGCTCAAAAATCAAAACAGGAACTCAATCAGATTGCACAGGCCAGTACACTTATGATTACCCTGCTTTCTATTTTCCTCATGCTGCTTGTTTTCTTTGGATTCAAACCCCTGCTTGGCTGCTACCAGCTCGAAGATGCAGTCCGCGCGTACGCCCTTAAATACTTCATCATCTTTGGTGGAATCTTCTGCTTCTTCAACGCCTTTAGTTCTTTACAGGGAGCCATCCTCCGAAGCTACGGCTACACAAGCGAAGCAATGATCGTTTCAATAATCGGAAACGTTGTAAACGTTATAGGAAACGCCCTCTCCCTCTATGGTTGGTTCGGCCTTCCAATTCTTGGCGTTCCTGGTGTTGCCTGTGCAAGCGGAATGTCCATGCTCGTTTCATCCATCCTGCTTGCAATAATTATCCGCCGCAAAAAGGACGTTGCCTTCGAGCTCAAAGGTCTCTTCAAAGTTCCAAAACAGGTTTACCGCCTTATCCTTTCTGTAGGTGTTCCAACCGCCGGCGAAAGCCTTTCTTACAACATAAGCCAGATTGTTATTATGGCAATGATTTCGACTCTTGGAACAAACGCTATGTCGGCCCAGGTCTACACAATGACAATCGTACGATTTGTTTTCATCATGGCAATGGCAATCGGTCAGGCTTCTCAAATTAAAACAGGCTATTACGTTGGCGCCAAGCAAAGCGACATCGCTTACAAAAAGATTTTCAAATATCAGCTTGTAGCAACCGTCTGCTCAATGGTAATGATTCTTGTCGTCAACCTTGCAAAAGCCCCGATTATACGCATATTTACAGACATAGACGAGGTCTTTTCTTACGTCAGCACACTTTTGATTTTCTCAACTTACATAGAATTTGGCCGCTCACTCAACCTTATTTACGTAGGTGCCCTCAAAGGTTCCGGCGACGTTAAATTCCCGGTCCTCTACGGAATCGCCTCAATGTGGGGCATCATGGTTTTAGGCAGCTACATTTTGGGCATCAAACTTGGACTTGGTCTTGTAGGCTTCTGGCTTGGAATTGGAACCGACGAAACAACCCGCGGAATTGCCATGCTCATTCGCTGGAAGAGCAAGAGATGGCAAAAGCACGCGCTGGTATAGATTGCCGCGCTTCGCTCGCAATGACGTTATTTCAATAAATATTCAATCGTAAGGCAGGCTGTTGCTCGGGACAAGGCCTGCTTTTCTTTTTCTATCTGAGCATTGGAACGTTCAATTTTGGCAGAAAGAACATCTGTCTCAGAACCGTAGCCCGATTCATACATCTGCTGCTTCTGTGCAATTTTGGAATCTGCAGATTCAATTTTCAAATCCTGATATTCAATTTTCATTGTACAGACCTGAGCGTTATTCCACTGCTCGTTAAAGGTTTTGCTCAGTGTAGAACGGGCATCTTCCTTGTTTATCTGTGCAGTTTCAACCTCACTCATTTTTCTGGAAACATCACGAAGTTTATTTCCGCCATCCCAGATTGTTGCCTTTATTCCTATAGAAATATTTACAGAATAATCATCCTTGCGGCGCCAGTTAGGCTCAACTAACGGAACTCTTGAACCCGAATAACCGCTTGTAAGCTGGAGCGCAAAATCGGGCTTCCAGTTTTCATAACCACGGGCAATTTTTTCTGCAGTTTTACTAACATCTTCCAGCTGGGTAAGCATTTTGATTGATGACTGATTTCCTGACAAGACCTGATTTTCCAAAAGCTCTGCATCCTGTGCCAAAAGCTCATCAAAGGACAGCTCAAGCTCGGGTACAAATGCATAATCAATATTTTCAAAAGCAAGAGGACTAATTCCTGTTGTACGCGCAATTTCCAAAAGCTGATTTGTCATCTGTTCCTTAAGATCCTGCTTTGCAATTTCCAGCTCCTTTGCCTGAATCTTTGCGTCCACAACATCCTGATGAAGCAGCATTCCCGATTTTTCTGCGGCCTCACTAACCTGCACCATTCGGTCTGTATAAGTCTGTTCTTCATCAAGAATCTCAAGAATCTTATTTAAATAATAAAGACTAAGCAATCTGGTTTTAAGCTCTGTTTCCAGCTGGCCACTCTGCTGATCTATCTGAGTCTGTTTAATCTGCGAAATCTGATTATAAAGCTTGATGGAGTTTGGAATCTTTCCCCAGGTAAAAAGCGGCTGCAAAAGACTAAGCTCAAAATTGTAAAGGGTTTTTTCCATGCCTTCATAAACCTTTATATATTGACCTCTTGGCGCAGTCTGTCCGTTTGCTCCCAATTGCAGCGAATTGATTATTTCATCTGTGTTTATATAAATTGAACCAACCGGTGGCTTAACCATATAAGTACCGCTTGCCTGTAAATCTACTGTAGGACCAAGGCCTGCTTTTGCATCCTTTACATCTAAAAGACTGCGTCGGTATTCTTCCTGCAGTTTTAAGAGCTCAGGATTATTCTGCTGCATCTGAGTCAAAAGATTTTCAAAGGTATAGGTTTGGGCATAAATGCTGCCGCACAAAAATGAAAAACCTATAACCCAAAAAAGCTGTTTTATTTTCATCCGCAAATTCCCGTCTTATTTATAAACCGCCTAAAGCTTGAACGAATAACTTCTGGTATCGCTGCGCAATTCTTTTGGGCTTCCAATTTCTGCTCCGTTTTCTGTATAAAACTGAACAGTGATTGTTGTAAATCTTCCTGTATATGAATTATCAATTACATAAAAACCCGATCCAAGTCCGCTAAAATTTCCGTGGGATTGAGTTCCACTGTTACCTAAAGCTTGTGCTGATGTAGTTGTTTCTCCACAGTCAATTGAAAAACTTCCGTCACTAGCCTTTGCCTTCATCCTGATAATTTTTCCGTCGTATGAATCAGTGTTGTCGCCGTAAGTTCCATTCACTGTCGGAACACTTATTCTTGTTGCCTTGCCGTAAAGCGAAATTGTATAAGCAGAATTCTGCACAGTTTTTTTGATTTGGAAATTGTCGCTCAGGAACGAATAATCTCCTGTAGCGGTGTTGTTTGCACAGGCCTTCCAGGTAATCTGATCTGCACTTTGAAAATATGTAATTGTAATTTCCGGAGTATTTTCGTTTCCGACCTCTTTATCTGCAGCATTCTTCCAGCGCGGGTAACTTATGTTTATAACACCGTTTCCGCTTATAGCCTGTTCATAAACCCTTGGTGCAGCCTCTGTAAGTGTGTCTGTATTTTGCGGAACACTCACTGTTACCAAAACATTTTCGTTAGTAAGATTTGCTGTTGAGGCATCATAAATATTTATGTTTAAACTTGTGGTTTTCTTTATTGCAGTAAGCTCTGCATAAACTGTATCGCTTGTGCTGTCAGAGGTGATTACAGTTTCGTCCTTAGTAAGCCCGTAATTTTCGTGATAATACAAAAGATAGATTGTCGTAAAATCGGCGTCTTTGCCAAAGTCCGGCTTGCCTTCCTTCCAGACAATTTTTGAAATTGTAAAATTTCCGTTGTTGTCGGTAGAGGTGTGTCCGTAATAAGTATTTGACGGAGCAAAAACTGTTCCTTCCTTCCAGGCCTTAAAATCTGAATCTCTGGTGCTGCGGCTTGTATAAGCGTAAATATCAACATTTGCAATTCCGCGCTTTGGAGAAGCCGTGCTTTCTGCATCTACGATAAGCCCTCCGGTTCCGCCGTTGAAGACTGAGTAGCAGCCGGTCAGGAAAAGTGCAGCAGTCATAATAAAAATCAAATTAATTCGTTTCATATACACCTCTTTTTTCACTCATATAATAAATCACTGGAATTAAAACCAGCGTTATTAAGGTCGATGTCAAAAGTCCGCCCGCAATAGCCTGACCCATGGAGGCATAAAGCTCGGAACCTTCGCCCTTGGAAAGAGCCATTGGAATATCGCCAAGCAGGGTTGTAAGCGTTGTAATTAAAATTGGTTTGATACGGCTGGCAGCTCCATCCAGTACAGATGTCTTAAGAAGCTCTTCTTCTTCCGATGCAGTCAAATCAATGTGCCAGTCTCCATCCTTATCCTGATAACCCTTTGCTTTTGCAAGAACCAGACGTCGTTGGGCGCGCAATTGGTTTATATAATCAACCAGAATAATACCGTTATTAACGACGACGCCCGCAAGCGAAATTAAACCAAGCAGAGACAGAAGATTAACTGTAGAACCAAACATTAAAAGCCCGCCTACAACACCGATAAGACAGAAAGGTATTGTAACCATAATCAAAAGCGGCTGACGGAATTTTTCAAACTGAATTACCATTACGGTGTAAACAAGGAAAATCGCTATAATCAGCGCAGAAAGCATAGGTGTAATCATATCGCCGATGAGCGCCATAATACCGCCTGCCTTTGAATGAACGCCGTTTGGCAAAGGATTTTTTGCAATAAACTGATTTACTCGCTGCGAAACTCCACTAGTATCTTCACTTACAAGAGATGCTGTAACTGTAATTTTTTTTGCGCGGTCAGAATGGTTTATCTGCGAAATTGATTTTTCAACCTTGATATCCGAAAGATTTGCAAAAGAAACCTTCTGTCCGTTCTGAGTTACAATCTGCAGATTTGAAATATCATCGGGTGTAATATTTTTATCAGTAATGTTGGAAGTAATCTTCAAATCATAACGCCTGCCGCTTTCCAAATCCTTATAGCGTCCACAGTCCATTCCCTGGAATAAAATTGCAGAAGTAATTCCTGCTTCGTAACTGGTAATTCCAAGTGAGCTCAAATATTCCTGGCTCATATCAATAATCATTGTTGAAGTATCAAAATCTGTATCCAGCTTTGCGGTAATAACTTCAGGATCGCTTTCAAGATGCTCCTTGATTTTTACTGCAGTTTCATAAAGCACATCAAGGTCTTCGGATATAAGAGTAATACCATAACCACCACCATCAGAAACATAACCAACTAATTTATCAAAGCCCCCGTTCTGAACGCTTACTTTGGAATCCGGCAAAACTGCAGACCATATCTGCTGAATCTGCAGCATGATATCGTGAACATCGCGCTTACGTTTAGAAACAGGAACAAGAACTACGTGGGTATATGTAGCATGAGGTGTAGACACTGACGTAAAGTTTGCAGAATCTCCCTGGCCTTCGTAAATTACAACGTTATCAATTTCTGGAACGTACTGATAAAGCAACTCCTGAGCCACAAGCATTTTTTCGTGTGTCTGTTCCTTCTGTGTACCCATTGGGAATTCTGTAGAAATATAAAAATCTCCAGAGTCGGTAGAAGGAATAAAAGCAATACCAAGTCGCAGTGCAATAAAACCGGAAAATACTAAAAGAAAAACTGCAACCATTACAACAAAGCCTCTGTTAGCCAAAGCTAACGTTAAAACTTTTCTGTAACCGCGTTCAAATTTTTCCATTACACGATCAAAGGTACGTGGCTTTGTGCGAAGCTTAGGCCCCTCCTCTGACAAAAACAGCTTGAGAAGATATGGAACAATAATTACAGCAACCAGGAACGAAGAAAAAATTGCAAGGATAATTGTAACTGCAACAGCATGAAGCACGCTACCTATCAAACCACCGAGCAAGGCAATAGGAATAAATACAACAATTGTTGTAGCTGCACTTGCAAGAATAGAAGCAGAAACTTCGTCCCAGCCTTTATAAATACTTTGAGTAACTGTATATTCAAGCTCGCCTGTTTCGGAATTGCGCCGCTTGTAATATCTGTAAATCTGATCCAGCATAACCGTGGAACCATCCACAACCATACCAAGAGAAATTACAAGACCCGAAAGTGTCATAAGGTTAAGAGAAATATTGAGGACGCGTAGCCCTATCAAACTGAACAAAATACAAAGCGGAATAGAAATACTGATTGTTAAAGTTGCCCGCCAGTCTGCCATAAAAAGCAGAATTACAAGCACCGCAAAAACAACGCCCAGGACTCCGCTTTTTATTACCTCTTTAAGCGAAGCATAAACCATACGGCTGTCATCACTTATGATATGAAACTGGACTGCACCGTTTGTATTTTTTTCGCATTCAGCAATTGCTTTTTTTACTTTTTTAATAATCTTTACAGTATCGCCATCCAGACGCTTTGTTACGTTTACAATTGTAAGCGGAACGCGTCCATCAGACACATAAGTATTTCTTTCGGGGTAAGAAAGCGAAACTTCGGCTACATCACTCAATCTTATGATAGTGGTTCCATCTGCAACCCCTACGGGAAGGTTCTTAATATCGTCCAAAGAATTAAATCCACCGGCATAACGCACCTGAATTGCCCTGTCCTGATAGCTTGCATTACCCAAAGGCAGCGTTACATTGCCATAGTTTAACACCTGATAAACCGAAGTTACAGCTATTCCCTTTGAAGTAAGTGCATCTACATCTATTTTGATATTAACAGCAAGCTCTTTTCCGCCACCAATAGAAACCTCAGAAACACCGTCTATCTGTGTTAAAAGAGGAGTTAGTTCATCCTGCAAAAACTGTGTAAGCCTTGCTGTGTCTCCACCTGCACTCGCAGAAAAACTTATAATCGGAACCATGGACATACCACCAACAAGGGCTCGAGGCTCTCCGCTAATTCCTTCGGGAAGCTGCGGCATCAATTCCGAAATACGATTTCTTAACTCGGTAAGCTGGTCATAAGGATCGTAGCCGTCTGCATAAGTAATTGTAATCCAGCTAACAGAGTTTGAAGACTGACTGTCTATTGCTTTAAAATGCGGCAAGGTTACAAAAGCATCTTCCATAACCTTTGTAATGTCATTTTCAACATCTTCTGCGCTTGCACCCGGATACACTGCATAGACAATTGCCTGCGGCATAGATATATCTTCCATGAATTCTGAGCGCATTCCACTTAGCGAATAAAAACCAAAGGCAACAACAACCAAAAGCAGCATTGAGATAATGATAGGATGTTTTACAGAAAACTCAGAAACCTTCACTGCTGTTAGTCTCCTATAACACCTGCTCTTGCTTCGTTTAAAACATCTTCAAAGACGCGGACACGCTGGCCGTCAAAAACATAATTCTGGCCGTCCATTACAATATAAGAATTGCGGTATTCTTCCGGAACAATAAAATCTTTTTCATCATTAGGAAAGCTCTGGCCTTCTACAAATTTTACAGTTGAGTTAGTCTCGTCAAACACGTAAAACGATCCGTCCATTTTTCTTGCCTTTAAACTGATGAGCGGAACATCATTATAAGTTTTATACGCAACCTGAACCTTTACAAACATTCCCGGTCGGAATCGTTCACCCGGTTCATCAAGACGACAGACAACAATAAAGTTCTTGCTGTCCGGAGAAACATAAGGCGCAATGTTTTCTATTGTTGCTGTGGTCACCGCATCCTCATACATATTTTCTTCTGCAGGACGAGTAACTGTTACTGCAAGAAACTCTCGTTCAAGATTAAATAAATCAAAATATTTTTCGGGAACCTTAAGGCGTACAACCTGATTTGTCAAATCGGCAAGAACTGCAACCGGTTGTGTCTGAGTTCCCACTCCACCAACTGCCTGGTCTGCAATTAAAATTGTTCCGTCTACAGGCGCACGAACCTCTGTATAATCAACCTGCAGCTTTGCAAGATCATATTGCGCTTTGGAAGCATCTGCCTGTGCCTTTGCAGAGTCATAATTCTGCTGGGTTGTAGAACCTGATTTGTAAAGATTTTCTATACGGTCAAAAGTACTTTTTGCTGCAAAATAAGCAGCTTCTGCCTGGAGCATCTGCTGGCGGAACGGTGCATCATCTATTTTGGCAAGGAGTGTATCCTTTTCTACAAAGTCTCCTGCACGCGCCGGATATTCAGTAATTGTTCCGGAAACAAAAGGTACAACCGGAATCATAGCATTTGCTTCTACATAGCCAGAAATTGTTACGGCTTCTACAAGCGTGCCATTACGTGGTTTTTGTATTATTACTGTTGGAAGCGCATCTTCTTTTTCCTGAACCGGCTTTTTATGCGTAACCAGAACAATAAGTAAGACAAAAATAACAGCCGCAGCCGCAAAAATTATATATTTTAGAAATTTTCCTGCAGGTTTTTTCATTGCTTGCTCCAAATTTCCGCCCATCCTCAAAAAAATTTAATAAATTCTACCCGATAACACAATAGACAAATTTTTGTGAATGTCTAATAATGTTTTTATGAGCGAAAATCCTTCGGAAACTAAAATTTTAATGGCTCAGGCCCTCAAAAGACTCATAAAAGACAGACCGTTTGCAAAAATAACGATTCAGGATATTGTGGCCGAATGTAATATCAACCGAAATACCTTTTACTATCATTTTGAAAACAACTACGACCTGCTCTATTTTGCCTACGAACTGGAAGTTCAGAATATCGTAAATTCATTCCGCAGTGCCAATGCAACAATTCCCCAGGCTCTGGATTTTATACTTGATTACATTGATAAAAATATTTCGCTGTGCTCTTGTGCTTACGAATCGCTTGGAGAACAGCAGTTAAAAAATATTTTTGAAAAAGACCTTCATGACTTTGCAGGCGCAACTATAGAATATTTTAGCATCCAGAACGGCGTTAAATTTTCAGAAGATTTTAAATCTTTTGCCTGCTTTAGCTATACAAATCTTTTGAGTACACAGATTATCTGGTACATTAAGCACAATTCAAATCTTGATAAAAAAATATTTAAGGATAACCTGCAGACCTTTTTTATAACTTCTCTAAAGTCTGTTTTGGAGGAAGCTGCGAAAAAAGGAATGTAATTTCCTCGTCCGTCAATTGTTCAAGATGATTAAAAATCTTATACTCTGTACCCTCGCGTACCACGGTTTGCGACTTTATTATTCCACGCAGATACACCTGCGCAATATGATTTACACAAGCGTGGCAGGTATATAGATCTGCAAGAACATTTGCATCAGAAATGTCGGGCAAGTCGGGAACCCCAAGTTCAATTCTCATAAACTCGTGAACAATGCGCGCAGCTGTCTGCCGGTTCAAAGACTCGTTACAAAATCTTTCATCCTGATCTTCTATCCAACCGCGGACATGGGCATAACGAAGGAGTTCCTCCTCTGGCAGTGGCTTTTCGGGAAAATAAAATGACCAGAGGGTTGAAACAAAAAAGGACACCGTCATTTCGAGCCCGCAGGGCGTGGCAATCCACGTATTTTAATTGTTATATTATCGCAAGGCTCTAGCGTATCAACTCCAAAAAAGCCTGTTATCTTTTCCTTTTTTTCACCGGTCCACAAATCCAAAACTTCATATTTTTGTGCACACTTAAAACGACCTGCAAATACCTGCGACAACAATTTATCATCAACAGCAAAAGAGCCTGTTTTTTGTGTCTCACTAACGTTTATAAAACAGAGGGCCATACAACCGTCTGCAAGCGGCTTTGCAAGAATATCTACCCGGTCTATATCTTCGATGTAGGCTTTGTCTGGCGTCTGCCCTTCTTCAAGCTTTGCACTAGTCCAGACTCTTTTTGCCTGAATACCAAGTGAATCCTGATTTAGTGCAATAAGCTCACGGTTGGCAATTATTTTATAAAGTTCATCCCCCGCGGTAACCCTGCGCAAATCAAGCCCCAGCATGAGCGGAGAATTCATCATACACCACATGGTAAAATGAGTTTTATTCTGAACAATCGACAAACCATCCATTCCAATCATGAGCATGTCAGGGTCATTCCAGCCTTTTTCAAGCCCTGCAAACTCATCCATTACGACTGCTTTGTTATATTGCGAGGTTACACTTGGTGTTCCTTTATCGAACCACGCTCCAAAACCCGGGTTTCCGTCACTTCCAACTCGGAAGGTTATATCATTTAAGATTCTCCACGAGTCTCCAACCTTATAAGCCCAGTTTTGAGGATGTGTTTTTCCCCATTCACACATACTTAACACAACTTCATGGCCAGGTTTTGCCTTATTAAGGCCTTTAAGCATTGCCGCATAAGAATCCAGGGTATTTTCCTGCCTGCGGTGATTCATAAGGCGAATATAATTGTGACCAACTTCCAAACGAATCTTTACGGGTTTACTCCAGATAAAAGTTCCCTTAGTCTCGGAAGGAGGTAAAAGATTATCAAAATAATATTGTGGTACTCTTCCTTCCTCATCACTTTCTACAGCAATCTGCAGCCATTCACCAATACCTTCTTCACGGCCGGTTGCATATTCTACGCAAAGCTCGTATTCTCCGTCAAAGGTATCCTGAATTTCAATATCATAAATAAGCTCACTGCTGCGTAAACCAACTGGAGAAGTTCCTGTGTTTGTTCCGTCGTAGGTTCCTAAACCTTCTACAAAAACGCCATCACAAAATTTTGCTCTTGTTCCGGTAATTGTTGCATCGCTTACCGGCTTTTCCAAACCATCAAGACTAATTCCTCGTATTCTTGGCGCAAAACTAAACCTTGCATTCTCGGGGTTAGAAAAAGTTGCATTATCCCACAAATAATAGCAGTTATCAATTTTAAGAAAATCTACGCCCCAGTCTACATAAGACTGCGCATCAACCTCTTCGTGACCACAAGTTCCTACAGCAGCACCGGCACAAAGATTTGTACCAATGTCGTTATACATTCCAAACTTGAGCCCCTTGGAATGAATATAATCCGCCAGTGCCTTAAAGCCACCAGGAAACTTTACATCCTCGTTACTAAGCTTTCCGTCCACGCGTTCAGACTTGTAGCAGCCGTCATCAAGGACAACATATTTATAGCCAAGCTTGTCCAACCCCAGCGTAACAATACAGTCTGCCATAGCACGTGTCAAAGCTTCTGTATTCCCGCTTCCAAACGCATTCCAGCTGTTCCAGCCCATTGCAGGAAGGCGGCCTGTACGTTTACCGGGCAGAACTTTGCCGTCCCCAAATGCATCATAACGCATCTGGGGGTCATTAATAATTGAGGGGGCTTTTAGTGACATAATTTACACCTTAAACAAATCTACGTCGTCTTTTATTCGTTTGATTGCAACGTTGAGCTGTGCAGAAATTGCACGCAGAGATTTTGTACTTTCGTTTACATAGTTGGTTCCTGCATTAATTTCGGCAACCGCTTTTTCAATGTTGTTCATGCTGTCCTGAATGTTGGAAACATCATGAATAATTGCGTCTCCACCTTTGGACATTTCGGCACCGGCGCCACGAACCTCTGTAGTACTGTCGTTCATTGCCTGCAGGGCCTCGAGAATCTGCTGTGAACCTGCCTGCTGTTCTTCCATTGCGCTGCGGATCTGTGCTATCAAATCTGCAGTAAGGTTAATGCGCTGCGAAACAGCCTGGAACGACTGCTCCGATTCAGAAGAAGCAACAACCACGCGTTCAATTCCCTGCTGAATGTTTGTAAGTTCTTCACCAATCTTATTTGACTGCTCTGCAGAAGTTTCGGCAAGCTTACGGATTTCATCTGCTACAACCGAGAAGCCCTTTCCTGCATCGCCCGCATGTGCCGCTTCAATAGCAGCGTTCATAGCAAGGAGGTTTGTCTGTTCTGCAATACTCTGGATAGTTTCGTTGGCATCCATCATAGCAACAGACTGTTCGTTTATTTTTTGGATAAGTTCATTTACAGAGCTGTTCTTTTCAATTCCGTTTTTAGTATCAAGCTCAAGCACTGTAAATTCTTCTACCATCTTGATTACCGACTTATCAACAGAATTGATGTTTCCAATCATTTCTTCTACCGAAGCCGATGCTTCTACAACCGAAGAAGCCTGACCCTGAATCATGCCGTCCAGCGATTCAATATTTTTAGAAATCTGAGTCATAGCAGTTGCAGAACTGTTGATGCTCGAAGACTGATTCTGAACCTGATTATGAACAAGCCCGATATTATTTGCCATCTGAATAATTGTTGAGGTTGTTGTTTCAATTTCTTTAATAAGAGTTTCACCAGCCTGTGTAAGGTTTTCTTCAGACACCTTTATATTGCGCATAATGGAATGGAACTTTGAAAGAAACTTATTCACAGAAATAATAAGGTTTCCAATTTCATCCTTGCGATTTACCTGGAGCTGAACTGTCAGATCTGCTTCGCCAGAGGTAAGCTCATCAATAAGTCCGCCAATTTTCTTAACACGACCAATTACACCCCTAAGGGCAATAATGATAATCAGGGAGATAACAACCGTAATTGCAATTCCCAAAAGAATAATTACAAGCTGTGTTCGCTTTGTGGCTACAAATATTTCGGCTTTAGGAATACTAAAACCAATTGTACTGGAAAGAGCCGGAATAGGTGCAACAAAGGTTACGCAGTCAACCCCATCAACCTTGCATTCAACAAAAGAAGATTTAACTTCGTTTTCCTTTGCAATCTTAGAACAAATTGCAATATCGTGATAAACATCAAACATGTCCTGCGAAATCATGCTCTTGTTTTTATGAACGATTATCGTACTGTTGCGGTCTGTAAAGAAAAAGTTTCCGCCCTCTCCAACCTTATAACTGGTAATCTCCTGTTCAATCTGGTCCATATCTACAAAACCGACAACATAACCAAAGCAGTAGTCATCTTCATCCTTTACCGCTCTGGCAATAGGCAAAACATATTTTCCGGTTTTTTCAGAAGTCTCTATTGTTGCTATAAAGCTTTCTTCATCATTAAAAACAATTGCATGATGATAGTCCTTGCCACGTAACTGACCTTCTTCGCCAACACGTCCATCCAGCCAGTAAGGAACACCGTCCCTGTCAACAAAAATCAAATCATCATAAACTTCGTTCTGCAGCTGCCTGTGGTCTTTCATCCACAAAACAAATTCATCTACATCTCCAGAATCGGCGATATCTGTTTCAGAAAAAATTTTAAGATCGTTTACATAAATATTAATCCATTTTGTAATTTCATCAGAACGGCTTATTACAATTTCCTGAGCCATTTCATAATATGAATCACGGGTTTGATTTTTAATAATGGACGTAGAAATACCGATGAGGCTACCCATAAAAATAAAAAGTACACTGAAAATAATTGCGCAGGTTTCTGCCAGAAGATGTCTGTCTTTTAATACCTTTTGACCTTTTTCTTTTTTCATTTTGTTCACCCTTTTGTCAGTCCCCTCTCACAACAAAATCGACACATTCATTATAAATCATATTTTAAATTTAACAAATTCTTTTTTCCTATATATGTAACAAAAAAAATTTGACAAACTAAAATAAATTCTGTATATTTTTAACTCAAAGTGGTACTAAACAATACTACTAATCAAACTTTTTAAGGAGTTCCCGTGAAAAACTTACAGTTTACAGACAATCTTATTTCATTTGGACTCACCAGGCAGGAAGCAATTATTTATACTACGCTTCTTACCCATGGAGAAATGACAGGCTACGAGGTTTCTAAAGAAACAGGCATTTCGCGTTCTAACGTTTATGCTGCTCTTTCAAACCTTGCAGATAAAGGTGCTGCCTATCTTATCGAAGGAGATTCAACAAAATATCTTCCGGTAAATGTAGACACCTTTACAAAAAATGTTCTTACCGAGCTTGAAGAAAAGGCCGCTTATATTCATGAGCATGCCCCTGAAAAGCAGGTAGAAACCGATGGTTATATTACAATCATTGGTGCCCGCAATATTCAGAATAAGCTTTTGCAGATGATTAAAGAAACCCGCATTAGAGTTTATATTTCTGCTTCGGCCCGCATCATTGATGCTTACGAAGAAGAATTAACTGAAATTATCAATCAGGGTAAAAAAGTAGTGATCATGACAGACAGCAGCTACAACCTGGATGGTGCAATTGTTTACCACACCGATCCCGAACCAGGACAGCTGCGTGTAATAATTGATTCATCCTTTGTAATGACAGGTGAACTTACCGGCAGCGAAGAAGACAACTGCCTTTATTCCGGACAGAAAAACCTTGTCACCGTTATGAAGGAAGCACTTAAGAACAAAATAGTCCTGCTGAGTCAGGAATAAAACTAACGACCGTTAGTCAAAAGGAGAAATAAATAAATGAAAATCGCAATTTTAGGTTATGGAAATTTAGGAAAGGGTGTTGAAGCTGCAATCAAGCATAACCCCGATGCCGAGCTCACAGCAATCTTTACACGCCGTGATCCTTCTGCAGTTAAACCTCTTACAGCAGGAATAAACGTTTACAATGTAAAGGACATTCTTGCCCACAAGGATGAGATTGATGTTCTTGTTTTGTGCGGAGGAAGTGCTACAGATTTGCCTGAGCAGACACCTGAATATGCCAAATATTTTAATGTTATCGACAGTTTTGATACACATGCCAAAATCCCTCAGCATTTTGCAAATGTAGACAAGGCAGCTAAAGATAACGGACATACAGCACTTATTTCCTGCGGCTGGGACCCTGGAATGTTCTCTTTGATGCGTCTTTACGGAAACTGCATCCTTCCAGGCGGAACTGACTATACCTTCTGGGGTAAGGGTGTAAGCCAGGGCCATTCAGATGCAATCCGTCGTATAGAAGGTGTAAAGAACGGAAAGCAGTATACAATTCCTGTTCAGTCGGCTCTGGATGCTGTTCGTGCAGGTAAAAACCCTGAACTTACAACTCGCCAGAAACATACACGCGAATGCTTTGTTGTAGCAGAAGAAGGTGCAGATAAAGAGCGCATAGAAAAAGAAATCAAGGAAATGCCAAACTATTTTGCAGATTACGATACAACAGTTCATTTTATTTCAGAAGAAGAGCTGCTCCGCGACCATGCAGGCATTCCACACGGTGGATTTGTTTTCCGCTCTGGAAAAACCGGCTGGGACAACGAATTCAATAATGTTGTTGAATACAGCCTCAAATTGGATTCAAATCCGGCTTTTACCTCAAGTGTAATCATTGCTTTTGCACGTGCCGTTTATCGTCTGAACAAAGAAGGCAATACAGGCTGCAAAACAGTATTTGATATTGCACCAGCTTACTTGAGCCCGCTCAGCGGAGATGAGATTAGAGCACATATGCTGTAATACACAGGAGAAAAAAATGGAATCATTTATAAACAACGTCGACTTTTTTAAGGGAAACAACCCCGAAGAAATCGTAATGAATTACGGAACACCGCTTTATGTTTACAACGAAGATATTCTTCGCAACCGTATGCATGCAGTATCGCAGGTAATTACAAAGTACCCGTATACCGCAAATTATTCTGTAAAAGCTAATACAAACATTCATATCTTAAAAATTGCGCTTGAAGAAGGCGTAAACTGCGATGCAATGAGTATTGGAGAGATACAGATGCTTTTTAAGGCAGGATTCCCTGCAGAACGCATCTTTTTTGTACCAAACAACGTTGCACCCGAAGAATTTAAGTTTGCTATTGAAAATAAGGTAATTACAAGCCTGGACAGTCTTGAACAGCTTGAATTAATTGGCCAGGTATTCTGCGATTTGAATGTTTCTCCAGAAAACCGCAAGGTTGCAGTTCGTATTAATCCTGGTGTAGGTGCCGGACATCACGAAAAGGTTGTAACAGGCGGAAAAAAGACAAAGTTTGGTATTTCAGAAGAATTTATTCCAAAAATCTTTGAAATTGCCCAGAAATACGAATTAAAGATTGCCGGAATCAACCAGCACATCGGTTCGCTTTTTATGGACCCACAGCCATATCTTGATGCAGTTACAAACCTTTTGCGAATTGCAGATCAGTTTGAAAACCTTGAATTCATTGATTTTGGCGGCGGATACGGTATTCCATATCACAAGCTTGATGACGAAAAAGATTTCCCAATGGAAGACTTTAAAAAGCGCCTTGAACCAATTTTGACTGATTTTGTAGAAACATATACAAAATTACCGACAAAAAGCGGAATCCCTAACAAAATCCCATTATTTAAGTCAGAGCCGGGCCGTTTCTGTGTTGCAGAAGGAAGCGTTCTTTTAGGACGCGTTCATGCAGTAAAACACAACAACGGAAAGACTTTTGTAGGAACGGATGTGGGAATGAACGTTCTTGTACGCCCAAGCATGTATGACAGCTGGCATGACGTAGAAATCATCCGCGACGGAAAAGTTATTCCACATAACGGTTCAGACATGTTTGAACAGACAGTAACAGGAAATATCTGTGAATCCGGCGATATTCTTGCAAAAGACAGAGTTTTACCACCCTCAAAGCACGGAGATTTAGCATGTATCCTTGATGCAGGAGCATACGGCTTCTCAATGTGCAGCAGCTACAACTCTCGCCCTCGCCCGGCAGAAGTTCTTGTTTGTTCCGACGGAAAAGTAAAACAAATCCGCCGCAGAGAAACAATTGAAGACCTGATGAGGTGTTTTTAAAACACCAGCCCCGTCATTGCGAGCGAAGCGCGGCAATCCAGTTAAATAAATTGCATCTTATATGTGGATTGCTTCGCTTCGCTCGCAATGACAACCTTTTAATTATGGACCAAACCACCCAATTCAAATCCGATCTTTCAAACTTCCTCCAGACAATCAAAAACTCCGGAAATTTATCAGAAATCAAAAAAGAATATGTAAATCTTGTAAAAAAATACCATCCGGACACCGCTCCTGCAGAATTAAAGCAGAAATACAATGAATATATGATTATTATCAACAAAACATATTCTCAGGGCAAAACAAATGTAAAAGAAGTC